>Ga0208971_1000015_pt1 | contig 104385 bp, 112 predicted proteins | sample AOAMet1_18_M0_10_2_FD_188229 | JGI IMG/M metagenome (GOLD analysis project Ga0208971, IMG submission 188229) | Ammonia-oxidizing marine microbial communities from Monterey Bay, California, USA - CAN11_18_M0_10 (SPAdes) | ecosystem: Environmental > Aquatic > Marine > Intertidal zone | place...
TTTTATCATAATTTGAAATTAATAATCCAAGCCACCCAAACTATCCCATTATTTTGTGGCGGTGAGTATATTACATTTTATTGTAAATATAAAAGTCTCCTCTTTGCATAGAATACTTTTGATAAGATTGTTGGGTGAATATCGTTACTTATAAATCGCGTGACTTACCTTTTCGTCTTCAGCGAAGGTTATCTCACAGCGAACCAAATTTAGGTGAAGCGCACTGCTGTGTGTAACTCGCTTGCCCTGTTCGGATTTTTCAATCTTGTAATCCGACAAATTAGCGGTATCGAGTTGTCTTACGACATTAGAATAAGAAACCCCCGATTTGAAGTTTCCGCACAGGTAATAAATTTCATTTCTTGCCGATAGCGCAAAGAATGCGTAAATCCCAAGCAGAAGCAGGAGTAGACCGACCAAAAGTGGTTTCAAACTACTCCACCGTGACTGACTTAGCTAAGTTCCTTGGTTGGTCAAGGTCGGTGCCTCTTTGGCATGCGACATGATAGGCAAGAATTTGGAGCGGAATGGTATAAATAATTGGGGCAAGTAATTCACTGCACTCTGGCATTTGGATAAAGGCTCCTCTTTCGAGATTAATTTTTGCATTGCCGCCGCCAAATACATACAGTGTTCCACCTCTAGCTTTAACTTCCTCTAAATTGGAAACAAGCTTTTCAGTAAGAGTGTTTTCAGGTGAGAGCGCCACCACAGGGATTTGATCATCAACCAGGGCAAGGGGACCATGTTTTAATTCGCCTGCTGGATAAGCCTCGGCATGAATGTATGAAATTTCTTTGAGCTTTAATGCGCCTTCTTGGACGATAGGAAAGAACATGCCGCGACCTAAGAATAGCGCGTTGTGTTTATCGGCAATGTTTGGAACGATGCGAAGAATCTCATCGGAGAGCTTTAACGTCTCTTTGATAACCTCAGGTAATGCTCTTAGTTCTGATGCAAGATTTTTTCTTGGCTCCTTGTCTCTGTTCAGACTTTTTGCGATCGACATGGCCAACAGCATAAGGCCTGCAAGTTGGGTGGTGAAAGCTTTGGTTGAGGCAACACCAATTTCTGGACCGGCATTGGTGAATAAGACATGTTCTGATTCTCTGGCCAATGAACTGGTTGGTACATTGCAAATCGAGAGAGTGCTTAAATAATCTTTTTCTTGAGCGTATCTTAGGGCGGCAAGGGTATCTGCAGTTTCGCCGGATTGTGAGATGGTCACAAACAAAGTGCCCTCTTCAACCAACGGATCTCGGTAGCGATATTCACTAGCAAAATCTACATAACATGGAATTTTTGCTATTTGCTCAAACCAGAATCTACCAACCTTGCCGGCATGCAAGCTTGTTCCGCATGCAACAAACTGAATTCGTTTAATTTTACTAAAAACTTCTGAAGAGCCAAGACCAAAAATATTATCCAACACATCGTCTTCACCAAGCTTGCCATTGATGGTGTTGGCAACTGCATCAGGCTGTTCGTAAATTTCTTTTTCCATGAAATGTGAGTATTCGCCTTTCGTCACTGCGTTTACAGCTATGTCTATTTCTGTAACTTCCCTGGTAACAGGAGAATTTTTTCCAGCATAGACTTGATAGTCTTGTTTGGTAATTTCAGCAACATCGCCGTCTTCTAAAAAAACAAACTCATTGGTAAGTTGAGAAAGGGCCAATGGGTCTGAGGCTGCAAAATTTTCTTCTAAACCTACGCCAATTAAAAGTGGGCTTTTATTTCTCGCAACAATTAAACGGTTTTTATCTTCAATGTGAATTGCTGCAATTGCATATGCGCCATCAAGCTTTTTTACAGCATCATGCATGGCTGTTAAAAGATCGCCAGAATTTTTTAGGTGCTTGTGAAGCAAGTGAGCAATAACCTCTGAGTCAGTTTCAGAGTTAAAAGTATAACCATCAGCAATAAGTTGTTCTCTAAGCTCAAGATAGTTTTCAATAATTCCATTGTGGACCATATGAACTTCGCCACTGGAGGCATGTGGATGCGCATTTTCTTCTGATGGCTTTCCATGAGTTGCCCAGCGAGTATGAGCAATGCCCAGCTTGCTCTTTGGACGCTCCTGAATCATGCCATCTTCAAGTAAACTGACTTTGCCTAGCGTTCTTAGGTTAAAAATGCTGTCTTTTTGGTGCAGCGCAATGCCGGCTGAATCGTAGCCACGGTATTCCATTTTGTGCAGACCTTGAACCAATAGCTTGCCTACGTTGCGAGATGATGCCGCTCCAATAATTCCACACATATTATTTTTTGTTTTTTGCCCAGTCTTCTTTGGTAACTTGTTTGCCCCTGGCCACAGCAAGTGCCTCGTCAGGGACATCTTTGGTGATAACAGAGCCAGCGCCAACATAGGCGCCTTTGCCAATGTTCACAGGTGCCACCAATGAAGAGTTAGTGCCGATAAAGCTTTCTTCGCCTATGGTTGTTTTGTGTTTGTTGGTTCCATCGTAGTTGCAAGTAATGGTTCCAGCTCCAATGTTTGCCTTGCTGCCAATATCGGCATCACCCAAGTAAGCGAGATGACTGGCCTTGGCTCCGTCACCAAGTTTCGTTTTCTTTGTTTCAACAAAATTTCCTATCTTCGCATTGTTTCCTATCTCTGAACCCTCTCTGAGGCGAGCATATGGTCCAATGTTGCAATTTGAGCCAACTGTTGCTGATGAAAGGTGGCTGAAAGACTCAATAACGGAATTATCACCAATGGAAACATCTTGCAGTACAACATTTGATTTAATGATGACATTCTGACCAAGGGTTACGTTGCCTTCAAAAATAACATTCACATCAACCGAACAATCTTTGCCAGCTTTAACTTTGCCGCGCACATCAACACGTGATGAGTCTAAGAGTGTAATGCCTTGGTCTAATAGTTTGTCAGCGCTCATATTTCTTAATATTGCTTCAAGCTCATGCAATTCTTTTTTGTTGTTTGCCCCAACCACCTCGGAGGGATTGGCCTGAATACAATTTATTTTAACCCCTTTTTTAGAAAGTATCTCAACGAGATCAGTTAAATAGAACTCATTGGCAGCATTTTGGTTGTTAATTTCCTCTAAAGATTTTTTTAATAGGTCGCCATTGATCATTAGAATGCCTGTAAAGACATCTTGTATTAAAGCCTCTTGTGCTGATGCATCCTTTTGTTCAACAATTTTTAAGGCGTTGTTTTGACCATCTGCCATGATTCTTCCATAACCGGTCGGGTCTGATAGATGCATTGATAGAAGGGTGCATTCTTGTTGAGCAGAAATAAGAGCATCAATGGTTGCAGCGCTAATTAGGGGGACATCGCCATAAAGGATAAGTATTTTTTCATCGTCTTTAATTAAATGCGCGGCTGTTTTGACTGCATGTGCTGTTCCAAGCTGCTGATCTTGATCAGCTGTTTCAATTTTAGGGTCAATTGCAGCGATGTGCTCCTTTAAAAGATCTTTTTTATGACCAACAACAACTGTTATATTTTCACTGCTTATCTGGGCAGTATTAATGACATGAGAGATAAGTGTTTTTCCGCCAAGCGGCTGCATAACCTTTGGTAGGTTGGTGTTCATCCGGGTGCCCTTGCCTGCTGCAAGGATAATTGTATGAATATTCAACGCAATGACGAATTAAGCTTGATACAAGTACCTTACTTGTTTTTTCTTAATTTTTGAATGGTTTTGATTCTAGCCGCTGCTTCAGCAAGTTGAGCCGCTGCTTTGGTGTAGTCTAATTCTGATTCTTTATCATGCATATTCTTTTCAGCAAGCTCTTGGGCTTTGATGGCCTCGGCTTCATCCATGGACTCTGCTCGCTCTGCTCTGTCTGAAAGAAAGGTGACTATGTCTGGCTGTATTTCAATGAAACCACCTGAGCAAAAAAAGGTTTTTTCCTCACTGCCATTCTGCACTCGAACCGGGCCTGGTGCTAAGCCCGTTAATAAAGGCGTGTGGCCTGGCGCTATGCCTATTTCTCCTAGGGAGCCGGTGGCAAAAACCATGGTTCCTTCGCCAGAATAAATTTCTTCACTCGATGAAACTATGCTGACTTTAATCGTAGACATGGTTTATAAGGTTTTTGCTTTCTCAACCGCTTCTTCGATGGTTCCGACCATGTAAAAAGCTTGTTCTGGAAGATCATCATAGTCTCCGGCAAGAATGCCTTTGAATGATTTAATGGTGTCTTCAAGTTTTACATATTTTCCAGGAGAGCCTGTAAATACTTCAGCAACAGTGAATGGTTGGGATAAAAATCTTTCTACTTTCCTTGCTCTGGATACGGCTAATTTATCTTCTTCGGATAATTCGTCCATGCCCAAAATAGCAATGATGTCTTTTAACTCTTTGTACTTCTGTAAAACACCTTGCACTCCTTGTGCAACATTGTAATGTTCTTCACCAACCACTAATGGATCTAGCTGTCTGCTGGTTGAATCCAAAGGATCCACAGCAGGATAAATTCCAAGTTCAGCAATTTGTCTAGACAAAACAACCGTTGCATCCAAATGGGCAAATGTTGTTGCTGGTGAAGGGTCAGTCAAGTCATCAGCAGGAACATAAACAGCCTGAATGGATGTAATGGATCCGTCTTTGGTTGAAGTAATCCTTTCTTGCAGCGCTCCCATTTCTTCAGCAAGCGTAGGCTGATACCCAACCGCTGAAGGCATTCTTCCAAGCAAAGCTGAAACCTCAACGCCTGCTAGAGTGTATCGGTAAATGTTATCGATAAACAAAAGAACATCCCTTCCTTCATCCCTAAATTTCTCGGCCATGGTTAGACCTGTTAAGGCAACTCTTAGTCTGTTTCCAGGAGGCTCATTCATTTGTCCGTAAACCATAGCAACTTTTGATTCGCTTGGTTTCTCTACATTCACAACACCTGACTCCTGCATTTCATAATAGAAGTCATTGCCCTCTCGCGTTCTTTCTCCCACACCAGCAAAAACTGATAAGCCAGAGTGCTCAGTAGCAATGTTATTAATAAGCTCCATCATGTTCACTGTCTTCCCAACACCAGCACCACCAAAGAGCCCCACTTTTCCACCTTTGGCAAATGGGCAAATTAAATCAATAACCTTGATTCCTGTTTCGAGCAAATCATCAGACAAAGATTGGTCCATGTAACTTGGTGGCTTTCTGTGAATTGGCATGTTTTCTTCTGCGCCAATAGGCCCACACTCGTCAATTGGATTACCAAGAACATCCATAATTCTGCCCAATGTTTTTTCTCCCACTGGGACTGAAATAGGTGCGTTGGTTCGCTCAACGGTTAAACCTCTTTTTAAACCTTCGGTTGTTCCCATTGCAATTGCTCTAACAATGCCGTCTCCAAGCTGCTGCTGTACTTCCAAGACGGTGCCTGTCTCTGATATTTTTATCGCCTCATACACTTGAGGGATGTTGTTTTTCTCAAACTCAACATCGATAACCGCTCCGATAATTTGTGTTACTAAACCATTGCTCATTTCTTTCTCCTTAAACCGCAGCCGCTCCACCAACTATCTCAGATAATTCCTGAGTAATGGCTGCTTGTCTTACGTTGTTGTATAACAGTTCCAATTCTTTAATTAAATCTCCAGCATTTTCAGTAGCATTTTTCATTGCCAACATTTTTGCTGCTTGTTCACACGCGCTGTTTTCAATAACAGCATGATAAATTAATGACTCTATATATCGTGTCATTAAACCCTCAAGCAGTTCTTGTGCTTCAGGCTCATAGATATAATCCCAGTGAGTTGAGGTTAGCCCATCACCAACTTCTGCAGGCAGTGGAATTAACTGTTGAACATTGGGTTGTTGGGTCATGGTGTTAACAAAATTGTTGCCACATAAATACACCTGATCTATCTCACCATTCCTGTGAAGATCTAACACTATTTTTGTTAATCCAATCAAGGCATCTGGATCAGGTTTGTCGCCAAGTTTTTGAACGTTGGCAACCACACTGCCGCCAACAGATTTAAAGAAGCTAGAAGCTTTAACACCAATAAGCGCAAAGTTTGATTCTATGCCATTAGCCTTCAGCTCAGCCGCCTTGCTAACAACATTTTTAAAAAGATTAATATTTAAACCGCCGCACAAACCTTTATCAGAACTAACAACAATAAAGCAGGCTTTTTTTGCTTCTCTTTGTTCATAGAATGGGTGTGAATACTCAGAGCTAGATGTTGCTATGTGCGAGATCACTTCTTTAATCTTTTGAGAATAAGGTCTGCCTAATTGCATCTCTGTTTGAGTTTTTTTAATTTTACTGGCAGCAACCATTTCCATAGCCGAAGTAATCTTTTGCGTGCTTTTAATGCTCGCAATCTGTTTTCTTACTTCTTTGGTATTAGCCATTATTTATCTAAAGTTAAAATGTCTGTGTTTTCTTAAATTGCTCAACAACTTCGGTAAATTGTTTTTCAATGTCGTCGTTCCAGTCACCTGTATCATTGATGCTTTTTTCTAGGTCTGCTTTTTCTGAAGTAAAGAAACTATGAAGAGCCTCTTCAAAGCTTCCGATTTTTTCAACCTCAACATCATCCATGTAGCCTCTATCAGCAGCAAAAATACTTAAAGATTGTTGTGCAACGCTCATCGGGGCATATTGTTTTTGCTTGATCAACTCGGTGATTCTTATTCCTCTTGCAAGCTGAGCTTTGGTTGCCTCGTCTAGATCTGATGCAAACTGAGAAAAGGCTGCAAGTTCTCGATATTGCGCAAGCGCGGTTCTCACTCCGCCACTTAATTTTTTCATAATTTTTGTTTGTGCTGCTCCACCCACCCTGGAAACAGAAATTCCTGGGTTAATGGCCGGCCTAACACCAGAGTTAAATAAATCCGTTTCCAAGAATATCTGTCCGTCAGTAATCGAGATAACATTTGTTGGCACAAAAGCAGAAACATCCCCAGCTTGTGTTTCAATAATTGGTAATGCTGTTAGTGATCCTGTTTTGCCTTTGACTTTTCCATTGGTAGCTTTTTCTACATAATCCGCATTAACTCTTGCTGCTCTTTCTAGCAACCTTGAGTGAAGATAGAAAACATCTCCTGGGTATGCTTCCCTTCCCGGAGGTCTTTTTAATAGAAGAGATACTTGTCTGTATGCAACAGCTTGTTTGGAAAGATCGTCATAAACAATTAGAGCATCTTCGCCCTTGTCTCTAAAATATTCTCCCATTGAACAGCCTGAATATGCAGAAAGATATTGCATTGGTGCAGGGTCAGACGCAGAGGCTGAAACTACAATGGTGTGTTCTAAAGCACCATGCTCTTCTAACTTTTTAACAACATTAACAACTGTTGATTGTTTTTGGCCAATCGCAACATAAATACATTTAATGCCTGTTCCTTTTTGGTTGATGATTGCATCTACAGCAACAGCAGTTTTTCCTGTTTGTCTGTCACCAATAATTAGCTCTCTTTGTCCTCTTCCAATTGGAACCATTGCATCCACTGCTTTTAAACCAATTTGAACTGGTTGATCTACTGATTGTCTGGCAATAACTCCTGGAGCAACAACCTCTACAGGTGCTGTTTCAGTAGCTTTGATTTCACCTTTGCCATCGATTGGAGCGCCAAGCGCGTCAACAACTCTTCCTAACAAAGCCTCTCCAACTGGGACTTCTAAAATCCTTCCTGTGCAAACAGCTTTTTGGCCCTCAATTAAACCAAGATAATCACCTAAAACCACAGCTCCCACAGAATCCTGCTCAAGGTTAAGCGCCAAACCTAAAACACCGCTCTCAAATTCAATAAGTTCCCCATACATAACATCTCCCATGCCATGAATTCGAACAATGCCGTCTGAAACACTAACAATAATGCCTTCGTTTTTTCTTTCAGCAGAAAGGTCAAGACCTGATATTTTTTCCTTTAATACGCTGGAAATTTCTGATGGGTTTAATTGGCTCATTTTTTCACCTTAAAAATTTAATTGGTTTACTAGTTTTTTGACCTTGCCTCTTATAGACAGGTCCAGAGTTTCATCTCCGATTTTGATAGATAGTCCGCCCATAATTAACGGATCTTCTGAAAATTCAATATTTGAACCCTCTCCATGGGCTGCAAGCAGCTTTTCAACGATAGCTTTCTTGTTATCGTCTGAGGGTTGATTGGCAACATTAACAATAATTGAACTGGTTTTGTTGTGCTGCTCCAAAAGTTCTTGATAGCTTGAATTGATTGCTTCAATTAAATTAAGTCTTTTGTTTTCTGCGAGAAGCTCAAGTAGTTTTTTTGCTAATTCTCCTATTTCGCCTTCAGTGATATCAATGATTGTTTTAGCAATTTTTTCTTTTGATAGCTCTGGGTCCTCAATCAAACTAGAGACTTCATTGGTTTGTGATACAACAGACAATAATTTTAGTTGCTCTGCAACCTCCGTTTGTGTGCCAGCATCCAAGGCTGCAGAAAATACAGCTTTAGCGTAAGGGCGTGCAAGTGGAGATAGCTCAATCATGTTTTATAGCTCTGAAGCTGCTTTTTTAAGAAGTTCTTGATGTTTATCAGGGCTGATTTCATTTCCCAATATCTTCTCTGAGGTATCAATAATTAGCTCTGACATTTTTTGTCTGAGCTCTTCTTTGGCTTTATTCACATCATTTTCAATGGTCTTAGATGCTGCTGTAAGAATTTTTTCAGCCTCGGTCTCAGCCTTGGTTGTTGCGTCAACAACAATCTGCGAAGCCCTTGAGTTTGCTTTTTCTAATATTTCAGCAGCCCCTGCTTTTGCTTTATTCATCTCTTGGTCAAATGCAAGTTGCGCCTCTTCAAGAGAGTCGTCTGCTTTTTTAGCGGCCTCTAAACCATCAGCTATACGCTTTTCTCTCTCTTCCATAATCGCAATGATTGGCGGCCACACATACTTCCAGCAAATTGCTACAAAGATAACAAATGCTACAGTTTGGCCTAAGAGTGTTGCGTTAATATTCATGTTTTACTTAAGCAGCAAACATTAGATATAAGCCCAATCCAACGCCGATCATTGGGACAGCGTCAACAAGACCCATCACAATAAAAAGCTGAGTTCTTAGCATTGGGATAAGTTCTGGTTGGCGAGCTGCGCCTTCTAAAAACTTTCCACCCAAGACACCCACACCGATCGCGGCTCCAACAGCGCCCAAGCCTATCATCAGACCTGATGCTATATATATAAGTGATTGTTCCATTCTTTTCTCCTAAAAAATAAAGACCTAATGGTCTTCTGTTTCATGCGCCATTGCTAAATAAACAATGGTAAGCACCATAAAAATAAAAGCCTGTAAGGCTAAAATCAAAATATGAAAAAGGGCCCATATTAAATGGAGTCCCACTCCAAGTAAACCGACAGATATTGAGCTGAAAGTTAACATGAGAGCTATTAAAATAAATATCATCTCTCCCGCGTAAAGGTTGCCAAACAGTCGCAATCCAAGCGAGATAGGTTTGGCTATTAAATTAACTCCTTCAAGAACTAAGTTAACTGGAAGAAGGTACTTCCCAAAAGGGTGAAGTGTCAGCTCAGCCAAAAATCCTTTGAGGCCTTTAATCTTGATGCTGTAAAAAATTATCAAAATAAATACAGCAAGCGCCATTCCAAGTGTTATGTTTGGATCTGTGGTTGGAACCACTTTAAAGTATTCAAGCCCAACCCCTTTTGCTAATTCAGGCAAATAGTCAACTGGAATTAAGTCCATTAAATTCATCAAAAACACCCAAACCAAAACTGTTAATGCCATTGGACCAATTAAATTATTTTTGGCTGAGGTAAAGATGCTTTGGACGTTGTCATTAACAAACTCAATACACATTTCAACAAAATTTTGTATCCCTGTAGGCGCTTCTGTAGAAAGTTTTGGGATGCCAAAACGAAACAAGCCAATAAATAAAAAACCAAGGAAAACAGACCAACCCAATGAGTCGACATGAAATGCCCAGAAACCCATCTCATTTGCATAATGTGGGTCGCAAGTCCAACCATGAGATTCAGTTTTTCCACACACCAAATTAGTTAAGTGGTGTTGAATATACTCAGCGCTGGTAACTTCTCCGTGTGCTTCTGTTGCCATTTTAGGTTGCGATTAGTTTTGGGTTAAAAGTTGTGTTCAAGTATACAAGGAGAAAGACTGCAATAAGAGTGTTTTCTGGAATATATATCAAAGAAAGTATTGTAAAAAATACAAAAATTGCCCATCGCATAATAAAGGCTAAATATAAATTTAACATTTCATTGTTTGGCTTGCTGGAGAGGTATATAACACCCCATATTGCGGACAAGTATGAAACAAAAATGAGTTGGGTTGCAGCAGGAAATATTACAAAAGAGATCAGCAATCCCATCAAAGATAACCAGCTATTTTTTAAAGTATTAATTGTCAGTTCTAGTATATTTTTTTACGGGGCTGATTATAAAAATTTATGCCCCTGAGAACAAGCTTAATTATTCTTTAATTTTAATAATTTGCTAATAATTGCCTCTCTTTCATCCTTGGATGTGTAGGAGATAGAAATTTTACCTTTTGATGTGGTTTGTTGGTCGATTTGTGTTTGATGTCCAAGAGTTTCTGAGAGCTCTTCTTCAATATTAATTAGGTCTCTATTTTTGGGTTTTGTTTGGCTTTTTGTTTTGTTGGGTTGTTTTGATGCTGCGGCATCTTTAACTGTCATTCCCAGTGATACGATTTTTTGCGCGAGCTCTTCGGCGTCTTTGGGGTCCATGGATGCTAAGATTTTTGCATGTCCTTTTTCTAGGTCGCCAGAGTATAAAAGGTCAATAATAGAGCTGGGCAAGTTTAATAACCGCATAGAGTTTGCGATAGAGCTTCGGGCTTTGCCTGTAACCTCTGCAATGTTGTCTTGGGTGAGATTAAACTCTCTTTTAAGTCGGTCGTATCCTCTAGCTTCTTCAATTGGGTTTAGATCTTCCCTTTGAAGATTCTCAATAAGCGCTAGCTCTAAAGATAGTTGGTCCTCAGCCGCATCAATTAAACAGGGGGCTGTTAGCAAACCAGCCTCTTTGGCCGCCCTCAACCTACGCTCGCCTGCAATTAATTCATAGCCGCCCGCTCCAGTTTCTCGAACCAGGATTGGGGATAAAATCCCATGTTTTGCTATAGACAGTGAGAGTTCTGTTATTTTTTTCTCATCAAAAGATTGCCTGGGTTGAAATCTATTTGGTTTTATTTGAGATAAGTCTATGTCTTTAATTGTCTGTTTATTGGGTGAGGCAACATCCCCCAAAAGAGCATCTAGTCCAGTGTTAAGTATTTTATCCGCCACTTTCAATTCTCCTTATAAGTTCTCCTGCCAAAGCTAAATATGCTTTTGCCCCAAACGATGAGGGCATGTATTGTATGGCTGATGTGCCATGACTTGGCGCTTCAGCTAATTTAACATTTCTAGGAATGAGTGTGTTGAATACCAGGGATGGAAAGTGTTTTTCTAGCTCTTCTGATACCTCTTTGGCTAAATTATTTCTCATATCAACCATTGTTCTAATGATTCCAAAAACCCTGTTATTGGTTAGGTTTTTATTGTTTAGGGTGTTGATGGTGTTGATAAGTGATGAGATGCCCTCAAGTGAGTAATATTCACATTGCAGGGGTATAAGTGTTGCTGTGGCAGCAAAAAGAGACTCTAGGGTTAGTTGGTTTAGTGATGGAGGTGTGTCCATAATCACAAACTCGTAATCAAGTGGTGCTAGTTGCTTTTTTAGCTCACCTTGTTTGTTTTCATTGCGAATGTGTATTTCAAGGGCTATTAAATTTTCCCCACCTGGAACTACGTCGTATCCACTTGGAGAGTTTAAGATGCTTTCTTTAAGGTTTAGGTTTTGTGAATATATTTCAAATAAAGTTTGTTGATTTTTTGAAATGCCTGCTGCTGTGCTGGCGTTGCCTTGAGGATCTAGATCTATCAACAATACTTTTCTCTTTGTTGCCGCCAAGGCAGCCGCTAAGTTAACTGCTGTTGTGGTTTTGCCGACACCTCCTTTTTGGTTCGCAATTGCAATGATGTGTTTCACTTTTGGTTAATTTCTAAAATGTGTCTGTTGTGGTTTGTTAGTTCTTTTTTATGGATAGTATAAGAATATTTCTTATTGTCCAAGTGGACAACCTCTTGGTTAATTTTTTCGGCCACCCCTTTCATAAGCAAGTATTTTCCGCCTGTTTTGAGGTGGTGTTCTGAAATTTCTACAATCTTATGGGTTTTGGCTAGAGCCCTTGCGGTAATAATATCAAACTTTTTATCTGTGTTTTGGCGTGGGTTTATTGCGCTATCAATCAAATGGGCGTTCGTTAACCCGAGCGATCGAATGGTTTTTTTTATGAAGTAGGCTTTCTTTTGGTTTTTTTCAGACATTGTTACTGTGTTCCATGGTTGGTGTATTGCTATTACAAGGCCGGGCAAACCTGCTCCACTTCCAATATCTAAAATTGTTTGGCTTTTTGGGATGTGCTCAAGTATTGTTTCACAGTCTCTTATGTCCTCTTTGATTATTTCGTCCTCAGAGGAGCGCCCAACTATGTTGTGTGCCTTGTTAAAACTTAAAACTTCTTTGATGTACAAAGATATTAGCTCGTTGTTTTCTGGGGGGGTGTTAATGGGTCTCGGCCTTTTTTAAGGTTTGGTTTTTTTTGATGGTTATAGATATTAGGTTAATAGCTGCAGGTGTTACGCCCTCAAGCCTGCCGGCCTGGCCCAATGAAGAGGGTTGGCTTTTGTTGAGTCTTTCAATAACCTCATTGGATAGGCCTTTTATTTTTGAGTAGTCTGTGTTGTTTGGGATGGTTGTTTTTTCATTCTTTCTTGCGCTTTCAACCTCTCTTTTTTGTTTGTCTATATAGCCACTGTATTTAATTTCGTTTGCTGCTCTAAGAAAAAATGTCTCATCCTCAGGTTTAACTTTAAGCAATTCTTTGATTTCGTCTTGGTTGATGTCTGTCCTTTTTAAGAGCTCTGCCCCTGTGGTGGGTTTGTTGTTTTGTTCGGTTTTTATTTTTTTTACATTGTTGAAAAATGTTTGGTATTTTTCTTCGTTTAATAGAAAGTTTTTGTATGTTTTATCAGCAATCAACCCAAGCTCATTTCCTCGCCTAGTCAAGCGCTGGCAAGCGTTGTCCTGCGATAACATTAATCTAAACTCTGCTCTGCTGGTAAACATTCTATAGGGTTCGGTAACCCCATGAAGGGTTAGGTCGTCCACAAGAACTCCTATGTATGCCTCACTTCTTTCAAAAATAACGTCTTCTTTGTTATGTAGAGACTGAACCGCATTAATGCCAGCCACCAACCCTTGCGCTGAGGCTTCTTCGTAACCAGTGGTTCCATTAATCTGGCCAGCAAGATAAAGGTTTTTTATGAATTTTGTTTCAAGGGTTTGATGAAGGGATCGTGGATCAATAAAGTCATACTCTACCGCATATCCATATTCTTCAATCACACATTCTTCAAGGCCCTTTATGGATTGAACAAAGGCCTTTTGCACATCGGTGGGTAGGCTTGTTGAGATTCCGTTTGGGTATACTAAGTCTTTTTCCAGACCCTCTGGTTCAATAAAAATTTGGTGGCTATCTTTTTCATTAAATTTGTTGATTTTGTCTTCTATAGATGGGCAGTACCTTGGGCCAATGCCTGATATTTGCCCTGAGTACATGGCTGAGAGGTGGGTGTTTTCTTCAATAATTGTGTGTGTCGTTTTGTTTGTTCTTGTAATAAAGCAGGAGATCTGTGGCAACAGTTTTTTTGGTGGGTTTAAAACAGACATTGGTGGAGCCTTTTTGTCGCCTGGCTGCTCCTCCATATCGCTTAGGTTAATGCTGGAGAGTTTTATTCGTGCTGGGGTTCCTGTTTTTAATCTACCCATAGGAAGGTTTAAATCATACAGTCGCTTTGCTAAGGGTATAGAAGTCTCATCTCCGACCCTGCCACCAGATTTTTTTTCATCTCCCTTATACATAACGCCGTTTAGGAATGTTCCGGTGGTTAAAATTGTTTTGTTTGAGAATAGTTTTTTTCCGGAAGCAAGCTCAACACCTTTAACGGCTTTTTCTTCAACCAACAAATCAATCACTTCGCCTTCTTCTATTGATATGTTTGTCTTCGCTAATATACTTTGAATTGAGTCTTTGTACTTATCTCTATCGCATTGAACTCTTAGGGCTTGAACCGCAAAACCTTTTCTAGTGTTTAGTGTTCGTGATTGGATTCCAGAAAGGTCTGTGGCTTGGGACATAATCCCACCCAAAGCATCAACCTCCCTAACAAGGTGTGACTTTCCCAACCCCCCTATGGCTGGATTACACGACATTTGCCCTATAGCCCCAACCTTGAATGTAACAAGGCAACAGCTCATGCCCTGCCTATAAACAGCATGTGCTGCCTCAACGCCAGCATGACCACCACCAATTACTATTACATCAAACATATATATAAGAATGTTATAACAACAATATATTATTGTTGTTATTGTTAAGGGAGGTTTTTCTGTAGATAACACCCCCAAACCAAGGCCCCAAAAGCAAAAAAAGGGATAGCAAGTTATGTAACACCATCACAACAAGCTGTAACACCTGACAGTATAAATTGTGGATAAAAACAAGAGAAAAATTAAACACAAATTACCCACATTTTATCTACTTGCCTATGCAAAAATCTTTAAAAATATCGCCCAGCAACGAGTCAGGATACTTCACACCCAAAAACTCATCAAACAACGACCTTACCAACCTCAAGTCCTCTGCCGCAATATCAATATCCGATTCCCTTGAAATATTTTTAAGGCAGCCATCTAACAAAACCAACGCCTCTTTAAACAAGCCTAGGTGCCTTTCTCTTATTAAATATGTTTTTTCTGAGTTAACAGCACCATCTTTCACTGACTCAAGTATCAAATCCTTAAACCCGCTAATCCCATCCCCTGACCTTGCGGAAACAACACAATCATAAGAACCCCCTGGAAGACCCTCATCTGATTTGTTAAAAACCATTAAATAATTAGAGTCTTTCACAAGCTCCCTAAAACCCGAAGCCAACACCTCTGTTGAAGCGTCTAAAATCACAGCAACAACATCTGACTCACCAACCTCACAACCAGAAAGCGCAACACCCTCAGCTTCAATCAAATCATCTGTATCCCTCACTCCCGCCGAGTCAACCAACTCCAAACTCACGCTGTTGTAAAACATTTCAGAATCTATTAAATCCCTTGTTGTACCAGGCAGGCTGGAGACTAGCGCCCTTTCAAATCCCAACAAACGATTAAATAACGAAGACTTGCCGGTGTTTGGGGGCCCAAAAAACAAAACTCTTTTTTTTAAAACTCTCCTTGAAGAGATTAAAGAAGTGTCTATCAACCCAACCAACAAATCTCTAACATCAACCAACCTTTTTTCAACCCCACCCTCAACAAGAAAATTATAGTCTTCATCAGAAAAATCAATACTACCCTCAATAAAAACCCTAACCTCGTCCACCTCTTTGCCCAACCCTAAAATTATTTCACTTAATTTCCCAGCAACTGCCTCCGATGACAAAACAGTTTTTTGTAAATCATCTGCATGAATTAAGTCAGCGACCGCCTCAACCTCATTTAAAGACATCTTTCCGTTTTCAAAAGCTATTTTTGAAAACTCTCCCGGACCAGCCTCCTTGAAACCCATCTCTAAAAACATATTTGTAAAAGACTTAATTACCGAAAGCCCGCCATGACAAAATACCTCAACTGAATCTTCGCCTGTATAACTAGCAGGCGCACCATAAAAAACAACAGAACACCTATCAACCAAAACCCCACACCAAAAAACATCTCTCAAAAAAACCTTACGATTTTCATTTATAGGCACATTTAAAGCTTTGCTAAAAACCCCACAACACCCTTTGCCAGATATCCTAAAAACACCAAGAGCTGACTGGGCAACGGGAGTGGCGAGAGCAAAAATCAAAAACTAAACCCCCTACCCACCACCAGAAAAGTCTGAGGAACCGTATTTTTTATACATAGCCCTTTGCTGAACTAAGGATATACCACTATTGGCAACCGAATATAAAACCAAACCAGAGGGCATTATCACAAAAATACCAGCAATCATTATAGGCATAAACTTCATAACCTGTGCTTGGGTTGGGTCCATGCCCGCAGGCTGTGGATTAAGTTGCTGGGTTAAGTACATAAGCCCGGCAAATACAACAGGAAGAATAAATAAGGGGTCTGGTGCAGAAAGATCTTGTATCCAAAAAAAGAAAGATTCATGCCTTAGCTCTACACTTTCACGCAAACAAAAGAAGAATGATATAAACACAGGCATTTGTAATAACATTGGAAAACAACCGCCAGCAGGGTTAATACCCTCTTTTTTATACATAGCCATCATCTCTGAGCCTAATTTTTGTCGATCGTCTTTATACCTTTCTTGAATTTCTTTTAATTTGGGTTGATGTGCCCTCATTTTAGCCATGCTTGAAAAACCTTTAGCAGAAAGAGGCCATAACAACAATTTAATTAAAGCCGTTAAGACAATTATGGAAACACCCCAATTATTTACCACACCATTAATTAAACTCAACAACATCACCAAGGGTTGAGCCAAAAACCAAAACCACCCCATATCAATTGTTAACTCTAAGTCAGAAGCCCTGGTCATTAAATCAGACCTAATTTTTGGACCAAGAAATATACGATGCTCTATACCTTCTCTTAACTCACTCTCTTTTGTTCCTGAAGATGTTGCGGCCATAACATACACACCCGTTTCGTTTGCGGGCGGAATGACAGAAAGTGTTTGCTCCCTATCGGGTGGGGTTAAAATTGCAGCCATAAAATATTTTTGTATAAATGCTATCCAGCCACCACGTTGAAAAAACTCTTGGGTTTCATCAATACTTCTAAGTCTAGAATTTACATAAGGATCAGCGGGAGTGTTAAAAGCAACACCTGTGTAGGAGCTGTTTTCAAAAAGGCCACCCCTAGAGTCTAAAGGCTTTGAATCAACCCTGTACATTGCAACATACGGGTCTGGGTTATCAACCAAAGACCCTCCAACCCATGTGTCTGTAACAAACAACTCATAATCATTTTCTTTGAGGGATATTTTTTTTGATACTTGGCCATCCTCAGACAACAATTCAACCGAAGATGGTGAAATGTTTACAACCTTAAAACTACCACCCTCACCGACAAAACCACTTGATAGATAAAACCTAAACCCCGTTAAATTATCAAAACCAAAAACCCTCACCCCCAACGAATCATCATTATTTAAATAGGTGTGCTCTTTTAGCCTTGCTTCCCAAACTTTTCCAGAGACCGGACTTATCTTTACCACCAGTTTTTCATTCTCAATAACAAGCAAGCTAGAATTTTCTTGAAGAGGAGTTTCTTGGCTCACATCTATTTGCTCTATAAAAGCCGCCTCTCCCAACTCTTTTTTTCGAGCAGAGTCTTGGTTCCAGGACATTAACAATGCATATAAAAGCACAATTACAGAACCAATCCAAAGATATCTCAAATTCATTTTTTTACCTCATCTATGCCACCTTTAGACCAGGGGCCACATTTAATAATTCTTATAACCGAGTAATAACCACCAACAAAAGCTCCATGCAGCTCTATACTTTCTTTTGCATACTGTGAGCATGTTGGGTCAAACCTACAATTTTTACCAAACAACAAACTTAAGTACTTTTGATAAAACATAATTATATATATCAAAAACTTTTTCATGTTATTTATCTTTAGTCTTTTGAACAAAACTAATCAAAGGAGCCTCTAACTCAATACACAGGTCTTTGTAACCCCTTTCAAAAAAACCAGGTCTTACAATCACAACAAAACCATTATTTAACGAGTGAAGTTTAAATATATTTCTAACCCACCGCTTTATTTTGTTTCGATGAACAGCCAAAGAATAGTCTTTCTTTTTAACTATTATTTTTAGATTAGCTTCCTTGGTGTCAGCATCAAAATAAACTGATACTTGGCTGGAGTGGTGAATTTTTTGAGAAATAACTGTGCCTAAGAAACTAAGCTGTTAGAACTTTGCGACCCTTCTTTCTTCTATTAGCAATTACAGCTCTACCTGCTTTTGTAGACATTCTTGCTCTAAAACCATGTGTTCTTTTTCTTTTTAGCGTGCTTGGTTGAAATGTTCTTTTCATAATTACTCAAAAATTAGGCGTGAATTATAAAGCATTGCGCTCGAAATGAAAGAAAAAAAACTAAAAATAAATGTGATATATACCAACAAGTTATCCACAGAAAATACATATGCTTATCCTGTAGATATCTTGTTAGTTTTTGTTAGACTAACTTTTCTACCGGAGGTCTTTAAATTGAAATTTTGGTCTGAATGCACTGAAAAACTTGAAGCTAAATTGTCACAAGAGGAGTTTAACACCTGGATTAAGCCCCTGCGAGCTGATATCAACGAAAACAACCTAGAAATAAGCGCCCCGAATGACTTTGTTTTAACTTATGTAAGGGAAAACCTTGGCCAAATAATAGAAAGCCTGGTAAACAAAACAGATGAATCGCTTAATGTAAAGTTTAAAACACTAGATAAATCAACATTTGTCGAAAAACTTAATGTCACAGAAGAAAATACCCCCGGCTTAGTCCAAAAATTTACTTTTGATACCTTTGTTGAGGGCAAATCTAATCATATGGCTCTAGCTGCAGCTAAACAGGTTGCTGCTAACCCAAAAGGAGATTACAACCCTTTATTTATCTATGGTGGAGTGGGTCTAGGAAAAACCCACCTCATGCACGCTGTAGGAAATGAGATCTTAAACTCAGACACCTCAAAAAGAATTGTTTATGTTCACTCAGAAAAATTTGTTGCAGATATGGTTAAGGCCCTTCAATTAGGCGCTATGAGCGAGTTTAAGGAGTTTTACAGGAATGCTGATGCGCTATTAATTGATGATATTCAGTTTTTTGCAGGCAAAGAACAGTCCCAAGAGGAGTTTTTCCATACATTCAACGCTCTTTTAGACCGAAATCATCAAATGATTCTGACTTGTGACAAGTACCCAAAAGAGATTGATGGCCTTGAAGAACGGCTTAAATCAAGGCTTGGGTGGGGGTTGCCTGTAATTATTGAGCCACCAGAGCTTGAAACACGCGCAGCTGTGTTATTAAGCAAAGCAAACTCAATGGGTGTAACACTTCCAAATGATTGTGCTATATATATAGCCCAAAGAATCAGGTCAAACATTAGAGAGCTAGAGGGAGCCCTCAAAAGAGTGGTTGCCAACTCAAGGTTTACTGAACAAGAAATTGACATACCTTTTGTCAAAGAAGCACTTAAGGATTTATTTGTTATATCTGCAAAAATGGTCAGCATAGACAACATACAAAAAACTGTAGCAGAGTATTACAATATTAAATTATCTGATCTTTTATCCAAAAGAAGAAGCAGATCAATAACAAGACCAAGGCAGTTAGCAATGGCGCTAACCAAACAACTAACAAATCACAGTTTGCCAGAAATTGGCGAGGCGTTTAACGGAAGAGATCACACAACTGTACTTCATGCCTGCGGTAAAATTAAAGAGCTTAGAAAAGAAATTCCCTCGCTTGAAGAGGACTACAGAAACCTTAACAGGACACTTACAAACTAAATGGAAATCACGGTTAAAAAAGAGGATATTGTTTCAGCTCTTAATACAACTCTGGGCGTTGTTGAAAAAAGACAAACCCTTCCCATTCTTGCAAATGTTTTATTTGAGGTTGATGAAAACTCATTTAAATTAACAGCAACAGATCTGGAGTCTGAGGTCACAACTAGCGGTCCATTATCTAGCGCTGAATCAACTGGAAAAACTACAACTTCCGCAAAAAAACTAAATGAATTATGCCGATTAATTCCTGATGGGGAAGACATAGGGCTATCATTAAATGGTGAAAAATTAAATATTAAAACAAAAAATGGTAAGTACTCACTATCAACGCTGCCCAGTTCCGACTTCCCAATTTTTGATATCGACTCAGGTGACTCACCCCTTGTTATCCCCGCTAAAGAGCTAAGAGAACTAATTACAAATACTTCTTTTGCTATGGGCAACCAGGATTGGAGACATTATCTGAACGGTTTATATTTATCTATTCATGGCGGTGAAATAACAGCAGTAACCACAGATGCTCATAGACTTGCAGTTGCCAATCTTTCTATTCAATCAGACCATTCATTTTCAGGAATCATTCCTAGAAAATCTATAAACGAAATGGCTAAATTTTTGTCTGATGAGGATGGAGATGCTGAGTTAAAAATTAACGATGCATCTTTAGAATTGTCAGTTGGAAACTTAATCTTTAAAAGCAAATTAATTGATGGAAAGTTTCCAGATTACCAACAAGTTATCCCATCTGGAGAAAGCTCTGTGTTAGAAATTAATGTCAAGGATTTTTCAGAAACCTTGAGCAGAGTGTCAGTATTGTCCAGTGAAAAATACAAAGGCATTAGATTAATTACTTCCCCTGAAGGAGTTCGAATCTCAGCAAATAACCCCGAACAAGAAGAAGCAGAAGAGTTCTTTCCAACCCCTTATAATGGAGAGGAGTTAGACATAGCCTTCAATGTTACATACCTTCAGGAGATTATGTCTCACATGCAAACAGAGTCCTGTCATATAAACTTCTTTGGATCTGACAAAAGCTGTTTGCTCACCCCTCCTGGTAGCGATAGCCCCAAATACGTTGTAATGCCACTCCTTATCTAGGTTAGTGGCTTTTTCAAAGATAGAACTAAGAAACTTTAGGTGTTTCGAATCCCTTTCATTAGACCTTTCTTCACAATCTAACCTTTTTTTTGGAAAAAATGGTTGTGGCAAGACATCAATCCTTGAATCTATTTATGTCGCAACATCTGGGCGCTCCTTTAGGACATCCAATCTTGAATCTTTGATCAAGGAGGGCTGTGAGACCTTTAAAATAAAGGCTTACGATGATATGAATGGCTCTATTTTAGAGGTACAAAAGACTAAAAAAAAACCCATTTCATTTAAAATCAATAATTCTAAAGTTACAACCAGTGAGCTTGTTAGAGCCTTTCCATCATTTTCAATTGATAGTAAGACCTTCTTTTACAATGATAATGCCCCAGAATACAGAAGAAAGCAGCTAGACAGAGGCTTATTTGTTGCATCCTCAGAATATGCAAAAGATTGGTTTGGTTATTTCAGGTCCCTAAAACAACGAAATTCAGCATTAAAACTCCATGACTTGGCCCAAACTAAAGCTTACGACCCCTTATTGGTTGAGCACGGCGAAAAACTTAATTTTTTGAGAAAAAACCTAATTGACTCAGTAAAAGAAATTTACGATAGTTTGGTAAAAAATCTTGAGGCAGAAAACAAAAGAGCTGAAATTTTTTTGAACCTAGATATTTATCTAAAACCAGGTTTTGATGATCATAAAGGCTTGCTTTGGGATCTCAATAATACAAATTCAATAGATTTAAAAAGAAAGGTAACCACCAAAGGACCCCACAAATCAGATGTTATATTTGAAAGTAAGGGCTCACTTATAAAAGATATATTTTCACGCGGCGAACAAAAACTTCTTTCTATTTTGTGGTCTCTCTCACAAAATATTTATTTAGGAAGGGCGTTCAACTTAAACCCAATTTTACTTTTAGATGATCTGTCATCTGAACTAGATTCCGAGATGCTTGAGTGTTTTTTGCCAACATTTAAATATATTGAAAATCGTTTTATTTTTTCAAACATTGTTGATCTATTTGATAGTAAAATAGATGTTAGTGATAAAACATTTAAAAAGTTCCACGTGGAACAACTAAGATAACAAAAATGCCAAAAAAGAAATCCGAAGATAAAAAATACGACTCCTCTAATATTCAAGTGCTGAAAGGCTTAGAAGCAGTTAAAAAAAGACCAGGAATGTATATTGGAGACACAGATGATGGCTCTGGACTTCATCATATGATTTTTGAGGTTGTAGATAACTGTATAGATGAGGCAATGGCCGGCCACTGTTCCCAAATAGACATAGTTATCAATAAAGACAGCTCAATCACTGTTAAGGATAATGGAAGAGGCATTCCTGTTGATGTTCATAAAGGCGAGGGTGTTCCTGCCGCCGAGCTTATAATGACAACACTTCACTCAGGTGGAAAGTTTGATGATAACTCATATAAGGTTTCTGGCGGGCTCCACGGCGTTGGTGTTTCGGTTGTAAATGCCCTATCAAAGGAGCTCACACTAACTATTTGCAGAGATGGTGGCATGTATCAGCAAAAATATAGCGAAGGGAAATCAACAACAAAACTTAAAAAAATCAAAGCTTCAAAAGAAACAGGCACAGAGATTACATTTACAGCATCAGATAAAATTTTTACATCAATTAACTTCGAGACAGACAGGGTTAACAAAAGGGTTCAAGAGCTTTCTTTTTTAAATGCGGGGGTAAGCATTGAGGTTACAGATGCTAGAACTGGAAAATCTAAAAAATTTAAAAACCAAGGTGGGGTCGCAAGTTATGTTGATTTCCTTCGGGGCAAAAGAACAGCCTTATCTCAAACAGTACATTGTGATGGTGGCCAGGATGGAATAACGGTAGAAGTTGCTATGCAGTGGAATGATTCATACAACGAAAGCGTTTTGTGCTACACAAATAACATACCTCAAAAGGACGGAGGCACACATTTATCTGGCTTTAGATCAAGTCTTACAAGGGTTCTAAAAGCTTTTGTTAAAAAAGAAGAGCTTAGCAAAAACTCACCAGTTGAGTTATTGGGAGAGGATGTCAGAGAGGGCTTGATTGCAGTAATTTCCGTTAAGGTACCTGACCCTAAATTCTCATCTCAGACAAAAGAAAAACTTGTTTCTTCAGAAGTTGAGGGAATCGTTAGTACTGTTTTAAGTAAAGGGCTAAAAGAATTTTTATTGGAAAACCCAAAAGAAGCCATGGCAATCTTAGCTAAAGTTTCTGAGGCAGCGTTAGCACGTGAGGCAGCCAGAAAAGCAAGGGAAATGACGAGACGTAAGGGCGTTTTAGAATTAGCTGGTTTACCAGGCAAACTTGCTGACTGTCAGGAAAAAGATCCAGCTCTTTCTGAAATATATTTAGTTGAGGGAGACTCTGCTGGCGGGTCTGCAAAACAAGGAAGAAACAGAAAATATCAAGCAATTTTGCCGCTCAAGGGTAAGATCTTGAATGTGCAAAAAGCTAGAATAGATAAGGTACTATCCTCTGCAGAAATTGGTACCCTCGTTAAAGCTCTTGGGTGTGGCATAGGAACAGAAGATTTTGATATCGATAAGCTGCGGTATCATAGAATTATAATTATGACTGACGCAGATGTAGATGGGTCTCATATTCGAACTCTACTACTAACTTTCTTTTACCAACAATATTTTGAAATATTAGAAAGAGGGCATGTCTATATTGCAATGCCTCCTTTATACAAAATCTCAAAAGGAAAGTCTTTTGTGTATGCTTCTGATGAAGGTGAAAAAGACCAAGCCATTAAAGAGTTTTCAAAAGCGGGTTCAAAAGGAATAGATGTTCAAAGGTACAAAGGTCTAGGAGAGATGAATCCAGACCAGCTTTGGGATACAACAATGGACCCAGAAAACAGAAGGATGATGAGGGTAGAAATTGCTGATGCCCAAGAAGCTACAGATATGTTTGAAACGTTGATGGGCGATGATGTTGAGCCAAGAAGAGAGTTCATAGAAACAAACGCCCTTTCAGTTGCGAACTTAGATATTTAATCTAATTCAGAATAAACTTTCTTAATCCAAAGGTATGATTCACTGGTTAATGCCTTTGGGTCTAAGCCAAGGATTGGCTCACCAATCTTAACCATTATATTGCCAGGCTTTTTTTTAAAAGATCGGTTCATCCAATATTTTCCTGAATTGTGACATATTGGAATTATTGGAACAGATTGACCAGCAGCTAAGACCCCGCAACTAGTTCCAAAGTTGCCAATTCCATCCTCAGGCTTCCTTCTTGTTCCTTCAGGAAATACCAAAACTGAAAAACCGCTCATAATTCTTTCATTGCCTTCATTTATAACTTTTTTAAAGCTTTCAATTTTTAACTTTCTATCAATAGATATTGGCCTTAATCTAGAAATTGCCCAACCAAAAAAAGGAATTAAAAGAATTTCTTTTTTAATTATGCTGCTCGTAGGCAAAAATAATGTTTGAAGAAACAATGATTCCCAAGGGCCTTGGTGGTTTGACACCATAACAAATGGTTTTTTTGGTATGTTTTCTTCGCCTTCTATGCTCCAGCTGATACCACATAAAAAATTTAATGCATCAAGAATAAATAGTATCCAGATTTTGCCAATATACTGACAAGTTTTGGTAGATAAAAAAAAAGAAGAGATAATTATTGTTATGGAGACCAGAATAAGGCTGAAAAAAAATAATATGTAAAATATTAAAGTAGTAATTATTAAAATCCCTTTATCGACATATGTCTACTTAATTATTAAATCCTCTAAAAACTTTCCAAGTTTTGTAATCTCTACTCTATTTTGCTCCATAGAGTCTCTATCTCTTAAGGTAACTGAGCCATCATCTAGCGAATCAAAATCTACTGTTATACATAATGGAGTGCCTATTTCATCATGTCTTCTGTAGCTTTTTCCGATATTCCCTGTATTTTCGAGTAGAACTCTACCAAGCCTGAGCTTTTGAAGATCTTTTTTAATTTGAGAGGCAATCTCAACAAGGCCAGGATGATTCTTCTTTAAGGGTATTACAGCTGCTTTGATTGGAGATAAATGTGGTTTCAGGGCTAGAACGGTTCTAGTTTTACCATCCTCAAGCTCCTCTACTTTGTAGGCTTCATTTAACACAGCCAAAACACCTCTATCAACTCCAGCAGAAGGCTCTATAACATATGGAACTGTCCATTTTTTAGATTCTTGGTCTTGAACAGCAAGCCTTGCGTTGGACTCATTATTTTCCATGACCTTCGAGTGAATATCCAAGTCACTTTGATTTTTGCTGTGTGATCCAAGATCAAAATCAGTTCTGTTGGCAATGCCCTCAAGCTCTTCTAACCCATGAGGAAACTTATACATGATATCCACCGTTGCCTTTGAATAGTGAGCTAATTCATCACTTGGCACATGGTAAAGTTCTAAACTATCAGTGTTAATACCCTGTTCATCCCACCACTTTAATCGCGAGTCAACCCATGTCTTATGCCACTGCTCATCAGTGCCCGGTTTCACAAAAAATTCAAGCTCCATTTGTTCAAACTCTCTAACTCTAAACACAAAGTTCCTTGGTGTTATCTCATTTCTAAAAGCTTTACCAATTTGAGCGATTCCAAAAGGCAGCTGCTTAGAGGTTGAATCTACAACATTCTTGAAGTTAGTAAATATATGTTGAGCAGTTTCTGGTCTTAAATACGCAAAAGAATCTTTATCTTCAACAGGACCAACAGAGGTCTTAAACATCAGATTAAATGGTCTGGGCTCAGTTAGATCTTTAGATCCACATGAAGGACAATTATCCGATTTAAGCTGGTCTGCACGCCAACGTGACTTACATTCCCTGCAATCAACCAACGGATCGGTAAAGGTCTCTTCATGACCAGAAAATTTTAAAACACTTGGTTTGGTTAGGATCGATGCATCTAAACCTTCCACATCATCCCTATCAAACACCATTGCCCCCCACCAAGCCTGCTTCAAGTTATTTTTAAGCTCTACGCCAAGAGGACCATAGTCATAAAGACCTTGCAAACCACCATAGATCTCATTGGATTGGAATATAAACCCCCTTCTTTTACAAAGAGCTACTAGCTCTTCCATGGTTTTCGCTGTCAAAATAATTCTCTATGATTCATATAGTTAGAAGCTTACATTATGCAGTTTTTTTAATTATATCTATAGAGCTTTTGCGCAACTCTCTAAAGATAAAGCTATAAAATACATAATTAAAGGATGATAATTAAGAAAAAACTTAAAAATGAAAATAATTTTCTATATTTTGTCGCTTTATCCCATAAAACTGGCTTTTTTGATATGGGATCAAGCTTTTAAAATTATCCCAATTAGCGGCTTAAGTTTTCTTTCAGGCTTTCAAGTGACTAAAAAGAATCTCTCAATAGCTTTTCCAGAACTTAACGAGCAAGAGCTTAATGATTTGGCAAAAGAAAGCTATAAAGAAACATTCAAAAGTTTCTATGAAACTTTATATACATGGTCCAGATCTGACAAAAAGATTATTTCACATACAAAAAAAATAAATAATAGATTTTTGTTTAATTCAGACAAAGGATTAGATGGCTTAATAGTTTTTGCGCTTCACAACAGAAGCATTGATTTCATGCTTAGATGGATTAGCTCCCAAAGAGAACACACTTCCCTTTATAAAAAAATAAAAATTAAACCCATTAATAATTTTGTAAAAAAGTTTAGGGAAGAGGGCAACTGCAAAATGGTTGAAACAGGAATTGGTGGAGTTAAATCTATTGTGAGTGCGCTCGAAAACAATCAAATGACATGCATGGCGTCTGATCAAGTTCCTGCAGACGGCTTAGGCAGCTACTCTATTTTTTTTGGTCATGAGTGCTATTCATTTTCGTTGGCACCAAGGCTCGCCAGTAAATCTAAAAAAACTATTTTACTTTCTTATCTTTCATATAAAAAAGATCTAGGACATGTTATGAGCTTTAAAAAACCAGATAAAGAAATCTATTTAGAAAATGGAATTGATATTATGAATAAAGAGATGGAAATAGAGATACGAAAATCTCCAGCAGAATATTCATGGGAATATAAAAAATTTAGAAAGCTATCTAAAGAACCAAGAGATATTTATAAATCTTAGCTTCGCCAAAAAGCAGGGGTGAATAACACAAGAAGAGTAAAAATTTCCAGCCTGCCTAAAATCATCGCAAAGCATAAAATTAATTTTCCAACATCACTAACATTTGTATAATTACTGGAAACCTCTCCAAGTCCGGGACCAAGATTATTTAAGCATGCTCCAACAGCTGAAAAAGCCGTTTCAAAATCTAACCCAGTTCCAAGCATCGCCATCAATAAAAACATAAAAATAAAAACATAAATCGAGAAGAAGCCCCAAACTTTTTCAGCAATTTTTGCATCTATAACCTTTGTCCCTATCTTAGAAGTAAGCACTGCATTTGGATGAATGGTTTTTAAGATTTCTTTATAGGCCTGGTTAATCATTATTAAAACTCTCCACGCTTTAATTCCGCCTCCAACTGATTGAGAGCAAGCACCCATAAAAGCACCAACAAGAAGAAGATAGGGCAAAAAACCAGGCCATAATGAAAAATTTTCTGTGGTAAATCCAGACGTGGTAACTATAGAAACTGTTTGAAAAATAGCCGAACTAGCAGTCGAATAAAAGTCCGCATATGAGTTACTTAGGCTAAGAAAAACAAACGATATCGCTATTATTAATACAACAACTGATAAGAAAAATCTAAACTCAGAATCATAGAAATATCTAAGAGGCTTCCCGCCAAATATAGCAGCATAATGAACCGCAAACGAAGCAGCTGAAAGTAACATAAAAATAATACAAACTGACTCAACAAAACCGCTGTTAAAAAAACCAATACTTTGATCATGCGTGGAAAAACCACCACCAGCTACAGTGCTTAAACTATGAGCAATTGCATCAAATGCACTCATGCCAGAGAGCGCGTATAACAATGCGCAGACAAGAGTAAGCCCAACATATATTTTCCATAATGCCTGCGCACTATCTGCAATTCTTGGAGTAAGTTTTTGATTGCCATGGCTGCCCGGAAGCTCCATTTTATATAATTGACCCCCACCGATTCCAAGAGCTGGCATTACTGCAACTGCCAATACAATTAAGCCCATGCCGCCTATCCATTGAAGAAGCTGCCTGTACATCAAAATAGATTTTGGCATTTCATCTAGACCAACAATTGTGGTTGCTCCGGTTGTCGTGATGCCCGAAACTGATTCAAAAATAGCATCACTGATATTTAGCCCAGTAAAAAAATAGAAAGGGATTGATCCAGCACAAGCTAGCACAACCCAAAACATTGTAGTGATAATAAAACCATCAGAAATATTCAAAGCAAGATCTTGTTGACGAGTAAGAGCCCACATAGCTCCCCCAATAAATAATAATAATAAAAATGAGTATAGAAAAATCTCACCGCCCTTCTCATCATATAAAAGAGTCATTAACAGAGGCGGCAAAAATGAAATGCTAAAGAGGGCCAGCAAAATTCCTAATAAGTTAAATATAGATTTGTAGTTCATTAATCCTCGATGAAAAGGTTTTCTATTTTTTCTTTATCAGTTTTTCCTAAAATAAAAACAATAATTCTATCGCCGGGATTTAGGAGTAAGTCCCTGGAATTCATAAATGTTTCATCGCCTCTTATGACAGCTGCAATTACACAGTTCTCTGGAAGAGGAATTTCAGCAATAGCCTTGCCAAAGAATTTCTCTGTAAATCTATTTTGATGGATAATTCCTTCAATGGCTTCCGCGCCACTTTGCATTTTAAAAATTACGTCCTGCGGAATATCGCCTTTAGCTAAATGCTGAAGAACCATGGACACAGTTAATCTTTGTGGAGACAAAGCTATATCAACAAAATTTTTCGGGAGTATATTTATGTAAGTGTAATTATTAACAATAATAATTGTTTTTTTAGCCCCCAATTTCTTCGCAAGGAAAGCTGACATGATATTCGTCTCATCGTCATTAGTGAGAGCGCAAAAAACATCAATATTCTCTATATTCTCACTTTTTAAAAGCTCTTCATCAGATCCAGCACCTTTTAGAACAATTGTTCGGTTTAGCTCTCTTGAAAGCATCTCGCATCTGTCTTTATCTGGATCAATTATCTTTATTTTATAGTCATCTTCGAGAGCGCTAGCTAATGCATAACCAATTTTGCCCCCTCCTATGATCATCATGCGTGATGAAGAGGTGTCTTGAAGCCTCATTTCCTGCACAACCCCATCAATGTCTCCCTCTGCTGCTAAAAAGTATATTTCATCATTTTCTTTAATAATGGTTTTGCCGTTGGGTATTAGAGGCTTTCCTTTTCTATATATTGCAGGAACAAATGTATCTGTATCTGGCATATCACTCTTAATGCTCTTTAACTCTCTATTAACCAGCATCCCATCTTTTTTTGCCTTTACCGAAACAACCTTTAAAGATCCATTAGCAAATGACTCTATTTGTTCTGCGCCTGGATGCTTAATTAAATCTATTAGATGTTCAGTTACCTCATTCTCTGGGCCAATTGCAATATCTATGCTGTCCTTGCCAAAAGCTTCGAGGGAGTTAATGTAGGAAGAATCAGAAAGCCTACAAATTGTTTTTTTAACATTAAATTTTGATTTCGCAATTTGACAAGACGTTATGTTGCACTCATCACTATTTGTAACGGCTAGCACAATTGTATCTTCATCAGCGCCTGCTTTTTCCAGAGTCCTTGGGTGAGATGCATGGCCAATTTCTGTTGCCAAATCAAAATCTTCTTGAAGGCTTAGGAGCTTATCTTTGTTTAAATCAACAATGCTCACCTCATACTCGTCTCGTGACAATTTAGATGCAAGGCTGCTTCCAACTCTCCCTGCGCCAAGTATTAGAATTTTCATAGTTATAAATTAAACCTCTTTTTAGATAATTGGAAGAACTGCTGAAAGTAAATTATTCTTCAAAAAATGAAGCATGCGAATTTGCAGCATCTAGGGAGGAGATAATCCGCTTCCCGGGAAACTGTAAGTGAGTAATCACTACAAATGAATCCATTGTTTTAACTACCAAACCTTTATCTGTAAAATTAAATTTTTTAGTAGTGGGCTCCCCATCTACTGCTTTGTGATCAGCCAACCCATGAATCTTTATCATTAAATTATTCTTACTAAAAAATACTCCAGGCCATCCAAGATACGCTTTATGCTTTTGCATGATTTCAGAATTTTTTTCTTCTGAAAATTTTATTTCGCCAGAAAGTTTACCTATTTTTTTGCAATAATATATATTATTTGAACTTTGATCTTTGGCAATTAGTTCTTTTGTGTAAATCCTTTTCAAATCATCTTTTATGTTTGATATACACAATGAGGTTAGTTTTTTCTCCAGAGTATCTTTGTTATCTGATGCCAAGATTTCTTGCTTGTGAAAAGAATATACCGGACCTTCATCCATCCCGGCTGTCATTTTCATAATTGAAATTCCAGTCTCCGCATCACCATTCAAAATAGCAGCTTGAATAGGTGAAGCACCTCTATATTTAGGCAATAAAGAAAAGTGAATATTTATAGGCGATATTCTAGGGCTATCTAATAACCAGTCTGGCAGAATCTTTCCATATGCAGAAACAACTAAAAAATCATAATTAAGCTTTAATATTTCAGCTTTAAATTTTTCATCAATAGTTTTGGGTTTGTATAAAGGAATCCCAAGCCTTGCTGCCTCAGAGGAAACATGTGATGGCTCTTCACCCTTGGCTCTTTTTGATCGTTTGTCTGGCTGACTTATTACCCCAATGATTTGTAGATCCATTGCAGACATAGCGCCTAAAATTTGTGCTGAAGAGTGTGGTGAGCCAGCAAATAAAATTTTCATGAGGTATATTCTCTTAAATTCTGCAAATTTCTGTAAAAATCTTCTATTTAGATGCCTTCTTTCTTATTCTATCTCTCTTTAGAGGTGAGAGATAGTCAACCATTAGTTTTCCCTCTAAATGATCTATTTCATGCTGTATGCAAACCGTAAGAAGACCAGAAGGCTCTGCTTCATGTAAATTTCCTTTTACATCTTGCCAAGAAAGGTAAATATTTTCAGGGCGAGTAATTTCTTCGTTAATACCAGGCACAGACAAGCATCCCTCAGTAAAAGAAACTAAACTTTTGTTGTCTAATATCTTAAACTCAGGATTTATAAAAATTCTTGGGTCATTCCTTTCATCGGAGATATCCATAACAATAATTCGCTCATGAATGTCTACCTGAGTTGCTGCTAAGCCTATTCCATCTTCCTCATACATGGTTTCAAGCATATTTGAAGTAATTTTTTCTAGACTTTTGTCGAATTTTGTTACAGGGCTAGCAACCTTCCTTAATCTGGGGTCTGGGAATGTTAAAATTTTTAATTTAGCCATATACATATTATATGTTCATTCTTTATAATCAAAAGCATTAATTTCTACCAAAGGAGCTATTTTATGCCTGACACTATATCTGTTTCTATATTTATGGGCTCAAAGTCTGATTTACCTGTTGTCCAGGCTGCCGCAGACACTTTAAATGAATTTAATGTTCCACATAGAATGTTTATTCTATCTGCTCACAGAACCCCTGAGGAAGTTGTTAAAAGGGTTAAAGAGTCTGAGGCTGATGGAGCAAAGATTTTTATTGCAGCAGCTGGTATGGCAGCTCATCTTGCTGGCGCAATAGCCGCTCAAACCACAAAACCTGTTTTAGGAATACCAATGGGGGGCGGTGACCTTGATGGCATGGATGCATTGCTTGCAACTGTTCAAATGCCAAAAGGAGTTCCTGTGGCAACTTTTGCAATTGGAAAATCAGGGGCTATAAATGCTGCATTATGCGCAGTACAAATATTGGGCACAACTGATGCTCAAATAGCTGGAAAACTCACAGACTATAAATCTAAGATGCATGATGATGTGTTAGACGCAAATGAGTCCATTCAGTAAATACATTTGAAAGAATTTTCGTGTCCCTTAGAAGCATCTAATTGGCTTAAAAATGGCAAAATTTTAATTCATCCAACAGAGGGTGTTTGGGGTCTTGGTTGTGATGCAAAAAATGTTCAGGCATGCAAAAAAATTAATACTTTGAAACAAAGGGATGAAAATAAAAAGTTTATTATTCTAGCCCCATCATTGGAAAATGCGCTTGATTATTTTGAAGCCTTATCAACAGAACAAATTACACAACTGGATAATCTTTGGCCTGGTCACATAACAGTAATTCATACAGCTAAAAATATTATTTCTGATCATTTAAAAGCCTTAGATAAAACCATTGGAATAAGAGTAAGTGCACACTTACCTATTACAAAATTACTCAATGAGTTTTCAGGTCCGATGGTCTCAACATCTGCAAACTTAAGCAATCAGCAAACACCTAATTCACGTGTTGACTTATATCAAATTTTTCAAGATGAAGATGTGGCAATTTATAATCACAATAATGGCACAGCAAAAAAACCTTCTACAATTCTAAGGCTACATAACATGGAGTACCTGCGTGAATAAATTAGATAAACCCACTCTCAAATTACTTGAAAAAAAATTCCTTAATATTCAAAAAAATATTGAAGAAAACTTATTTAATTTAAATAGCAAAGATCGAATATCCATCAAGGAAAACTGGAAAAGAAAAGAAGGAGGTGGTGGCAAATCAATTTCTATTTCAGGCGATGTTATTGAAAAAGCAGCTGCTAATTTTTCTACTATATCAGGAAATAATCTTCCAACATCTTCCAGTGGTTCAAACAACAAATCTACCATCAAGAAATCTAAATTCCATGCCATAGGAGTTTCAGTTATATCTCATCCAAGCAACCCATTTTCTCCAACAAGCCATATGAATGTCAGGATATTCATGGAGCTTGGTAAAAATAATTTTATAAAAAATTGGTGGGTTGGGGGAGGTTATGATTTAACTCCCTTCTTTGAATCTAAAAAAGATGCATTTTTTTGGCATCAAGCAGCAAAGAATACTTTGGACAGCTACAACAAGAAATATTATAAAAAATTTGCTCAAACATGTGATGAGTACTTTTTCTTACCGCACAGAAAAGAACAAAGAGGCATAGGGGGCATTTTCTTTGATCAATTTCAACATAAAGACATAGAATCAAGCATAAACTTACTCAATGATGTGGCTGAAAGTTACATAGAAGCATATAAAAAAATTGTTGAACGATCAAAAAACAAGAGATTTAGCAAGCTAGACAAAGATTTTCAATTGTATAGAAGAGGTAGATATGTAGAATTCAATCTTCTTTTTGATAGAGGTACAAAATTTGGAATTGAATCGAATGGTAGGACAGAATCAATTCTTGCTTCACTTCCACCCAAGGTTGAGTGGCCCCACCCAAAATCAAAACACATTATTAAAAGAGAGAAGAAACTATTACAATTTATCAATAAAAAATGGAATGAGAGAACTTAATTGATAGATGTATTTAAGCTTGGAGTAATTGGTGATCCAGTAGAACATTCACTATCCCCTGCAATCCACCACCAATTTGGGCAACAAACCAACATAGAACTGGCATACAAGGCATATCATGTAAAAAAACAAGAACTTGAAAATTTTATTCAAGCTTTTTTTAAAAATGGTGGCCATGGTCTGAATGTTACTTTGCCACATAAGTTAGATTGCTTGGATTTGGCAGATATTGTTTCTAAAGAGGTTGATGAAATAGGAGCAGCCAATACCTTGAGAATCAATGACCAAAAAAAAATTGTTGCAGAAACAACCGATGGCCAGGGATTTATATATGACTGTGATCAAAAAAATATTCAAATAGAAAATAAAAATATATTAATTGTTGGGGCTGGCGGTGCAGCTCAAAGCATTATTCCAGCCATAGCTCAAAAAAAACCAAACAATTTAATAATTACCAACAGGACAAAAGAAAAAATTATTCCCATCTTAAATAAATTTGCCGCTCACTCCTTAAATTCATTTGAAGACTTTGATAAAGAAATTGATCTTTTTATAAATGCAACATCGGCTGGCCACGTAAACTCATTTGCTTGGGATGAACGGAATGATTTATTAACCAGTAATACTGTTTTTTACGATCTGAGTTATGGAGAATCTGCAAGAGCATTTTTAAAATGGAGCTCCCAATTCTCTCGCAAGTCTTTCGATGGAACTGGCATGCTAATTTCACAAGCAGCATATTCATTCAATCACTGGTTTAAAATTATGCCAAACATTAATAAAATTAATATTATATAGAATATGACCAAAAATTTTATTCGTTTTATAGCTGGGGCCATATGCCCAGAGTGCAAAGAACGAGACAAAATAGCACTTAGCGTAGATGATCAGGAGATTTATTGCATTAGTTGTGGCTACAAGGAAACAAAACCAGAAAATCCTGAAAAATAAGCCTTTTTAATTGATATAAGTCAAAAATAAGCATTCTTTAAATTTTTAATATTGTCCAATGAATAACTATTGGACAAAGGTTGCTCGGTCAAACGAAGTCACTTCCCTCATACCTTATGTTACAAAAAGGTATAAGACTCTTCCTTCTATGTGTTTGTGGCGAGAACCAGACAACTCAATAGGAGCGATTGAGCGATTTTGTCCAATCGGAAAAGAAGATTTAGCCAATGGAACCATATCTAATAATGGAATTATATGTCCAAAACATAGGATAACTTGGACGAGTTGCGGCAATGCAAACTCAATGACTAGCCAAGTAAATACAATTTCATATTGGTGGCCAACAAAAGAAGTGTGTGGAAGCATTTATGTAAAATGGAAATAAAGGATTTACAAGAAGATAAATTGGTAGTTAGAAAGATGGCATACGTGGTTGTAACAATCTTATTATTTGAGTTGTTACTTGCACTAATTTCGATTTATATTGGTTCTATGTATCCATACTTTCAAGGCGATGGAATAACTGGCTTAATTATATGAATGTTAATGCCCAAGCATTTAATTCACCATGCCTAGCCTGCAGCAGCAAACACACTTGCATGCCAGCCGAGCTAATTAACAAGCTGCAACAAAAGAAACCAGGCCAAGGCGACAATATTTCACCAACATCAAATCATATTTTTCTAGAGCCCAACAGCATGATTTTTCACCAAGGCGATCCCTTTCATTCAATTTTTATGATTAAGACAGGCTGTGTAAAGACTTTGAGCGTTAGTAAAAATGGTGATGAGTCATTGGATGGAATTTACTTTCCTGGTGAGTTCATTGGCCTAAATAGTATAGCTGCTAGTTTTTATAGCTATTATGCTGTTACAGCCTCAAGCAGTGTTCTTTGTAAAATACCTTACCGAAACCTTGAAAATGTTTCTTCGGTTGAGCCGACCCTTACAACTCACTTTATTGGAGCCGTTAGCAAGCAGCTGTCTAGAGAAATAATCTGGAGAAAGTTTATAACTAAAAGCAAGATGAAAGAGAGATTGATAGGCTTTCTTTTGGATATATCTGACAGGTTTGAGTTAGAGAGTGGGCCTGTTGATAAATTTAAGCTTCCTATAAGCCTTCAAGAAATTTCTTATCTGTTAGACATGAGAAACGAAACATTAAGCAGGCAAATAAAAGGACTTAACAAAGAAGGTTTTATTAACATTAACAAGGGAACCATCACTATTATAGATAGATTTGCGCTTGATTCTATGCTCGATAAAAAATTTGCACTGGCAGAACTTAATAAAAAAAATGGCATATAAGAGGGACCTTAATTTTTTTTAAACTTTAAATTTCGTAAAGTATTAACAATAGCCAATAAATGTAATTGGCTATATAATTACTAGCGTTTAATATCAACAACATCTATAATTACTTATATTAATTATTTATTTTAAAAAATCTACATAACACGAAGTAGAAACAAAGGATTACTTATGTTTATAAAAGCTACCACAAGTATTACCAATAAACTTTTTGCAGCACTCATAACCTTGTTTTCAAGCAATACATTTGCTGCTTGGGATGACCTTAATATGACAGAAGGTGTTACAGCCATCAGCAAAGAAGTCTTTGATTTACACATGTTAATCTTCTGGATTTGTGTTGTTATAGGGTTAATTGTTTTTGGCATCATGTTTTATTCAATGTTTGCCTTCACAAAGAAAAAAAACCCAAACCCAGCAACATTTCATGAAAATACAAAAGTAGAACTTGCGTGGACTGTTGTACCATTTTTGATTCTAGTCTTTATGGCAATTCCAGCTTCAAACACACTAACTAAGATTTATGATGATACAGAAGGCGATATAAATATTCAGGTGGTTGGATATCAGTGGAAGTGGCAATACAAATATCTTGAAGATGACATAGATTTTTTCTCAAATTTGACAACAGATTGGGATGAGATTTACAACAAAACACCAAAAGGAGAGTTTTACCTTGAGGAAGTTGATGAGGCTGTTGTTATTCCTGTCGGCAAAAAAATAAGATTTTTAATTACCGCTAATGACGTAATACATTCATGGTGGATGCCAGATTTCGCAATTAAACAGGACGCAATCCCAGGCTTTATTAATACAGCTTGGACAGTTGTTGATAAGCCAGGAGTATATCGTGGAAAATGTACTGAACTTTGTGGAAAAAATCATGGCTTTATGCCGGTGGTAGTTAAAGTGGTTCCCCAGGAAGAATATGATATCTGGGTGCAAGATAAAAAGGATGCTGCTTTTAAAATGGCAGAACTTACAGAAAAAAACTGGACATCAGCTGAACTTACTGAGAGAGGTGAAGGAGTGTATTTAAAAAATTGTGTTGCATGCCATCAGGTTAATGGCCAAGGCATACCAGGGATATTCCCAAATCTTGCAGGCAGCGACATAGTATTAAATAACAAAGCTAGGAATATAGAGATTTTAATGGAAGGCGTCCAAGGAGCCGCTATGCAGTCTTTTGCAAACCAACTCTCTGAGGTCGATATGGCATCTGTCATTACATACACCAGGCAAGCCTGGGGTAACGCAGAAAATGGAGACGGCGAAATTGTCGTTCCAAAAGATATTGTTGAATACAAAAAACCAAAAGTTTAATTAAAAAGGAAGAGATATGAGTGCAGTAATAGAATCACATGGTCACGATGACCATCATCATGGGCCTGCCAAGGGCCTAACACGTTGGCTTTATACAACTAATCATAAAGATATAGGAACCCTTTATCTTTGGTTTAGTTTTGCTATGTTCTTAATTGGTGGAGCAATGGCTATGGTTATTAGAGCTGAGCTTTTTCAGCCAGGCATGCAAATTGTTGAGCCAGAGTTTTACAATCAAATGCTTACTCTTCATGGCTTAATAATGGTCTTTGGCGCAGTAATGCCTGCGTTTGTTGGCTTAGCGAACTGGCTGGTTCCCATGATGGTTGGCGCACCTGATATGGCGCTTCCAAGAATGAACAATCTCAGCTTTTGGATATTACCATTTGCATTTTTTATATTGCTTTCATCATTATTAATGGAAGGTGGTGCACCTAATTTTGGCTGGACTTTCTATGCCCCACTTTCAACAACATACGCTCCACCTAGCGTCACATTTTTTATATTTTCTGTTCACATCATGGGCGCATCATCAATCATGGGGTCAATTAATGTAATTGTTACGATTATGAATATGAGAGCTCCCGGCATGACGTTAATGAAAATGCCATTATTTGTTTGGTCCTGGCTCATTACAGCCTATCTTTTAATAGCAGTTATGCCAGTGCTTGCTGGAGCAGTAACTATGATGCTTATGGATATTCATTTTGGTACAAGCTTTTTTAATGCAGCTGGTGGCGGCGACCCGGTCTTATTTCAGCATATATTTTGGTTCTTTGGTCATCCCGAAGTTTATATTATGATTTTGCCAGCTTTCGGTATTGCTTCCCATATTATCGAAACATTCTCTAGAAAACAGCTTTTTGGATATGCTTCTATGGTCTGGGCAATGGCATCAATTGCAATACTATCTTTTGTTGTTTGGGCTCATCACATGTTCACAGTCGGGCTTCCACTTGCTGCTGAGCTATTTTTTATGTGGGCAACAATGCTTATAGCCGTTCCAACAGGCGTAAAAGTATTTAATTGGGTAACAACCATGTTTAAAGGCTCAATCACTTATGAAACCCCGATGCTTTTTGCCATTGCGTTTGTTGTTCTATTCACCATTGGTGGGTTTTCAGGATTAATGCTTGCTATTACACCTGCTGATTTTCAATATCATGATACATATTTTGTAGTAGCACATTTTCACTATGTGCTTGTTCCAGGATCTATCTTTTCTATCATGGCTGCTGTTTATTATTGGATTCCTAAGTGGACTGGAAACATGTATGACGAGCGTCTTGGAAAATTGCATTTTTGGCTTTCATTTATTGGTGTAAATGTAACCTTCTTCCCTCAACATTGGATTGGTCTTGCTGGAATGCCAAGAAGAATTCCAGATTATGCTCTTCAATTTGCCGATTGGAATATGATCTCATCTGTCGGAGCATTTTTATTTGGTGCTTCTCAAATACTATTTTTATTTATAGTTATTAAAACTGTTATGGGCGGCAAAAAAGCAACGCCAGAAGTTTGGGAGGGTTCTAGAGGTTTAGAGTGGACCGTAGAATCACCAGCTCCTTATCACACATTTACAACTCCTCCGAAGGTAAGTTAATGAACGAAGGGTCAAAGAAAACAATTAAAACTTTATGTTTTGCAGTTATTGGAATGTTTACATTCTCATTTGCTTTGGTCCCACTTTATAACGTTTTTTGTGAAGTTACAGGCTTGAACGGAAAAATTGAGCTTAGAGCAACAAATAATAAAAACATTGAGAGTGAAAATGGAAGAGATATCTCCATTCAATTTGTTTCTCATAACAACGAAGAGATGCCATGGGCATTTAAGCCTACAGAAGACAACATAAAAGTTACAACTGGAAAATATCACACTGCAACATTCTATGTAAAAAATACAACCAACAAGCGAATGGTTGCGCAGGCTATTCCAAGCGTTGCTCCCTCGAACGCAGCTGCACATTTAAAAAAGCTTGAATGCTTCTGTTTTGAGCAACAAGAGTTGGCTCCTGGAGAAGAGGCGTTGCTTCCAGTGAAATTAATTTTTGACAATGAATTGCCAAGTTCAATAAATAGCGTCGTACTTTCTTACACAATTTTTGATGTTACAGAATACAAAGATGTAGAGTTAACAAATAATCACAATGAAATGGACCACGCAAATGGTCACGATATGGAGTCTTCACTATGAGTAGTTATCAACAATATTATGTTCCTGAGCAAAGTAGGTTTCCTATTTTTGCTGCTATCTCTTTATTTCTCATGGTTATGGGAGCGGCGGCAACAATCAATGCATTGGGAGACCCTGAAAGTAATGCGGTATATATTCTCTATTCAGGGCTAGCTGTATTTGCTGTAACTTTATTTTTTTGGTTTAGAACTGTTGTTAGAGAGCATATAGCTGGCCTTGATAGCGCACAGCTTCAACAGTCTTTTGTTTTTGGGATGGGCTGGTTTATATTTTCAGAAGTTATGTTTTTTGCTGCATTTTTTGGCGCTTTATTCTATGTAAGAAACTTTTCAGTTCCATGGTTAGGTGGCGAAGGTGAAAAAGGCTTGGCTAATATATTGTGGGAAGGATTTGAATCAGCATGGCCAGTTATGTCAACACCTGATGCGGGATCTGCATACGCCCTTGCGGATAAAAATATGAGTTGGCCTGGTTGGGGTCATGCACTTGAATGGCTTCCAATGTGGAATACAATCGTTCTTTTAAGCTCAAGCGTAACCGTGCACTTTGCTCATTTAGCTCTTAAAAATGGAAACAAGAAAGGTTTTAATGCGTGGCTTGGCGTAACAGTTTCATTGGCACTAATTTTTGTTGGCTTACAGGCTGCTGAGTATTATGAAGCTTATGCGCATTATGGATTAACACTTAACTCAGGCATTTACGGCTCAACATTTTTTATGCTTACAGGCTTCCATGGATTTCATGTCATGATGGGCGGTTTTATGCTGGCTGTAATGCTTAGTAGATCAGTTTTTTATAATCATTTTGATCCAGAAAGCCACTTTGGTTTTGAAGCTGCCTCATGGTATTGGCACTTTGTGGATGTGGTCTGGGTAATGCTATTTCTTTTTGTTTATATACTATAAATTAGGAGCCCCAAGGAACAGAGTTTCCTAACTCCCCGGTATATAAGCCATAAGCTACTAGCATAACCAGCAAAGCAGCCAAGCTAACTCTTACTCCAAGAGTATAGACTGCACGCTTGCCTTTTCCCTGGTCTTTGAAAAGAAAAAACAGACTAATAAACAAACTTAAAGGTATTAAGATAACAATTAATATAATTAAAGGTTTAAGCCACATAAAGAGATTATAACACTTTTAAAAATGACGAAATTAAAGATAAAACAAGCTATTAAGGAAAATAAACCTTTAACAACTTTCTCGCTTTTGTTCATCTTTGTTTTTGTTTTATTGGGAACGTGGCAAGTTGAAAGAGCGGGATACAAGACAAGCCTAGTTGAGGCATATGAGCAACAACAAGCTAAAATACCTCAACCTATTTCAGTAGAATCTTCAGAATGGAGCAGAGTTTTTGCAGATGGAGTTTATGATTCCAAGAGTCAGGTTTTAATTGACAATCAAATATTCAATGGAAAGGTAGGATATAAGATTTTTACACCTTTCTACTATGGTAATGGAAAGGGCATATTTATTGATCGAGGATGGATTGCACAAGGAGTATCTAGAAATCAACTTCCTAATATAGATTTTGTTGCAGAGAACCTCAGGGTAGTTGGCACTTTGGTGCGCCCTGAAAAAGAGGTGTTAGCTGGAGATGAGATTTTAACCAATTCTTGGCCTATGGTTTCACAGACAAAATCACCTAAAATCATCTCGACTGCTTTCGATGGTAAATTTTTAGATATGGTTTTAATTTTAGATCCAGGATCAAAACTAATGAATGAGTACATTCCTGTTACACCTTTTGTAATAACCCCGATTAAGCATTACGGCTATGCCTTGCAATGGTTTACGATGAGCATCGTTTTAGCTGGAATGTTTTTGTATGCGATCAAGAGAGAAACATGAGAAGTAAAATATTTTTAGCAATTTTATTATTAACACCATTAGTGGTTTTATTAATGTCTACCCTGTCTTTTCAATCTGGTTTTTCGCCGAAAGATACTAGAAACAATGGAACATTTTTTGATGAATATTTTGATGCTACCGCTCTTGATTTGGTTGGTGCTTCCAGCAGCCTATCATTTGAGGATGGCAAATGGATATTTGCAACATATGCCTCGAATGGAGCTGAGCTGGAAACAGCACTCTATTTAATGCGCCAACTTAATGTTGCTCTTAATAGAGATATTTATAAGCTGAAGAGGGTGATTTTTTCACAAAATAAAGATTCTTTAGAACTTGCGCTCAAAGATTACCCGCGCACTGAAATTATTGTTGATGCACAACAAAAGCTATATAAAAAGTTGTTAGAAGTGGGAGAAGAGAATTTTTTCTCGGAACAAAAAATTTTTATAATTGATCCATATGGAAGAGCGGTTATGTTTTTTCCAGTCTCCATGGATCCAAAATTAATTTTAAAAGACTTAAAGGTTTTAATATGAGTTTAATTAAAGGGCTTTCATTTTTTGGTTTGTGCTTTGCATTTGTTGTAATTGCATTAGGAGCATGGACTCGCTTGGTTGATGCAGGATTGGGTTGTCCAGATTGGCCTGGGTGTTATGGCTTTGTAGTCTTTCCAACCACTGAGGCTGAAATCCTTCTAGCTGAGCAAAGATACCCTCAGTTTCCATATGAAATAAACAAAGCAATTCCAGAAGTTGTTCATAGATACTTTGCAGCAACTCTAGGGTTCATAGCAATTTTATTAGTTGCATTCGCATTTAAGCACAAGCTGCCCACAAAGATTAAAGCTATAGCTTCTTTCCTTTTGATATTTATTTGTTGCCAGGGCCTGTTTGGATACTTAACTGTTAGCCTTAAGCTGCTGCCAATAATAGTCACTGGCCATTTGTTTGGAGGGTTTATAACCCTTAGTTTATTTTTCTACTTGTTCCTGAGCACTACGAATCTAATAAAAAGCCATCAAATTGGGCACTTAAAGTTTTTAGGAAGCATTGCGTTGATTGCCCTTGTCATCCAGATATTTTTGGGTGCTTGGACCAGCACTAATTATGCATCACTAGCATGTCTAGATTTTCCAACATGCCATGGAACCTTTGCTCCAGAAATGAACTTCGCAGATGGGTTTAACCTTTCTCAAGAAGTTGGACCGAATTATCTATTTGGCTTGTTGGACAATGAAGCCAGAGTAGCCATCCATTATTCACATAGGATCAGCGCACTAGTGTTAACCGTTATATTTATGCTTTTGATTACCAAACTCTGGTTCTCCAATGCTGCTCCCCTGGCTTCAACCCTAGGCGTGATCTTGGTCACACAAATTTCATTAGGAATTATGAATGTTGTATATGTGCTTCCTTTGTATATTGCCATCGCGCATAATTTAGTCGCAGCATTATTGTTATTAGCAACTCTGATGGTTAACTTTGTTATATGGAAGAATGAATAGCACTATAAAAAATTATTACGAGCTATGTAAGCCCAATGTAGTTCTGATGATGCTTATTACAGCTCTTGTTGGCTCATTGCTAGCAAGCAAAACCCTAGCTCCCCTTTCTTTAATTGCTTTTGCAATGCTTGGTATTGGCTTGTGTGCTTCTTCAGCAGCTGCAATAAACCAGATCATAGATAGAAAGGCGGATGCCAATATGAATAGGACTGAAAACAGGCCGATTCCACAGGGGGAGGTATCTCCCTTAAATGCCTCAATTTTTGCTTTTGTTTTGGGATGCGCAGGCGCTGCAATTTTAGTCTTATATGTAAATACTTTAACTGCTTTGCTAACTCTGGCTTCATTGATTGGATATGCTTTTGTTTATACGGTGTACTTAAAACGAGCAACACCTCAGAATATAGTTATTGGCGGCCTTGCAGGTGCAGCTCCACCTCTGCTTGGCTGGACAGCGGTTACTAATTCAGTTGACCCAAATTCATTATTATTAGTCTTGATTATTTTTGCGTGGACTCCGCCACACTTCTGGGCTCTAGCCATCCACCGAAAAGAAGATTATGCAAAAGAAAACATTCCCATGCTTCCTGTAACTCACGGAGTAAAGTTTACAAAGCTTCAAATAATTCTTTATACAATAATATTAATATTAGTAAGCTTGTTGCCATTTATAGTTTTGATGTCTGGAATATTTTATTTTATTTCAGCATTGATCTTAGGAGGGATTTTTCTTTATTACGCCCTTAAATTATATTTTGATAAAGACAATGAGCATGCATTTCCAACTTTTGTTTATTCCATTTACTACATTTTTTTAATTTTTGCTGCCTTGCTCATAGACCATTACTTGATTTAAAAATGCATAAAAACATCAAAATTTCACTGGCTTTAATTATTTTATTTATGGTGTCAGTTTTATCTTTGTTTATTAATAAGCTTACAACCCCAAGATATTTATCTGCACCAGAGCTTTTAGTAAATGGCTATTATCAATTTCCAGACCCTAAAGAATTCTCTGATTTTAAGATTGTGACCTCTGATAGCACCATTATTAAAAAAAGTGTATTTGATGGAAAATGGACTCTGATATATTTTGGATATACCCGATGCCCTGCAGAGTGCCCAATTGCCATGTCTTTGATTAAAAACCTTTATGCAACTCTAGATTCTAAAGGCTTTAATTTAGATAATAAGCAAGCCCTCCTCATTACAATAGATCCAGAAAATGACTCTTCAAATGAGGTGGATAATTATGCCAAGGCATTCAATGCATCCTTTATTGGTGCAAGGGGTGACAGGCCAACTCTCCTAAGCATGGCAACACAGCTCAATGTGATGGTTGTTGAGCCACCAAAAAATATGGCATCTGGTCACATGGAACACTTAGAAAATCATTCAAATAATATTCTGCTCATTAACCCAGAAGGGCAGTATGCAGGATTTTTTAGACCACCCTTTGATGAAGAAAAATTCCTTCTCACCTACCAATCGGTTGTAACTCCTCGCTAGATTTCAAGAAATTGACTGCGCAACTTTTGAATATCCTCATCTGAAATATTCAAGCCCTCTCTTATAAAGTTCTCCAAAGAGCCATATTTATCTTCAGCTGTTTTAAAGGCTGTTTCAATGTACTCCTGCTCGACTCCCAATAGTGGGCGCAGAACTTCAGCATCTGTTTGATAAAGACTCATTAATTCTATTTGCCCTAAAACTTCTTCAATCCTTTCAGCTGTATATGTGTTAGTTTTCATGTAATCAGCAATTACATCTTCTTTTGAAACTCCAAGGGCAATGAGCGTGATTGCTGCGGCAAAACCTGCTCTATCTTTGCCAGCAGTGCAATGGAAAAGAGTAGGGGAACCATTATTAATTAAACCCCTTAAAAACCCCTCATAAACATCTGTGTAGCTTGTTACAAATTCTTTATTTGCATCAATTAAAAAGCTTTTTACCTCACGGTCTGTTTCGCCCCTCAACACAGCTTCAATTTTAGTTCGCATGGCGCCGTCTACCCTGATAGGCATCTCAACATAATTTATTCCCTCAGGAATCTTGTCAGGATCTTCTGATTTCTCATCTTCTGATCTAAAGTCAACGATTCGTTTGATACCAAGATTTTGTAAATACTCCTTATCAATATCTGAAATATCACTTAACTTATCAGATCGAAAAAGCATTCCCCATTTAACAGTTTGACCATCTGTGGTTGTGTAGCCGCCAAGCTCTCTAGTGTTATGAGCACCATCCATTGGCAGCAATCTGTGCTCCTCATTTTGGAGAGCAATATTATCTTTATGAAGGGGTCTATTCATTAAATCTATTTTTTCGGAGCATTGCACTAGAGCCAAGCAAAGGAACAAAACCCCTGCTTTTCTATACATCAATAATTACCTTGCCTTTTGCTTTTCTATCTTTTAAATGTGAAATTGCAGCCGCAGACTCTGCCAATGAAAACCGATCAGATATTTCTGGATTAATTTTCCCAGCAGCATATAAATCAAATAGTTCCTGAAAATTAGCCTGATTTTCATTTGGGAACATCGTCGTCCAAGCGCCCCAAAAGACACCAACTATTTGACAGCCTTTTAAAAGAGCTAAATTTAGTGGCGGCTTTGGAATCTCGCCTGCAGCAAAACCAATCACAAGAAACCTTCCTTCCCAGGCCATTGCTCTTAAAGCAGGCTCGCTAAATGAACCTCCAACAGGATCGTACACAACATTCGCTCCAAGACCGCCCGTAAGCTCTTTAATTTTATTAGAAAGGGCTTTTTGCTGATCTCTGTCTAAATTTCCAGATGGATAGACAAAGGCTTCATCCGCTCCATGCTCTAGACAGGTTTTAATTTTTTCTTCTGATGATGCGGCGGCTATAACCTTTGCGCCCATTGCTTTTCCAAGTTCTACGGCTGACAGACCAACCCCACCAGCGGCTCCTAATACTAGAAGTGTTTCACCGGGCTGAATCTGCGCTCTTTGTTTCAAAGCATACAAAGAAGTCCCATATGTCATGGGAAGAGCTGCGGCAACTGGAAAATCCATATCCTTTGGTACCAAAGTAACTCTAGCCTCTTCAACAACAATTTGTTCAGCAAAGCAGCCGTTCCCAGCCATCACAAAAACATGATCCCCAACCTTGCAGGATTGAACACCTTCACCAATCTCTGTGATAACGCCAGAGCACTCAGCACCTGGAATAAAAGGCATTGGAGGCTGAAACTGATAAAGTCCTTGAACCATCAACACATCGGGAAAATTAACACTAGCAGCTTTTATTTCCACTAGAACTTCTCCTGATGCAGGCTTAGGATCCTCAATATCTGCAAAAATTAATTTCTCTGGGCCCGCTAATTCTACACATTGCAATGCTTTCATTTTTCTTCCAAAAGTTTAGAGTTATACAATTCTACATATTTATTAATGTCGATGCCCGCACTTTCTTCAAGATTTTTTAAATCTTTTATAGATGCTTCTGCGTCATCAATAAATTTTTCAAAACTATCTATATCTCCTTCGCCATGCATGGCAGCAATTTTTTTACTTTGCATTAAGCCGTATTCTTTAAAAGATAGATTAAGGCTTTCAAGATCATTCATGATTCTCTGGCTAGGAGAGCATTTCTCGCTCATCTCAGAATTAAAAGCATCTAAGTGACCAGATTGATACTCATCCATTGCATTTGCTGTTTGAGCCAATTCCTCGTGCAAGTCTTGCCTTATCTTTGAGAGGGCAGTTAAAGAGCCATTGCGTATTAACCTAATATCCCTAGATCGGCCATTGGTTACCATGGCACGTTGATTAGATTTAATTTCATCTATTTCTTCTTCAGAAATGAAAGGACTATCAGAGATCAAAGAGTGCATTAAAAATACATCTAGTAGCTTAATTTTATTTTCATTAATGCCTTGAGGTATAAACGGATTTATATCAATCCCTCTTAGTTCCAAGTACTCTATGCCTTGATTTTTTAAGAGGGTTGCTGGACGAAAGCCACTTGGACCAGATCTTTTGGGACGAATGATGTCATAGAGCTCATTTTCAATTTGCAATATCCCGGTTGATATTTGCTGAGGCACTCCATCATTATCCACCAAACCAATATCTTGAAATTTTTTTGTTGGAGTGTTGATGCCCTTTAAAATAGCTTTTAAAAATTCATCTAAATTGTTGTAGCTAATTTTTAATGAGTCCTGGAAGCTGCTTTGATAACCCACATCGCTCATTCTCAATGATGTTGCATTCGGCAAATAAAGGTCTTCTTCACCATATTCCTCTAGCCCATGGCTTCTATCCAATAAATATGATTCGTGGGCAATTGGTGATGCGCCAAAGTGCTCCAATAGAAACCAAAAATTTCTTTTTACATTTCTAATCATTCCAAGGTAGGCATCATCAATGAATTCTTGTGATGTGCTGGCGGCCAATGGGGCCCACGAATCTTTTGATAATGAGAAATTATAATGAATGCCAGAGACGCACTGCATGATGGAGCCATATCTCAACCGCAACCCTTTTCGATAGATGTGTTTAAGCATTCCAGTATTTGATGTTCCATATTCGGCAATGCGAACCTCTTTCTCATTATTGAAGGCGCAAGGCATAGAAAAGTTCCATAATATTTCACCATCCATCGCGGTATAAAGAAATTTATGAAGGTCGCTTAAGTGGTTAAATAATTTATCAGCTGAATCAAATGTTGGAGTTACAAGCTCTATGAGAGCCTCAGAAAAATCCGTGGTTATATCTTTGTTTGTGAGGGGGGAGCCTAATTTTATGGGATGATTTTTTTGAGAGACATTGCCCTTATCATCAACTCGCAAAGATTCTCTTTCAATGCCTCTAAGGATTTTTAGACCCTTAAAGAAACCCTTTTCTTGGTGGGCTCTTAACGAACTCTTAAACGCATCTGTTGTCATGAGTGGGAGTTAAATGGATGGGCCCGCTTCGACTATACCTGCTTTAACAGAGAATTTTTTAAAATTATCTTGAAACTGCTGCACAAGATTTTCTAAATATTGATTATATTGCTCATGATCTGCCCAAGTTTCCTTTGGCGTTAAAACTTTTTGATCAACCCCATCAACCTCTATAGGTACATCTAAATTAAGCCCCTCAATATGTTGAGTTTGCACATCATTCAACTCACCGTTTTGAATAGCATTTACTATTCTCCTTGTGGTTGGAATATCAAACCTTGATCCAATGCCGTGAGGCCCGCCAGTCCACCCAGTGTTTACCAGAAATACTTTTGAGTTGAAGGATTCTATTCTCTTGATAAGAAGATCGGCATAGACGCCAGCCGGCCTTGGAAAGAATGGAGCACCGAAACATGTAGAGAATGTAGATCCAATTGATTCAGTAGATCCAACTTCAGTAGATCCTACTTTGGCTGTGTAGCCGCTAAGAAAATGATACGCAGCAGCTTCTTTTGAAAGTATGGAAACAGGCGGAATCAGGCCAGTTAAATCACAAGTTAAAAAGATAACAGTTTCTGGTTCCCCAGCTGCATTTGATGGAATTGCATCATCTATATGAGATCGTGGATAACAACACCTTCCATTTTCAGACAAAGAAGTATCTGTATAGTCTGGCGTACCATTGTCATCTAAAAACACATTTTCGATAATGCTGCCATGTTTGATCGCTTTCCAAATAACAGGCTCATTTTTTTCAGAGAGATCAATAGTTTTTGCATAACAGCCACCCTCAAAGTTAAAGACTGTTCCCTCTCCCCATCCATGCTCATCGTCTCCGATAAGAGAACACGTTGGATCAGCAGATAGAGTCGTTTTACCGGTTCCAGATAGCCCAAAAAATAACGATACTTTGCCATCTTTGTTAACGTTTGAAGAGCAATGCATTGGCAGAACATCTTTTTCTGGCATTAAAAAGTTTTGCACAGAAAACATAGATTTCTTCATCTCGCCTGCATACTTCATTCCTGCAAGCAGCACTTTTCTTGCTGCAAAGTTAATAATGACACAGCCTTCAGAGTTAGTGCCATCTTCTTCAGGAGAGCACTCATAATTAAGTGCACTTAGTATTTGCCACTCTTTTTTTGCCTGCGGATTGAATTCATCAGGACTAATAAAGATTAATTTAGAAAACATGCTATGTGATGCGCTTTCGGCGATTACATTCACTGGGATGTAATGATCTTGATGCGCTCCAACATGTACTTTTGAGAGGTATCTATTTTTTTCAGCTAGATAAACGTCTACTTTGTCCCAGAGACGAGAAAATTTTTCTGCATCAAACGGCTTATTAATATCTCCCCAATCAATTAGTTGGGAAGTACTATCTTCCTTAACAATAAACCTATCATTTGGGCTTCTGCCAGTTCGAGCGCCAGTTTCAAGTGAAAGAGCTCCATTGCTTGCAATCGCACCCTCGCCATTTTCAATAGCAGCCTGAATTAGGTCTTCGGTATTTAGTTCAAATATTTCACTCAATGTACTATCTTCCATATAAATTTAATAAATCAATCAATTCTAAGTATATTTTACATCTCCAAGCTATGTATAACTATAAGTCAATGTGTAGTGGATTTGAAAATATTTGATAAAATTTGTCAATGAAGATCACAACATTGAATTAAAAGCTTTTATCAGACATTTTTCATGTAGCAATACTACAAATCAACCCTTGAGGCTGCCTTTAAAAAGAAAGAAAGCATTGTAAAAAAATAAGAATGTGAAGAATATAAAAGCCCATTCAGCAAAATTAAAAACAAACCTCCATTCATACTCAGCACAATTACCATCTCCCATTAATATGGTCTGAATTACTTCAAAAATTGGCAGGGTATCCAACAAAAAATCCATTGGTGGCGCGCATGTAGGAATTTGATCGCTAGGAAGGTGCTGAAGATAAATTTGCCTACCAGCAATAATTCCTCCTCCAGCAGCAAACAAATTAGCCAGAAGCAGTAATAGCTTATTAATTAGCCTGTGCAAGCCTGGGAGCATCAAAAAAAGTCCAAACAAAGCAATAAATGCAAAGCACCATCTTTGCAGGATGCATAATGGGCAAGGGTCATAATATCCTATGACTTCAAAAATATATGCTCCAACTATCAAGCCTAGCCCAACAATGGAATTTACTGCTGCAGGCAGGAGAAATAGTTTTTTTATCATGTTCATATATTTATTTTAGAAGCACTAAAAGTAAGATGATCTTATATTATTCATGGCTTATATAAAAACCAAATGACATAATAATTTTTATGGACACTGCTGCAAAAAAAGTTTTTTTAATTGATGGGTCGTCATATCTCTATAGAGCTTTTCATGCAATGCCACCCTTAACAACCTCAACTGGGCTTCCAACAGGAGCAGTAAAAGGCGTAACCAATATGTTGCGCAACTTACGCAAAGAAAATCCTGATTCATATTACCTCGCAATATTTGATGCCAAGGGAAAGAATTTCCGTCATACCATTTATCAAGATTACAAGGCAAACCGACCTCCTATGCCAGAGGAACTAAGGGAGCAGTTAGCACCATTAAAAGAAATATGTAATGCAATGGGAATGCCTGTAGTAGAAATTCCAGATGTAGAAGCTGATGATGTCATTGCTACTCTAGCGGTCATGGGCTCAAAACAAGGGATGCCGATGATTATTTCTTCTTTGGATAAAGACCTAATGCAGCTTGTCGAAGACCCGTTGGTCAAAATGATGAACACAATGAACAATCAGATCTATGATGTTGCCGGAGTAGAAAAAAAATTTGGCGTTTCTCCAGATCAAATAATTGATTATCTAGCACTTGTTGGGGACACCTCTGATAATATTCCTGGCGTTTCTAAAGTTGGCCCTAAAACAGCAGTTAAATGGCTTAGCGAATATCAAAACCTAAGCGGAATTGTAGAAAATGCAGAAAGTTTAACTGGGGTAGTGGGACAAAATCTAAGGGACTCGATTCAAGATTTAGACAGAAATGTCGAGCTGGTAACTCTTAAAAAGGATGTTGATTTAGAAGTTTCTTTGGAGGAGTTGCTAGAGGCTAAAGAAAATCAAGAAGAGCTGAACAAGCTTTTTTTATCTTTGGAATTCAATACCTGGATTAAAGCTGCAAGCAAAAGTGATGCTAATGAGGCAGAAGCACCTATAACCAAAAAAGAATATCAAACTGTTTTAACTGAAAAAGACCTAAAGAACTGGGCAAGTAAGATTGAGAAAAGCAAGGTGTTTGCAATAGACACAGAGACCTCTTCATTGGATACGATGACAGCTGACCTCATAGGCATTTCAATTGCCTGTGATGAGGGTAAAGGCTGCTATATACCCATCAATCATTTATACGATGACATGCCAAAACAGTTGAGTCTGGATGCAATAGGAAAAATTCTAGGCAGCGCCATTACCAAAAATCAAAATAAATTAGTTGGTCAAAACCTTAAATTTGATCTGCCCATGCTCAACAGGCATGGGATTAAGGTTACTGAGTTTCTTGGCGATACAATGCTGATGTCTTATGTTTTGAATAGTACAGGTACAAGGCATGGTTTGGATAGAATGGCTATGCACTATCTAAATTACCAGCCAATGAAATATGAGGAAGTTGCTGGGTCTGCATCTAAACAAATTAATTTTGCACAAGTAGAAATTCCTGCTGCAACTTTTTATGCAGCAGAAGATGCCGACATTACCCTTCGGATTTATAACTGCCTAAACAAAAAATTAAAAGATGAACCAAAACTAGTTAACCTTTTAAAAACCATTGAATATCCCATGCTGCAATCCTTGCAAAGGGTTGAAACCAACGGGGCTAAAATTGATGCAAAAATGCTATCAGACTATTCAAAGGAATTAGGAGCAAAAATAGAAAAGCTCTCCAAGCAAGCATTCAAGATGGCAGGTGAAGAATTTAATATGGACTCGCCAAAGCAGCTAGTCGAAATATTATTTAACAAACTTGAGTTACCAGTTCTAAAAAAAACACCAAAAGGGCAACCTTCTACCAATGAAGATACACTCCAACGCTTAGCAGAAGAATACGACCTACCAAAAGTTATCATTGAATATCGCGGCTTAGCAAAATTAAAATCTACTTACACAGATAGCCTGACCAATATTCAGCATCCCATTACAAAACGAATCCATACTTCATATCAACAAGCTGTAACCTCAACAGGAAGGCTGTCTTCTACTGAACCAAACCTTCAGAACATCCCAATCAAAACACCTGAAGGCAGAAAAATTCGAGAAGCCTTCATAGCAGAAAAAGGAAACATTTTAATTTCAGCTGACTACTCACAAATTGAACTAAGAATTATGGCTCACTTGTCTGGAGATAAGAATTTAACCCATGCTTTTAATAATAATATTGATGTTCATTCAGCAACAGCATCAGAAATATTCAATGTGTCCTTAGAAGCTGTTACCCCAGAGCACCGAAGAAGCGCAAAAGCTATTAACTTTGGATTAATTTATGGAATGTCTGCTTTTGGTCTAACTAGACAACTTGGCATTCCCCGCCATGAAGCTCAAGCTTACCTTGATAAATATTTTGAAAGATATACTGGAGTTAGAGAATATATGAACTCAACAAAAGAGCTGGCTAAAAAAAATCTTTATGTTGAAACTATTCTTGGAAGAAAGCTTCATGTTGCCGCAATCAATGACTCTAATGGTTTAAGGCGTCAAGCAGCAGAAAGGGCTGCAATTAATGCCCCTTTGCAAGGCTCAGCTGCAGACATTATTAAAAAAGCTATGATTGATGTTGATGAATGGATTGGAGGCGACAATCTAAATATTAAAATGATTATGCAGGTTCATGATGAGCTTATTTTTGAGGTTAAAAAAGATTTTGCGTTAGAAGCTTTAGTTCAGGTAACCAAGCTAATGGAAAGCGCTGTTCAACTAGACATTCCATTGGTTGTTGATGCAAATCAAGGAGCTAATTGGAATGAAGCCCACTAATAAATTTTTATATTCTTTGTTGCCAATTATATTGTTTTGCAATTTTATTGGAGCTGATGATTCACTGGGACCCAACACCAAAAACTTGGTTAAAAATGCGTTAGATCAAAAGTTTAAAGAGTTTAAAGAATGCATGAGTGTTGAGGGGCTCGTTGGAAAAAATCAAATTAATACACAGTGCCCCCGGAAAGATTTGCGAAGATATTATGAAATTTTAAATCAGACCCAAGACCCAGATCTTACTGTTTTCTTGGGGGGCTTTACTGCTCCAAAAGCATTCAAAAAACCAAAAGTTTATTATCCAGACAAAGCTCAAAAAAAAGGCATCACTGGTTTTGCAATAGTATCTTTTGACCTAGACAAGAATGGTAGAACCACTAATCAAAAAATTATCGCCCCCTTTTCTCACAGTATTTTTCATCGACAGGCTCTGAAAGTTGCAAAGAAACTAAAATATCAACCTTTGACATACCAAGGCGAGCCAGTTGCATACCCAAACATGAAACATAAATTTACATTTATCCTCGAAGGTGAAAGCATTGATTTGGATTCAGCTGCCAAGAGTTTCAATAAAATTACACGCTTGCTTAAAGCTCAAAAATACATTGAGGCAGAAAAACTGGCCTCTGATAACCTAGAAAATGACCCTTTCTTTTATTACCAATTATCACTGGCTAAATCTAAGCTAAAAAAATATGAAGAAGCTGCAAATAGCGCCTTAAATTTTTTCAATCAGCAAGATTCTCAAGACTTAAAGCTTCCAGAATATTATTTCCTTTCTCATGCATTGCTCATTTATACCGAATCTTTATATAAAACAAATAAGTTTGATGAATTAATCAAAGTAGAGAATATGCTTGAAAGCCTCTCTCCAAGTAAAAAATACATAAATGATATTTTGTGGACAAAGATTTATCTAGGAGCAGCTTTTGTTAATACTGACAGAATGTTAGATGGAATCTATTACCTGAACTCTGTAAAACTTAGCGCTATCAAAAATAAAAACGATGGAATGATAAATATTGTAGACTCTATATTACTTAATATAGAAAATGCACTTAGTTAGAAAGTGTTCCTGACCAAATTAATGGCTTGTTTATAATTCTTTCTTCAGGCTCCAGTATCACAATTCCATATTCTTTTCTTAGATCAGATACTTTTTGATCCATTAAAGAATCAGGCGAAACAAAAGGCCATTTTTTATTCATTTGCTTGGCTCGTTTCCTTATTTTTAGCTTTATAGGTATGAGCCTAATGGCCGTCATTAGTAGTTTTATATAACCTGGATCGCGCCAAAAATCTTTGTAGAGTTGCTTTATTTCTGGGAGCTTGTTGTAAGCTAATAATTCCTTTAATTTCCAACTTGTGCCCAAGAAAATCCATGAATCTAACATTGATTCTTGTTCAATAGAGGTATCAAGCCCAAACACTACATGAGTCGCATCGTGATCCCTGATAATTTTTGAACCAGGCTCGTCAACTAGCTGCTTTTTATTATTTGCTTGCAAGTAAGCGCGATACTCTTCCAGTCCTTGCTCTAGGGTTAAATCACAGTTTTGAGACTGAAACGACAGTTTATTCATCTAAATATCTTATCAAAATCTTATTAAGGCTATCAAATCCTGTGCCTTTTAAAGACGATATGGCCAAGACTTCTTGAGCATTGGTCGCCTTAGAGACTTGCTGGATTGTTTTCATTGCAATATTTTTAGATACCTTGTCGGATTTTGTTAGCACTGGTATGTAAGGCACTTCAAAGCTTTCACATAGTTTAATCATTTCTAGGTCTATTGGCTTCAAAGGATGTCTTATATCCATAAATACAAGCACTGACTTAAGAGATTTTCGGTTCTCAAAATACTGCCCCAATAGTGGGCCCCAATCTTTTCTTCGAGAATGACCAGATTTAGCAAACCCATACCCTGGCAAATCAAGCAATTTAAAACCTTCCTGAGCTTGAAAAAAATTAATCTCAGTTGTTCGCCCAGGAGTCTTACTGATGCGAGCAAGTTTTTTATTTTCAGTTAATGCATTGAGGGCACTGGATTTTCCTGCATTTGAACGTCCGGACAGTAAAATTTCAACACCTATGTCCTCAGGGAGCTTTTGATACTTTGTTATGCCAAATAAAAAAGTAGTATTTTTGAAAGGATTTTTCATAAGATCGTTTATCTATAGGCGCTCACGACATATAATATGCCTTCTAAACCACAACGTATACTTTATGTTAAAAACTTATTTAATCATCGGGCTAAGCTTTATTTCTTTTAGCGCCTTTGCTTCTGAATTAGAGATACCAGACTTGCTTGAGACAGGAGACGCATCTGCTGGATCGAGCCTGGTCGCAACTTGTGCAGCTTGTCATGGAGCGCAAGGACAAAGTGTTAATTCAGATTGGCCAAGTTTAGCTGGCCAAAGCCAACGCTATCTTGCTGAGCAGCTTAAATATTTTCAACAAGGCGACCGTGAGAACGCTTTAATGTTAGCTGTGACGCCATATTTAAATACTCTTTCTGATAAGCAACTTTTAGATATTGCTGCTTTTTATAGCTCGAAGCCTCCTGCTGTTGGTCAAGCCAATGCAGATGAAGAGCTTTTAGCATTGGGCGAGAGTCTATACAGGGCTGGTGACTTAGAAAGAGGTATACCAGCATGCACAGCATGTCATTCAATCAATGGGGCTGGAAATATTCAAGCTGGGTTTCCAAAGGTCTCAGGCCAACAAAAGGGCTATTTAATATCAACACTTAAAGCTTATCGGGGTCTTGAAAGAGATGCGGGGGACTATGCCCTAGTTATGCAGTCTGCATCGCAAAATCTAAAAGATGCTGATATTGAAGCTTTAGCAAACTACATGCATGGACTATATGAAAAATAATAAATACTTACTCATGGGTATCTTTGGATACGCATTAATAGCTTTTGCTGGAAACGCTCAAGCCAATTTCAAACTGGGCAAAGATTATGGCTCCTTATCAAGACCTCTTCCAGTCAAGCAAGATGGTGTCGTCGATGTTGTAGAAATTTTTTGGTATGGCTGTGGGCATTGTTTTAACCTTGCTCCGGTTGTATCAAAGTGGGCAAAACAAAAAGATTCATCGGTTAATTATCAAAAGATGCCAGTCACATGGGGCCCAGTCCACCAGTTGCATGCAAAACTCTTTTATACCATTGAGGCTTTGGGCATGGGAGAAACCGGACATTCTGCAGTCTTTACAGCCATCCACAAAGAAGGTAATTTTCTTGCAAGCGAGGGAGCAATTCTAGAGTTCCTTGAGAAGCTTGGAAAAGACCGAAGTGAGACCATCAAATACATGAACTCCTTTTCCGTAAGGCAAAAGGTTAAACGCGCAATTGAGATTTCAAAACAATTTAAAGTTACTGCCACCCCAATGATTTTTGTTGATGGACAGTATAGAATAGAGGCCAAAGGAGGCCACTCCCAAATGCTTCAAGTGGTTGATCATGTGATCGAGCTCCAAAAACCAATATCTTAAAATAACTATGAAAAAATTTATTCCATTATTTGTTGTTACTTTGGCAGTCGTTTTATTTTTCAATGGAAAAAAATATGATGAACTGGTTACCTCAAGATTAAGCACATCGATAGCTGTATGCCTTGAAGGTGAGTCTTGTGGTCAAGCCACTGCAATGAAAGTTGCATCAGCGGGTGAGGCTCGCTCAGCTGATTCAATTTACACAACAGGCTGTGCCGCATGTCACGACAGCGGTGTTGCTGGGGCTCCAATGATGGGCAACCAGGGACAATGGGAAGCACGGCAAGCAAAAGGCTATGAAATGCTGGTAGATAATGCGTGGAATGGAATTAATGGCATGCCTGCCAAAGGCCTTTGTGCAGACTGCACAAAAGAAGAGATAGGTATAGCAGTTCAATACATGCTTGATGCTATTTAGCGTCAGACTGTTTTACCAACCCCTCAAGTTTAGAAACCCTTGCTTCAAGCTTCTTAGCTAAACTCTCTAGTACCTTATATTCATCACTCGATACATATCCTTGAGATTTTACTAGCTCATCGAACTTCTCTTTAAGCTCATCTCGAACAATATTGATGTTTGGCTGGGCAGAATCTTTTGAGAAGTCATCAATTTTATCTCGCACTATGCTAACAAAAGCTTCAAAAGTATCTTTAGTTGCCATAATTATTTTCTACCAAGGCCATAAATTCAGACCATTTTTTAAATTCAAGCGGAGGATTTTTATCGAGCTCCCATTTACTATTATTCACATTAAACCACACAGCATTAATGCCAAGGTTTCTAGCTCCCGCAACATCATTTACCGGATGATCTCCGACATGCAGAGTATTTTCAAAACATATTTTAGAAAGCTCCTTGGCCTTTAAAAAATGTCCTTGTTCAGGTTTATTGCTTTTTACATCCATTGAAGAAATTGAAAAATCAAAGAGATGCCCAATTCCTAGTTTATTTACATCAGCGTTCCCATTAGTTAGGACGCCTAATTTATATTTTGTAGAAAGCGTCTCCAGAACCGCGATTACATTCTCAAAAAAAGTAACTTTGTGTCTATGGTTTAAAAAAAACAGATAAGCATCTTCAATAAAATCACTAAATTCACTTGAGTCTTTAAAGTATTTTTCAGTGTGATAAGCAATAGTTTTTTTTCTTAACATTCCTAAGTCATACTCCAATGTCGGGTCTTGCTGAACAAGCTTGTTTCTAATTTTCATAAAATCTTCAAAAGTCCCCCAATTAATCTTTTTTCCAATTCTATCTTCCACCCATTTTCTTGAATGCTTTTCTGCACTAACAATTACGCTCCTGACATCCCAAAATGTATCGTCTAAATCAAAAGTAATTAGCTTGATATCATGCATTTTTTTTCTGAGCCCTAGGATGAGATTTCTCATAGATTTTTATGAGGTGTTGGTAATCAAGTCTAGTATATATCTGTGTTGTTGATAATGAACTGTGACCAAGTAACTCTTGAATGCTTCTCAGGTCACCACTTGATTCAAGCAAATGAGTAGCAAAACTATGCCTCAACATATGAGGATTCACAGGCGGAAGACCTTGCATGAGAGCTATGTTCTTTATTTTTTCTTGAATACTTCTAGCTGAAATACGCCCGCCCCTTAAATTAACAAATAGAGCTTCATCTTCTGTAGGCAGTTTCTTTCTTTCGAGCAGCCAAGCATTTAATGCACTTTTAGCATATCGTCCAACTGGCACTAGCCTAGTTTTAGAACCCTTACCAATTACCCTTAAAAAATTCTTTCCTTCTTCAAAGTCATTTAAGTTTGAGTTGACGGCCTCTGAAACCCTTAGACCACTTGAATAAATCAGCTCTATAACAGCTATATCTCTTTTTTCTTGTATATTTTTTGGTTCAAAATTCAATAGCTGGGAAACTTCTTCAGGAGATAGAACGCTTGGAAGATAATTAGGTGATTTTGGTGAGCTAATCAATTCAAATGGAGAGTCTTGAACAAGGTTGTTTTTCTTTGCGTAGTTAAAAAAACCTTTGGCGGATGAAATGTGCCTTTGAATACTTCTAGGACTGACATTTTTTTGAAATAGGTCAGAGATCCAACTAGAGCAAATTTCATCTGTAAGCATTGCAAAGTTAGTAATACCTGAGGCTTTCGAGAAGTTAGAAAATTTAGTTAAATCTCTTTGATAGGATTTTGTCGTGTTGAGGCTTAGACCCTTTATATCTTTTAAAAAATCTAAGTAGTCATTAATGAGAGAGGAAAGAAAATATTTTTTTTCATTCATGCATCTTTTGCTTCCAGGACACTAACTATAATATCTCGAATATATTCTATAAATGCTGTGTCACCATCCCCAAGGTATTTAGTCTGATCATGCGAGCCAATTTTTAGAAGGCCAAAGCCTTTTTGTAATTTCATGACACTAATTACTGCAGACTGTATTTTTTCATTGCCAAAAAATACATGTAATTTTTCTTTTGATAGTGGGCCCATATGAATAATATCCTTGCTTAGGCCTAGCCCAGTTTCATCCTCTAGAGTTTTTAAGTTGGAGTCTGAAAGAATCTCTAAGTGACATGCGTCTACGCTAAAATTTTCTACAAAAAATGACTCTACTGTTTGTGTTACTTGGCCAAAGTTTTCAGAGGAGATTAATGAAAGAGTTAAACTTTTTGATTTAAAAAATAGCTCTTCATTTTCTTTCCCAGTCGAAACAAAGCCTGATAGCATATCCATTAATCTTGACTGCTCATCTCTAAGTTTTCGAATTTGCATTTCAAGAAGCGAGGAGGCTCCCTCAGCATCGTGTTTAAAACTTAATTCGCCGACCAGGGATTCTCTTGAAACAAAAAAATCAGTATTTTCTAAAAGAAAAAGTTCCACATCTTTAGGATTTAATTTCTTTGCCATACTCCCTCACAGATAAATTCAGCCGGCCCGACCATTTCAAGCTTATCATTTATTCTTCTAATGCTCAGCTCGCCGCCCGCAGATATAATTTTTAATGAACCAAGGTGCTTAATATTAAAACTCGCAGCTGCTGCAGAAGCAGAACCGCAAGATAGCGTTTCACCAGCTCCAGCTTCATTTGTCCTTAATTCAAGAGCCTTATCCTTTTTATTAAAGAGTGAAATATTTACGTCTTTGAAAAAAAGTCTTTTTCTTAGTTTTAAGGAGAGCCCATCAAGATCAAACGAAGATATTTTCTTTGTTGCTATAACTAGATGACGATTTCCAGCGTTAATAAGTTTGTAATGTTTTACCCCATGCTTTTCTAAAAAACTGCTTTCTGCTTTTGGCAACTCAAACTCGATAGGTTGCTCTAATAAAACTTTTACTTTTTTAGTTTTGGTTGGCTCAATTAATATAGGTTTTGACTTAGTTCCCAACAACAGAGACTTTCTTGGTGCAAGGCCTGCATCCCACAAAAAAGCTCCAACTGATCTGACCCCATTCATGCACATGCTTGCCTCAGACCCATCAGTATTAAAAAATCTAATATAGAAATCATGATCGGGTTTCTTTGGCGGGTTAATTGTTAGGAGCTGATCAAAACCGAGGCCCTTTTTTCTATCACCTATCTTGATGATTTGAGATTTTGTTAAATGTTGAGTGCGGGTGAGGTTTTCAATAACTATAAAGTCATTTCCATTCCCATGCATTTTTTTAAATTTAAGCATCTAATCCTTCTTCAAGAGCAGTTAAATCAGACAAGTTTTCCCGCCTTCTTATTAAATGGAATGTATCCCCATCAACTAGGATCTCAGCAGCTCTAGGTCTGGAATTATAATTTGAGCTCATTACAAAACCATAGGCCCCAACTGTTTTAACGGCTATGAGCTCTCCCTGTGAAGCTTTAAGAGAAATATTTTTTGCTAAAAAATCTCCTGTCTCACAGATAGGACCAACTAAATTCATGTCGGTAAGCTCATTTCCGTTATTTGTTAAAGGCCAAACATCGTGATGGGCTTGATATAAAGCTGGTCGAAGCAGATCATTCATTGCGGCGTCTGCAATGAAGAAGTTATTTTTTTGATATTCAATCTTTGTAATCATGACTCCAGCATTTGCTGAAATAGATCGACCAGGCTCTAATATTAGCCTCTCATGCCGACCTTGAAAGATTTTCTCGTAGCAACAAACTAATTCATGCGGCTGGATAGTCTCTTCACCAATATAGCTAACACCCAGGCCGCCACCCATATCAATAAAATCTAATTTAATATTCATTTCATCCAACCCAATTAAAAGCTCTAAAGCTTGATTGGCAGCATCTTCAAAACCCTGGATCTCCATAATTTGTGATCCAATGTGACAGGTTAAACCAACAAGATTCAGGCTATCACTATGAATACATTTACTAATTAAGTTCTTGGTAGCCTCAATACTAACCCCAAACTTATCAGACTTCCTTCCAGTTTTGGTAAACTCATGAGCCCCAGCATCAACACCTGGATTGAACCTTATTGCCACTGGAGCAATTTGACCCATCTCCGTAGCAACTTTTTCGAGTCTATTTAGCTCAGCTTTAGATTCAATGTTAAAAGAGAGTATATCGCTTTGAATACCTGCAACCATTTCAGCTTTAGACTTCCCAACCCCTGAAAAAATAATTTTTTTGGGATCAGCTCCTGCTAGCTTTACTCGATGAAGTTCACCGCCAGAAACAATATCAAAACCACAGCCTGATTCTTTTAATAATTTTAAAATTGAAAGATTTGATAAAGCTTTGACCGAAAAACACACAAGACCGCTCATTGAGTTGAATGAGTTTATATATGCTTTGGCATGTCTTTCCAGAGTTGCCTTGCTATAAACATACACAGGTGTGCCATGCTTTTCTGCAATATCCCTTAGAGGAACATTCTCAGCAAACAATTGCCCTTCTTGGTAATTAAAGTGATCCATAAATTAAATATTAATTAGTAGTTCCGCAGGAATTGGCGCTTTCATGCCACAGCCAACAATAACCATGGAAAATAGAGCTAATAAAAAAAATAGGCGAATTTTCATTCGCCTATTATGAGTAATTTATTGAAAAAAAACTAATTGGATTAGTATTTGTATTCTTCTTCTTTGAATGGCCCATCAACAGGAACATTGATGTACTCTGCTTGCTCTCCAGTTAGCTTGGTCATTGTTCCGCCAAAGCCCTGAACCATAAGCTCAGCCACTTCTTCGTCCAATTTTTTTGGAAGAACCTTAACGCTTAGCATTTCATTTTTCTTATCAGCATCGTTAATGTTTGCAAAACCTTGCTCATATAAATACATCTGTGCAAGCACTTGGTTTGCAAATGACCCGTCCATAATTCTACTAGGATGACCAGTTGCGTTTCCAAGATTGACCAATCTTCCTTCAGCCAAAAGCAAGATGTAATCCTTGCTTTGAAGATCAGGAGTATCTGATGGCGTTGTATCTCTAAATACTCTATGAACTTGAGGTTTAATTTCTTCCCAGTACCACTTATCTCTCATAAATTGTGTATCAATCTCATTGTCAAAGTGACCAATATTACAAATCACAGCAGTTTTTTTAACTGTTCGCAACATTGCCTCATCACACACATTGACATTTCCTGTTGTTGTGACAATTAAATCAGTGTCCTCAAGCACTCTTAGGTTAATGTCTTTTACATCTCTGGTAACAACACCATTGTTGTAAGTAGAAACAACTTCGAAACCATCCATGCATGCTTGCATGGCACAGATTGGATCAGATTCTACAACTCTTACAATCATTCCTTCTTGAGCAAGGCTCAAAGCTGAACCCTTTCCGACATCTCCATAACCAATCACCAAAGCTTTTTTGGAAGACAAGAACATGTCTGTTGCTCTTTTAATGCCGTCATTCAGGCTATGCCTGCAACCATACTTATTATCATTTTTTGATTTGGTTACAGAGTCATTCACATTAATGGCTGGAACTTTTAGCGAGTTACTCTCAAGCATTGCCTTAAGTCTGTGAACGCCAGTTGTAGTTTCCTCAGAAATACCATGAATGGTTTCTAGCATGTCAGGGAATTTAGTATGAACCATGTGGGTTAAGTCGCCCCCATCATCTAAAATCATATTTGCATCCCAAGGCTTTCCATCTTCAACAATGGTTTGTTCTATGCACCAGTCAAACTCCTCATCAGTTTGGCCTTTCCAAGCAAAAACCGGTATTCCAGCTGCTGCTATTGCTGCCGCAGCATGATCTTGAGTTGAAAAAATATTACAGCCAGACCAGCGCACTTCAGCACCTAGGTCTACCAATGTTTCAATCAAAACAGCTGTTTGAATGGTCATATGAATGCAGCCCATAACTTTGGCACCTTTGAGAGGTTGTTCTGCTCTATATTTCTCTCTTAAAGCCATTAATGCTGGCATTTCATTTTCAGCAAGAGAGATCTCTCTTCTGCCAAAATCTGCAAGGCTAATGTCTGCTACTTTGTAATCATTTTCCATATTAAATCTCGTTTAAATTTTGGGTGCATTTTACATAAAAAAAGGGCACAAATGCACCCTCTTTTGTTAAATAGCCAAACAATCACTGAGATATTTCAGTCGCCTTATCTGTTCTTTCCCATGAAAGATCTATATCTGTTCTTCCAAAATGGCCGTAAGCGGCTGTAGGGAGGTAGATTGGCTTCTTAAGATCTAACATATTAATGAGACTCTTGGGCCTTAAATCAAAGCTTTCTTCTACAATTTTTTCAATCGCTTCTTTAGATATTTTTTCACTATCAAAAGTATTTACATTGATAGAAGTTGGAGTTGCAACTCCAATAGCATAAGAAACTTGGATTTCACAATAATCAGCCAAACCAGCCGCAACAATGTTTTTTGCAACATATCGAGCAGCATAAGCAGCTGATCTATCTACTTTAGAAGGATCTTTACCCGAAAAAGCCCCTCCACCATGTCGAGCCATTCCACCATAAGTGTCCACAATGATTTTTCTTCCAGTAAGCCCACAGTCCCCAACAGGACCACCAATAACAAATTTACCAGTTGGATTAATATAGATATTTGTTGAATCTAAAATCCACTCTTCAGGAACAATTGGTTTAATAATTTTATCCATTACCTCGGCTTTAATCTCTTCTTGGGTAACATCTTCATCGTGCTGTGTAGAAAGAACAATTGCAGACAAGCCTTTAATTGTTTTCCCATTATCTTCGTAAATAACACTTACTTGGCTTTTAGCATCAGGCCTTAACCAGGGTAATTCACCGCTTTTCATTGCATCAGCTTGTCTCTTTACAAGCCTATGAGATAAATCAATTGGCAGAGGCATAAGCGAATCAGTTTCTTTGCAAGCATAACCAAACATAAGGCCTTGATCTCCAGCGCCCTGTTCTAGATCTTCACCCTCACCCTCGTTTACTCCCTGAGCAATATCTGGCGATTGCTGGAATACTAGATTTGTAAATTCACAGGTATCTCCATTGAAGCCAAGTTCATCGTTGTTATAACCAATATTATTAATAGTTTTTCTAACAATTGGTTCTAGGTCTGGGTTACCAAGCGAGGTTATCTCACCAGCAATGAAGACCATATTATTTTTGATCATTGTTTCGCATGCAACCCTGCTGTTAGGATCTTCTGATAAATAGGCATCTAGAATGGCATCAGAAACTTGGTCACAGACTTTATCGGGATGCCCACCGGAAACAGACTCAGATGTAAAAATGTAGCTCATATTTTTTCTCCTTAATTAATAGCTAATCTCATCAAATATTTTTTTTAAAAGCGATGATTGGTTTAGGGTATAAAAATGAAAATTATTTACGCCCATGTTTTGAAGATCCCTAACTTGTTGAACGCAGATTTTTATTGCAGCTGCCTCATTTTTTAAGCGGTCATCTGAAAACTGATTCACGATTTCAGATGAAATTTTTGTCCCACACCTTTCTGCCATGTTACAAAGACTGGCAATGTTATAAATAGGCATAATTCCAGCCGTTAACTCATTTTGAATTTTTTCCTTTGCAATCTTATCAATTAGCTTTTGATAATCTGCCATTGAAAAGCAAAACTGAGTGATGCATTGGTTTGACCCTGCAAGAGTTTTTTCCTTCAAAAGATTTATATCAAACTCAAATCCCTCTGAGTCCGGATGGGGTTCAGGATAAGCTGAAACAACAACCTCCATATCAGATGCAACCAAAAATTCTACAAAATCAGCAGTATTACTAAAACCATCGGCATGAGCTTTAAATTCACCATCTGGACTATCACCTCTCAAGGCTACAACTTTTCTAATTCCTAATAATTTAAATTCATTGATAATTCTGCTCAACTCTTTCTTACTTTTTCCAACCAAGGTTAGATGAGCAACTATTTCTATATCAGTCTTCTCTTTAAAGGCCTTGATAAGGCCTACACTTTTTTCCTGAGAACTTCCCATGGCGCCATAAGTTATTGAGATGAAGCGTGGCCCATAGCTACTAATTAATGAATACTCATTAACAACTTTTTTGTAGTCTAAATCCTTTGGAGGATAAAATTCATATGAAATCTTCATTTTTCACCTTTGTAAGGCGTCCCATTTAGCAGTTTAAGCATGCAAGCAGGAACAAATCACTCAATCAGCCTGAATCTTATTAGTTTTACGAAATAAATACAAATTTATCTATAAATAATCTTAGCCTCATATTATGATGATTCTTTCTAATTCAAATTGCAAAAACATGCATAAAGAGCTCGCTAATGCCATTAGATTTCTTTCCATAGACGCAGTTCAAGCTGCAAAAAGTGGCCATCCAGGCATGCCAATGGGAATGGCAGATATTGCTGTAGCTCTATGGAAATACACCCTTAAACATAACCCAAGTAACCCTCATTGGTTTAATAGAGATAGGTTTGTGCTTTCAAATGGCCATGGGTCAATGTTGTTGTACAGCTTGCTGTATTTAACTGGGTACAAACTTTCAATTGAAGATCTAAAAAATTTCAGACAACTGGGCTCAAAAACGCCCGGCCACCCTGAATTAGATATAGACATTGGCATTGAGACGACTACCGGCCCTCTTGGTCAGGGGTTAGGAAATGCAGTTGGCATGGCCTTGGCAGAAAAAATGCTAGCTAGTAAATTTAATACATCAGATGGGATGAACCCTGTTGATCATCACACATATGCTTTTTTGGGTGATGGGTGTTTGATGGAAGGAATTTCTCACGAAGTTTGTTCGTTTGCTGGAACCCATGGGCTTGGAAAGCTAATTTGTTTTTATGATCAAAATGGAATTTCAATTGATGGAGAAATTACTAATTGGTTTACAGATAATACTGTTCAAAGGTTTGAAAGTTATGACTGGCAGGTAATAGAAGTCAATGGCCATAGCGTAGAAGATTTGCTCACTGCAATTAAAAGCGCTCAGGAAGATGTGGATCGACCAACATTGATCTGCTGTAAGACAGAAATTGGTTTTGGCTCACCAAATAAATCAGGAACATCTGGCGTTCATGGATCCCCCTTAGGAGAAGATGAAATTGCAAAGACAAGAGAACAACTTGGGTGGGAGCATGAGCCTTTCTATATACCTGAAAATATTAAATCAGAGTGGGATGCTCAAGACCAAGGAGAAAAGCTAAACAAATCTTGGAACCAGCTAATGGAAGAATACCAAGCAAAACACCCAGAGGACTTTAAAGAGCTTAACCGTCTTGTTGCAAATGACCTTCCAGAAAATTTTGAAGAGCTTTATGAAGAATTTCTAGCTAGTTTAGCGACAGGCAATCAACAAGATATAGCAACTCGCAAAGCTTCAGAAGTCTGTTTAGATTTTTTCTGCCAACAATTACCAGAGTTAGTCGGAGGGTCAGCAGATCTTACTGGATCAAATAATACTTTTTCATCTGCTAGCACTCAAATGCTGCCCCAAAACCCTAAAGGAAATCATATATTTTATGGTGTCAGAGAATTTGGAATGACCGCAATGATGAATGGAATGTTGCTTCATGGAGGCATTAAGCCCTATGGTGGAACCTTCTTAGTTTTTATGGATTATGCAAGGAATGCTGTAAGACTTGCAGCACTTATGGAGATACCAAACATCTTTGTTTACACACATGACTCAATAGGTTTAGGAGAAGACGGCCCAACTCATCAACCAATAGAGCACCTAGTTACTCTGAGAGCTACTCCAAATCTTAATAACTGGAGGCCCGCTGATATTCTTGAAACAGCCGCAGGATGGAAAGAAGCAATTACTTCAGTTAATACTCCCCACAGCCTTATTTTATCTAGACAGAATCTCCCATTTGTTCAAAGAACAAATGAGCAAATCGAGTTAATTAAGAAGGGTGGATATTTGCTTTTTGAAGTAGAAAATGCAGATCTTACTCTTATTGCCTCTGGTAGCGAGTTGAAATTAATTATCGCTGCTGGTGAAGCTATGGCAAAAGAAGGGATAAAAGCAAATGTTGTTTCTATGCCCTGCCTTGATAAATTTTATTCCCAAGACCAAGAATATAGGAGAGGTGTTATTGACCCCGATTTACCAAAATTAATTGTTGAAGCACTTCATCCAGACTCATGGCAAGGACTTACTAATCTAAATGATAGGATTATTGGCATAGATACATTTGGTGAGAGCGCTCCTGCCAGTGAGCTGATGACTAAATTTGGTTTTACAGAGGAAAACGTTATTGCTGAGGCAAAAAAACTTCTCTCCTGATGAGAAAACTTGGCGAGACAGATATTGCTAAAAAAACAATTGCCTTAAGGGTTGATTTAAATGTTCCCATTAAAAATGAGAATGTGCTGGATGACACTAGAATTCTTGCCATCCTTCCAACCCTTGAATACCTTGAAAAAAAAGCTGCCAAGGTGCTGCTTCTTTCCCATTTTGGAAGACCAGAGCCAGGTAAATTTAATGTAGATTTTTCTTTACGCCCAGTAGGGAAAAGGCTTGCAGAGCTTTTGGGCAAACAAATACCTTTTTTTAAATCCCTGGAAGATGTAAATTTTGATCATGATATTGGCTTGCTTGAAAATACAAGATTTCTTGCCGGAGAGCTAGAGAATGATGAGGATCTTTCAGGGCGACTGGCCAACCTGGCCGAAGTATATATTTTTGATGCTTTTGGAACATCGCATCGAGCTCATGCATCAACCCATGGAGCAATTTATGCTTCATCATTATCTTGTGCGGGATTGTTGCTTGAAAATGAAATAGAGGCGCTTAAAAAAGCAACAAGATCTCAGGAATCTCCGACACTTGCAATTGTAGGTGGCTCAAAGGTTTCATCAAAATTAGAAGTAATAAAAAGTTTGTCTCAAATTTCTGATGCAGTGATAACTGGTGGAGGCATTACCAATACATTCTTAAAAGCGATAGGCGTTAATGTTGGACGGTCACTATGTGAAGACTCAATGTTAAATCATGCATCAGAGCTTCTTAATACTTCTAAAATTTTACTTCCAAATGAGGTTGTTGTTGGAAAAAGCATTGATTCTCATGAGACAAGGGTCTGCAGCATCAGTGATGTTGAGGATGATGAAATGATCCTTGATCAAGTTCTTAGCAAAGAGGCAAAAGAAAAGATTGAGTTAGCAAAAAAAATTATTTGGAATGGGCCAGTTGGAGTTTTCGAGCAGGAAGCATTCTCAAAGGGGACCAAAGACTTATCTACGGCCATAGCTAATTCAAGCGCATACAGTCTTGCTGGTGGCGGTGAAACGCTTCTAGCAATTAAGCTGTTCATTAACAAAAGTAATGTATCCTATTGCTCTACTGGAGGCGGCGCTTTCCTTGAATTCATGGAAGGAAAAGAGCTACCATCATTGGCTGCCTTAGGCTTTAAATTTTAAAAAAAAGGAGAAAACATGTCATTAAAAACATTAGAAGAAATAGCCCAATTTATAGTTTCTGATGGGAAAGGAATTCTAGCAGCTGATGAAAGCAATCCAACTTGTGGCAAGCGCTTTGACTCAATAGGTGTTGAGTCAACAGAAACTAATAGGCGTGACTATCGAGAAATGCTATTTAGATCTAGCGGCATGAAAGATAATATAGGTGGGGTTATATTGTTTGATGAGACATTAAGGCAAGATGCCCAAGACGGCACCCCTCTTGTTGAACTAATTAAGAGTCAAGGGGCCTTGCCTGGTATCAAAGTAGACAAAGGACTAAAACCAATTGATTCATCTCCTGATGAAAGTATTACACAAGGCTTAGATGGACTTGATGATAGGTGTAAAGAATATTTTGCCTTGGGCGCAAAATTTACTAAATGGCGTGCGGTAATTAAAATTTCTGATTCTGTTCCATCAGACGAATGCATCGAAGCTAACATGCGTGCTTTAGCTGACTATGCAAAAATTGTTCAAAATAATAATATGGTTCCAATGGTTGAGCCTGAAGTGCTGATGGATGGAAGCCACTCAATTGAACGCTGTTATGAAGTTACAAGCAAAGCTTTAAAGTCACTTTTTAAATGCTTAAATAATGCAGGCGTTAGCATTCCTGGCACAATCTTGAAACCAAATATGGTGACCTCTGGCTCTTCTGCAACAGATCAAGCATCCATTCAGGAGGTGGCAGAAATGACTGTTAAGTGCTTAAAAGAAAATGTACCATCTGAACTCCCTGGGATCACTTTTCTTTCAGGCGGTCAGTCAGATTTAAATGCAACAGCACATTTAGACGCGATGAATAAAATTGGTGGCTTTTCATGGAAACTAAGCTTTTCTTATGGAAGAGCTTTACAGCAACCAGCCCTCAAAGCTTGGCTTGGAAAAGAAGAAAATATCTCTCATGCGCAAGAAGCTTTATCGCATCGCGCTTTAATGAATAAACTTGCTGCGAATGGCGCTTGGAATAAAGGCTTAGAAAGCTAACAAACTCTTTAAGATTGCAAGCTTTAGCCCAGAGAGTCTCCTCAGCAACAGTGTTCATTAATAATGAGGCACACTCATCAATTAATAGAGGGGTTCTTGCCTTTGTTTGTTTTGAAAAACATGATACGAGCGAGGTTATTGGGTCATTCATATCTAAAATAACAAATTTTTGCTTTTTTAAAGATGATAGCAACATGATGACTGCTAATTTGAAGGAAATAGACGCAGAAATAATGATTGTTAGTCAATTTACTCTTGCAGCAGTGACTGACAAAGGAAGCAAACCAAGCTTTCATAGATCAGCAGGCGCTGATAAGGCTGAGCCATTATACAAAGAGCTGTTAGAGCAATTATCTGGCTCTAATATTCGCTTCAAGTCAGGTGTTTTTGGGGCGGAGATGGATATCCACTCAGTCAATTGCGGCCCAGTTACTTTTTCATTTACCATATAAATAATATGACCATAGAATTAAAAAAATTTGAGAATCATGTTGATGCATGGATCAATGAAAACTGCCCAGATTCCATGCGAACTCCAATGCCTGTTTCTGAACAGGTTTGGGCCTCATCAAATATACACTTTCCAACAAATGACTCGAAACTTTGGTTTGAGGCAATGGTTAAAAAAGGTTGGTGCACACCTGAGTGGCCAAAAGAGTTCGGAGGCGGAGGTTTATCATTTGAAGAAGCAAAAATTCTAAGGAGTCGTTTGAAATTTTTTGGATGTCGCCCCCCTCAAATTAACTTTGGCATTTCAATGCTTGGACCCGTGCTACTAGAATTTGGGACCGACGAACAAAAAAAAGAATTTCTTCCAAAAATCTCAAGAGGAGAAATATGGTGGTGTCAGGGATTTTCAGAGCCAGGAGCAGGATCAGACTTAGCCAATATTTCTACTAGGGCTAAACTAATTAAAAAAGATTATGTGATAAACGGCTCAAAGATTTGGACATCAGAGGCAAATAAAGCAGACTGGATGTATTGTTTGGTTAGAACAGCAAAAACTGAAAAAAAACAGGCAGGCATTTCTTTTGTTCTTTTAGATTTAAAGCAGCCCAATATTGAAATTAAACCTATTATGCTATTGAGTGGCCAGTCTCCATTTTGCCAAGTATTTTTTGATGATGTTATAGCTAAAGAATCTCATAGAATTGCTGATGAAAACAATGGCTGGAAAGTTGCAAAAAGACTTCTTGAATTTGAGAGAACAATGATGGCTGACCTTGGGAGTGAGGGCGCTGTAGATATAGAGCCTATAGCAACATTTAGAAATTCCAACGCATCAAGTGCCTATGGCCAAAACCGACTATTCAAAAAAATTACCAAACATGAGATGCGAAATCACTTGATAGATATGACCATGGCAAGAACAGCATCTGAATCTCAACAAGGTTTTTCACTAACTGGCCTTACATTAAAATATTTGAGCACTGAGGAAACACAAGCAAGATGGGAGCTAAATGTTGCTAGCCTTGGAGCAGGAGGCCTGGAGGTTGTCGAGCAAAGCACAGGAGTCAAGAAAGAAATTTCAAAATCCTTTTTCTATTCTAAGGCTTATACTATTGCTGGTGGAAGCTCAGAGGTTCAACTCAACATTATTTCAAAACATATTTTAGGATTACCATCATGACAATAAAGAAGATCTCAGTATTCTGTGGAGCGCATTTAGGCAAGTCCCCAGGTTATAAAATTGCTGCACAGCAAATTGGTAAAATTATGGCTGAGAAGGGTCTAGAAGTGATATTTGGGGGCGGCAATGTGGGGCTAATGAAAGTTGTTGCAGATACAGCCATTGAGAATGGCGGAAGAGCTACAGGCATAACATTAAAGTCACTTCATGAATTCGAACTTACCAATCCCAATATTGACGAAACAATCATTACGCATTCTCTTTTTGAACGAAAAGAGAAATTTTTAGAAATGAGCGATGCTTTTATTGTCTTGCCTGGTGGCGTTGGCTCTATGGATGAGCTGCTAGAGGTGATGGTAAGCAATCAACTAGGAGGCATTAATAAACCTTTAGGCCTATTAAATATTAATGGGTATTACAATGGTTTTCTGAGTTGGTTACAGCATTCCGTTGACGAGGAATTTGTCTCTCTTGAAAATCAAAAGCAAGTGCTGGTTTCAGAGAACCCAGAGGAGTTGTTAGAAATGATTTTAACAATGCAGATGCCCTCTTCAGGAACTTGGATTGATCGGCTCAATGTTGATTTCCCAGAAGACTAATTTTCTGGATCTCTAGAAATTAAAAGACCCACCTCAAACAATAGCCACATCGGAATGGCTAGGAATAATTGCGAAAAGATATCCGGGGGTGTTAACAACATTCCTAAGATAAAAAAAATAATAATTAAATAAGGACGCATTTTTTTAATTGAATCTTTTGAAATCAGCCCAGTATTAACTACTAAAAATGTTGCTACAGGTATTTCAAAGGCAAAGCCAAAAGCAAAGAATAATTTTATAACAAAGTCTAAATATTTATTTATATCTGTCATCACCTGAATTGAGTCTGGTGCAGCAGCAATAAAAAAACCTAAAATAATTGGACTTACAATAAAATAAGCAAAAATAATTCCCGCATAAAATAGAATTGCAGATGAGAGCATCAATGGAATAACAAACGCTTTTTCTTTTTTATATAAGCCTGGAGATATAAAGCCCCAGAGCTCCATAAAAAAATACGGCACTGATATTAGCAATGCCGAATAGATTGAAAGTCTCAGTGGGGCAATAAATGGTGAGGCAACCTCTGTCGCAATCATACTGCTGCCAGCAGGCATTAGCTCCATTAAGGGAGAGGATACAAAGGTATAAATCTCATTTGTAAAAGGCAGGCAGCAAATGAGAGCAAAGCCTGCAAATAGAAACATTCTAATGATTCTGGTCCTAAGTTCTGTTAGGTGCCCAATGTATGTCATCTCATTTGGGTTGTTCATTTTCACCTTTTTCTAACTCTTCCATCTTCAGTTCATTAAAAATATCTTGCTTAAGATCTTCGGCTCCAATATCCCTTTCTATACTTGATCTAAACTCAAAAAATTTATTTTGAAATTTTGTAAAGGCCTTAAGAGAAGATTTGATAAACCCAGGAAGTTGATCAGGGCCAATAACTACAATCCCAACAAGTAGGATAATTAGAATTTCAAGAAATCCGATTTGTAACAATTTTACTTGTCGTCAGGCTTAGATTCAGAGTTTGACAAAGAATCATCATCGTCTTTAATTGCTTTTTTAAAACCTTTTAGACCTTCCCCAAGATCGGAGCCCATACTTCTGATTTTCTTCCCACCAAACAAGACTAGTAGCAAAACTAATATAATTAAAACCTGCCAAAAACTTATTCCACCTATTCCCATAATTGTCTCCTGATCTCTATGGCAACATAGTCCCCATTAGGATCATAATAATACCTATAAGTGTAAGTATAGTTAGATTTTGCCATTTTCGCTGATTTTGAAGACTTGCTTCAAGATTTTTTACCAAATCAATATTTTTTTTACCATCATTTGCTAAAAATTTAATGCTATCAAGGAGATCGAAGATTTCTCCAGGCAAAGATGAGGCTTTATCTAAAATCTCGTAATGATTTTGCTCAAGAAATTCTTTTAGTTTAATTGGGCTAAATTGATTAGAGATCCATTCATCTAGATATGGTTCCGCAAGCCCCCAAAAATCAAGATCTGAATAAATCTCCCTTCCCATTCCCTCTATGTGAATTAATGTTTTTTGAAGCAAAATCAGGGATGGCTGAATTGACAGTCCAAACTGCCTGGTAGAGTCAAAGAGGTATAGCAACAAACTACCGAACTCAATTTCAGACAAAGGCTTTTCAAAAATAGGCTCGCAGGTTGCTCTAAGAGTTTGTTCTAGGTCTGATTTGTTTGTATCACTGGAAACCCAGCCAGCAGCTATAAATAGCTGTGATAACTTATCGTAGTCTTGTTTTAGAGTTGCCTGAAGCATTCTAGCTAGGTTGTATTGATCCTCTCTGCTCAGGGACCCAACAATAGCGCAATCAATAGCTATATAGCTTGGACATGTAATGTTCTCTTTACTAACAAAAATATTCCCAGGATGCATATCAGCATGAAAGAAATTATCTCTAAAGACCTGATCAAGAAAAATTTTTACACCATTTTCGGCAAGAGCTTTTCGATCAATATTTAACGCATCCATTGCAGCTATATCGGTACACCCAATTCCATCTATTTCTTCTATCGTTAAAACATTAACCGCAGTTTGATCCCAAAATACTTTTGGTATAAATAGTAAATCCGAATCAGCAAAATTCTTTTTAGTAACAGTTGTATTTGCTGCTTCAACCTTCAAATCTAATTCTTTTAATATAGTTCTTTCATAATCATCGATAACATCTTTTAATCGCAGCCTATAACTTTCTTTGTAAAATAGATTTATTAACAAACCCGCCACTCGCATTACTCTAATATTTCTTCTTACCTGTCTGTGAACCCCAGGCCTTAGAACTTTGATAACTACTTTTTCAGAGGTAGATTTTAATTTCGCTCTGTGAACCTGTGCCAAGGATGCAGCAGCCAAAGGAGTTTCTTCAAAATCATCAAAAATATCATTTATTTTGATATTCAATCCACTTTCAATTGCATCTACAGCTGCCTTCGTTGAAAAGGGCTTGCATTGATCAGTTAACCCTCTTAAATGAGAGGTAATCTCAAGGGAGACCACATCTGTTCTTGTTGAAAGCAACTGCCCAAACTTAATAAACATAGGCCCTAGATTTTCTAAAAAGTTTTTAATCCTCAATCCATGAGGCACTTTTTGGTTAAAAATAAAAAATGGATTGCAAAAACCAAGAATTCGAACAATTACAGAATCACTATTTTCAATTGGAATATTAATAATTCCAAATCTAATAGATTGAAAAAGAATTTTGATACAGTCTATTATTGAAAGAATAATGTTCATTATTTAATTAAGCTGTGTTCAAGCCTATCAAGTCTGATTGATATATCTCTGAAGGACTTTAGTAGTTGGTTGTTAGAGACGCTCCTTGACTCAGAACTAAAACCTTTTTCAGCGCCCAATAATACTTTTCTTAATATTAAAGCAGGGATATCGCCAAAGTGCTTGTAAATAAGCAGTTCAAGATCTATATCTAAATGAGCAATTACTCCCAGGAATATCACCGCATCCTCTATGTTTCCAGATATAGACTCTGATGGCACTATTTTATTTTTTATTGCATTCAGTGCACTAAAAATATTTAAACTTAAAGAAAACTGAGCATCAATATGTTCCGAAAAGTTAAATGACTGATTATTTTGATTTAGGTTAATAGAAAATTTTGGCATACCAGAAATTTGAATATTAAACGCAACTGGATACAGCTGCTCCACCTTTAACTTAAAGCCTGGGGATGCAGAGTCTAGTTCTTGGATAAATTTATCTAGAGGGATGCTCATAATTATTTGGCCTGATGAATGGCTACCACCCCATTTACTAGGTTATAAAATTTGCATTTTTTAAAACCAGAATCCAAAACCATATTTTTTAATGTTTCTTGATCAGGATGCATTCTTATAGACTCAGCAAGATATTGATAACTCTCAGCGTCATTTACTAATAAGCTCCCCAACTTTGGAATAATATTAAAAGAATACCAATCATAGATTTTAGAAAAAATAGAGTTTGTTGGCTTAGAAAATTCTAAAATTAACAAGACGCCGCCTGGCTTTAGAACCCTTTTCATTTCCTTCAAACCTTGTTCTTTATTTGTAAAATTTCTAAGTCCAAATCCAACAGATACCAAGTCAAATGTATCATCTTTGTATGGAAGGCTCTCTCCCGATGCCAATGTAAAACTACAATTTTGAAAGAAGTTTTCATTAATTGAACGCTCTCTTCCTAGGGACAGCATAGACTCATTAATGTCGGTTACATGAACAGATACAGATTTAAATTTTTCAGTTATTAGTTTTGGTATATCGGCTGTCCCACTTGCAATATCGAGGGCCATAGAGCCCTCGGCTAATTCCGAAAGCTCTATCAACATTTGCTTCCAGGCTCTATGCATTCCTAAAGACATGACATCATTCATCAAATCATACTCTTCTGCAACAGAGTGAAAGACCTCACCCACATGATCTGCTTTTTTGCTCGCTTCAACTTCCTTAAAGCCAAAATGTGTTTTCTTATTCATGCGTTATTATCTTGACTTAAAAAAATAAAATTATTGTATCGACTTTCCTCTATATCACCATTTTGCACTCCATTCATAACGGCGCAACCTTCATCATTTTTATGTGCACACTTTGGGTAAGCACAATTCGCTGCTAAGTTATTGATTTCAGAAAAGGCAGAAATAATATCCGCTTGCACTAAATGCTCAATCCCAATATCTCTAACACCTGGAGAATCTATAAGCTTTATATTGTCAGAATTGTAGAGAGTTGAAACAGAAGTAGTATGAACCCCCTGATTATTTGAAAGTTCTCTCGACAAGATCTCTTTTCCTGTTATTGCCGTAGTTAAAGTAGATTTCCCTGATCCAGAGTTACCCACAAGTATTGTTGTTTTGTTTGCTAGGTATTTTTTAAGGCTTTCTATGTTAGTCCTAAACTTTGCTGAGATCGAAAAAGTGGGCACTTCAATAGCCTCATAAAGATTCTTGGTGTTCAAAAATTCATTATCAGCAACTGCATCAATTTTATTAAAAACAATAAAAGGTTCAATAGAAGCATTAATTGATATTGCTATCCATTTATCAATAAATTCAAGATTGGTTTTAGGGTTTTTGGTTACCAGGATACCAATATTAGAGATGTTCGCAGCTATTGGCTTTTTAATATTTTCTTTTGATTTGTGCAGAACGGTTAATCTATCATTTCGCTTTGTTACTATGCCTTGATATTTTCCTCCATCATTTACCCGCTCAAACTTAACAAGGTCACCTACCACTAAATTAATCCTTCCTAAAATTTTACATTTATAATTCTTGCCATCAGAAACAACGGAGCATGAGTTAGAGTAGAACTCAATAATTTGACCGGTTTGAACTTTTAACATCTTGGGCTCAAAATACACTATAGTTTAAAATTAACAACATTTATGTCCACTCAAAAATCAAATCAAAACTTAATCTGGATCGACCTTGAGATGACTGGCTTAGATCCTGAGAAAGAGAGAATAATAGAAATTGCTACCATTATCACAGATAGTAATCTTACCATTGTTGCTGAAGGGCCTAATTTAGTAATAAATCAACCAAAAGAGCTTATCAATAACATGGATGATTGGAATACAAACCAGCATGGAAATTCAGGTCTAATAAAGTCTGTTCTTGAGAGCAGCGTTTCTGAGCAGGCAGCAGAGATAGAAACACTAGAGTTTATTTCAAAATACGTTGGCAACAAGAGATCCCCTATGTGCGGGAATACTGTGTCACATGATCGACGTTTCTTAGCAAAGTACATGCCCGCTTTGGAGTCTTATTTTCACTATCGGCATGTTGATGTATCTTCAGTAAAGGAGCTCATTTCTAGGTGGATGAATGACGCACAAACATATGAAAAGCAGGGCTCTCACAGGGCTCAGGATGACATTAAAGAGTCAATTAATGAGCTGAAGCTTTATAAACAGATGCTCTTTGATTAAGTTAAGACTCTTTTACTGACAAGCTAGAGCCTTCATTATAAATTTTGAAAGACCTAGAGAATTCAATTTCAGGGTTAATCTCTTCTAACTCTTTTATGTAATAAAATTTAGCTAAGATAAATTCTTTGCTAATATCTAGAGTAAGAAACCCTCTGTGAGATGGATCCATCCACTTAAGCTCTTTATTCATTTTGATAATGCTGTTAGTAAATTCCCCCTCATTTAATTTTAGTACATCAGTTATGCCAGGCGATGTAACAGATGGAGCCCCTAACTCTATCCCTATTTTTTTGCCATCTACATTTTCTAGCTCTGAGACCCAGCTGTTATGTGTATCACCAGCCAAACTTACAAATTGCTTGTTAGCTTTTTGCATTAAACTATAGAGTTTACTTCTATCGCTGGGATAACCATCCCATGCATCTAGATTAGAAGGTATTCCAAGGCCTAAAAATTTTAGGTAAGGCTTTAAAAAACTTGGAATATCCTCAGAATCAAGCATCCTAGTTAGATCAGGAAACTTTAATTTTGTCATCAATACTTGTTGTCCAAAAAGTGTCCAATAAGCACTTGAATCAGAAACAATTTCCTCAATCCAAGATAGTTGCTCAGTTCCAAGCAGGCTTCTGTTGCTTGAATTTAGCTCGTTGTAAAATTTCCCTTGATTGAATCCAGATTTATCTAAGTAATCTTTGGGTTGAATTTGTTTATCTCTCGCATATTGGCGAGTATCTAGCATAATCAAATGCAGTAGTTTACCTATCTTGAAATCCCTAAATATTTTTCTTTTGTTCTCCTGTTCCCTGATGGGCATCCACTCATAATATGCCTTTATAGCTGCAGATCTTCTTGCATAAAAATCTCCCTCTGCTCCATCTTCGGAATGATTTTCTGCTCCTTTTTTCCAAGTATCATTTGAGAATTCATGGTCATCCCACACAGCAATTAATGGCGCACTTCTATGTAAAGCTTTGGAGCCCTGATCTTGCTTGTACTGGGAGTGTCTTTGTCTGTAGTCAGACAAAGTAATCATTTCATGTTTAGGGATTGGAACTCTTCCAAGCATCTCAGCATTGTTTGTGGCGTATCCACCCATTGGGTATTCATATAAATAGTCACCCAGATGGAGCCATAAATCTAAATTATTTTGATCTGCCGCAGCTTGATAAGCATTAAAAAATCCAGCTGGGAAGTTGCTGCAACTAAATATACCAATTTTAGCCTTTACAAGATCGCTTGATAGAGTCTTTGTCTTGCCAGTTTCAGAAACAGTATTTCCAGCCTTAAATCTAAAATAAAAAACTGCTCCAGCATCGAAATGTTTGCTTGCCATAAAATCATACTTAACCGTGTAGTCGGATAAAGAAGAGGTCTGAAGTTTTTTTGTAAATGCAACTTTAGAAAAATTTATTTTATTGGACACTTCTAGCAAGACTTCATGCGGCCCTGATTTATTTGGTGATAATCTTGTCCATAAAATCACTCTGTCTTCAAGAGGATCTCCGCTGGCAACTCCATGATCAAAAGAATAATTATTTTTTGCAGCACTTGTACCAATAGACGCTGTTATTCCGATGGCGCCAATTGATGATATTTTTAGAGCCTGCCTTCTTTTCATTAAAAAATGTTAACAGCGATTAGTTAAAATTGCTAAATAACAAAGGCTTTATTTTTGAAGCTAATCTTGCTTATTGGCAGGTTGTATATTCATTGGAAAAGGAGATACCTGACTTTTATTCTGTTTAATCTTAGCCTCTCCCGATTCAATCACTTCATCAATCCTAATCACAGAATTAATTGGTATGTATGATCTTTCTACTGATTTGAATTCTTTCTCTAATTTTTCCGAAGTTGGATCAACTACTAGCTGTTTATTTTGATTGAATATATACTCTTCGACCTCGATGAAGCCATACATGTCACTTTGATAGATTTGCTTAGCAAAAATCTCGTATATTTCACCGAGTTGCATAAAAATTATTTTATATGTCGTCTTTTTCTTCATAATTAGATATATGGGTACAAAACTTTATATTAAAACCTATGGTTGTCAAATGAATGAGTATGACAGCCAAAAGACATTAGAGATTCTTAAAAAAGATCCAAATATAGAAGAAACTAGCACCCCTGACGATGCAGATATCATTCTGCTTAACACATGCTCAATTAGAGAGAAGGCAGAAGATAAAGTTTATTCCGAGCTGGGAAGACTTAATAAATTGAAAAAGCTGAATCCAAATTTAAAAATAGGCGTTGGTGGATGTGTGGCAACTCAGGAGGGAAAGAATATTTTTAAACGCGCTCCTTATGTTGATTTAATTTTTGGGCCCCAGACAATTCATAAAGTTCCGTCATTGATTAAAGAAGACAATAAGATCAAAGCTGTCGATGTTTCATTTCCAATTGAAGAAAAGTTTGATTCATTGCCCGAGCCTGAGGCAACAGGAACCTCCAGTTTTGTGTCTATCATGGAGGGCTGCTCTAAATATTGTTCATTTTGCGTTGTTCCATATACCCGAGGAGATGAAGTTAGCAGAAAACCAAACCAAATTTTTGACGAGGTTGCTAGGCTTATAGAGCAAGGTGTTTCAGAGATTGTTTTTGTTGGGCAAAATGTTAACGCTTATAAATTTACACTCGATGGCAGAGTTTTAGGTTTGTCTGACCTAATTGAGGTTTGCGGCGCAATTGATGGAGTTAAAAGAATTAGATACACAACCTCTCACCCCTTAGACATGACTGATGATTTGATAGATGCATATGGTCATGTACCCCAACTTGTTAGCCATTTACATCTACCGGTTCAGTCAGGGTCAAACGATATTCTTACAAAAATGAAAAGAAATTACTCCAGAGAGGACTATCTAGATGTTATCTTCAAACTGCAGAAAATCAGACCAAATATTAAAATTACTTCTGATTTTATTGTTGGATTCCCCAATGAGACAGATTTTGATTTTCAACAAACTCTAGATTTAATTGATGAAGTGAAATTTGATGCATCTTATAGTTTTATTTATTCAGCTCGGCCCGGTACCCCAGCATCACAACTCAAAGACTCAACATCCTTGGCGACAAAAAAAGAAAGGTTATATAAATTACAAAAGCGAATCGATGATTTGCAAGCCGCTTATAGCAATGAATTAGAGGGTTCGATCCAAAGATGTTTGGTAACAGGCATTTCAAAAAAAAATATCAATCAGCTTCAAGCAAGAACAGAGTGCAATAGAGTGGTAAATTTTGACTTCCAAAATATTAATATTCTAGGTAAATTAGTAGATATCAATATTACAAAAGCATATCAACGATCATTGGTGGGACAGATTCTAGAATCTGGGGAGTTATCTCAACCTCAATGACATCGGTTAATCAGTCCCTAACAAAATTGCAACTAGAACCAGCAAGCACAAAAAATTTAAAAGCCTTTGTTGGGGAATTAAATGGCAACTTAAAAATACTAGAAAAAGGATTTGGCGTTAAAATTTTCCAAAATGGAAATAAAGTTAGCATTTCAGGTGAAGAGGAAAGCATTTTAAAGGCTTCTCATGCAATTCAAGACCTATATGCAACAACAATCCAAGGAATAGAACTCTCACAGGAAACTATACAAATGGCAATCAATAGAAATGAAGATGTGAACCCCGCTACTATTGCTCCAAGGGGGGTTGAGTTTGTGATTAAGACTCCCAAGAAAACCATTAAGCCTCGTGGTAAAAATCAAAATGACTATCTAGGTAACATGAGCAGTTTTGAGGTTAACTTTGGTGTAGGGCCAGCAGGAACAGGAAAAACATATTTAGCTGTTGCAAAAGCCGTAGAGATGCTTGTAGCTGAAAAAGTTAAAAAAATTATTCTAATACGTCCTGCTGTTGAAGCAGGAGAAAAGCTTGGATTTCTTCCCGGAGACTTATCACAAAAAGTAGATCCCTATCTTAGGCCTCTTTATGATGCTTTGTATGAAATGCTTGGATTTGAACAGGTAGTACGCTTGTTAGAAAAAGAGATCCTTGAAGTTGCACCGCTTGCCTATCTTCGAGGCAGAACTTTGAATAATGCTTTTATTATTATGGATGAAAGTCAAAATACGACCGTTGATCAAATGAAGATGTTTCTTACAAGAATGGGTTTTGGTTCTTACGCCATCATTAATGGAGACATGACACAGATTGACCTCCCTAAGAATATTGAGTCTGGGCTAGGACATAGTTTTAAAGTATTAGATGGATTAGAAGGCATCGGGTTCACTATTTTTAATTCCAAAGACGTTGTTCGACACCCCTTGGTTAGAAAAATAGTTGATGCTTATGATCATTTTGACAAACAAAAAAATTGAGTTTAAATATTTCTCCTCATAATTTTCATCAGCTTTCCGGCGATCTGGAAAAAAAGCTGCACATGATTGCAGAGCACATACTTTGCGATCAGAGCAAAGTTGGGTCGGTTGTTAATCTCAAATTTATGACAACTCAGGAAATGATTTTGCTTAATCAAGAGTTTAGAAAAAAGAACTCAGATACAAATGTCTTATCTTTTCCTATCAATATAGATATTGAGCAGCTTTCTGATGAGCTTGGAGATATTGCAATAAGTGTTCCTTTTGTTAAAACTGAGTCACACAGCTTGAATAGAGACTTAGACGATCATATGATGCACCTATTAGCTCACGGAATACTTCATTTACTAGGTTTTGATCATGAGCAGGAGAACGATGCCAACATAATGGAGGCAAAAGAGATTAATTATCTAGAATTTTTTAAAATAGCTAACCCTTACTTAATATGACCAACCAAGACACTGATCAAGACCAGCCCCCGTCGAGTTTTTTAAATAAAATAAAACGTTTTTTTACAATTAAGCCATCAAGCTTAGACGATGTATCAATATTGCTTGAAGATGCCCTTAGCGCTCGCCTAATAGACAAAGAAGCTCAATTTATAGCAGAGAGAGCAATTAGGCTTGGCGATACTACTGTTAAAGAGATAATGGTTCCAAAAGTAGAAATGGTAACTATTTCGGCCGATGAAGCACCGCAGCCAATGATTAAAAGAATTATTGAATCTGGTCACTCTAGATACCCTGTTCTTGGAGAAACCAAGAATGAGGTTAAAGGAATATTACTTGCAAAAGATCTTCTAACAATAATTAGTAAAAATTTGGAAGATTTTGCTCTTCAAAACTTAATAAGAGATATTAAAGTAGTCCCTGAATCTAAAAAAGCTGATTCATTGCTCGAAGAATTTAAAAAAGATAGATCTCACATGGCAGTTGTTTTGGATGAATACGGAACCATTTCTGGTTTAGTAACAATTGAAGATATTTTAGAAGAGCTTGTCGGTGAAATTGAGGATGAGCATGATTCTGAGGACGAAGATTTAATCCAGGTTAGTGAATATGAATATATTGCTGATGCAACTCTTGAACTTTCGATCTTCGAAGAAAAGTTTAATAAAAATTTTGATGGAATGGATACTGAAACCCTGGCTGGATTATTCATTAATAAGTTAGGCTTTCTTCCAAAGGTTGGAGATAAAATTGAAATAGATAATATGATCCTTGCAGTGACTGCAGCAGACAAAAGAAAAGTTAAAAAAATTGGCATTACTATCAAAACAAATTCTTAAATCTCCTTTTCTTAGTTACTTATATTTAGGATTTATTGGCGCCACTTCTGTCCTTGCCTTCAGCCCATTTAATTTTAAACCCATCATTGTTATTTCACTCTCAATCTTTATTGCAGCAATTATAAATTCTGAAAATTTTTGTCAAGCTTTTAAAAGATCAGTCGCATGGGGGTTGGGATACTGGATAGCAGGGACAGGCTGGTTAATAGTAAGCATTTACTATTACGGAAATACATCTATTATAATATCTATAAGTATAATTTTAATTATGGGGTCTTTATTATCGATAGTATTTATAGCCCCATTTTCTATAATTAAGTTACTGAATATTGATGCTAATCTTTTTATAAAAAGTTTAGTTTTTGCAAGCCTTCTTACCCTATTAGAGCTCTTAAGATTTGTTTTGCTAGGGGGTTTCCCATGGCTATTACCAGGCTTGGTTTTGCTAGATACTGCTGGCCAAAATATCATCCCAATCTTAGGCGTTTATGGTGGGTCATTCATTCTGTATTTTCTATCTTTTGTAATAGCATTATCATTTTTAAATAAGCAATATAGAATTTTTTTAATCACTATTTTTAGCTCAGTAATTTTCTTGCCCCAGCATAATCTGACTATTTTCTACCCAAAAGAAAGCCTATCTATTTCTATTATTCAACCTTCACTAGATCCTTTTAAAAAATATGTAGATGGGTTACACAAGAATATTGAAGATGTTTTAGTTGACTTAAGCGGCCAGCAAAGTAACGTAGATCTTTTAATTTGGCCAGAATCACCGTTACCTTATTTGCATTCAAGCAATCAAATGGCTAATTTCAATTCAAGGATTGATGGATTGCCAGAAATACTATCAGGAGCATGGAAGTATCAAGATAGTTCTTTATACAACACCATGACAATTCTTAGTACTGATGAAAGCTATGCAAAAAGACATCTTGTACCTTTTGGTGAATATGTACCTTTTGAAAACCTGCTTAGAGGGATTATTGACTTCTTTGATATGCCAATGTCATCTATAAGTGCAGGCATGCCTAATCAAGAGCTTTTAAACACTAATAATTTTAAGATATTGGGCATGATTTGCTTCGATATTGCATTTCCGTTGAGTTATATCCATCAAATGAGAGAGGCTGATTTTATTGTAAACATTAGTAATGACACCTGGTTTGGGAATTCATATGGCCCATATCAGCACTTGCAAATAGTAAGAGCCCGGGCATTAGAGTCTAATAAATGGATTGCCAGGGGAACATCAGATGGAATATCAACAATAGTTGACAATAAAGGAACAATTGTTTCTAAAATATCCAAAGGTACGAAGGGTGCTTTAAATGGAAGAATATATAAAACCCAGGAGACGTCTTTTTTTTATGAATGGGGTTACTCGATCATTCCTTTAATATCATTAATTATGTTCATGTTCATGTTTGTTGTAAGATCAAGGAAATGAATAAAACATACTTGATTTTAATATTACTTAGCTCCATAAGCCTATTAGCAGAAAATCTCGTAGAAATTAGTATTTCCGAGCAGCGCCTGTACTTATTTGAAGAGAATCGGGTAATTATTAGCTATCCTATTTCAAGCTCAGCCTACGGTGAGGGCCAAACAGAAAATTCTTTAAAAACTCCACTTGGCATGCATCAAGTAAAAGAAATGATAGGAACAAATGTTGATAAATATGATTTTTTTGTTAGCAGGAATCATATTCCGCAAAAAGCTAATATTATTGAAACCCCAATTGATTCAGAAGATGATTTTATTACTTCAAGGGTTATATGGCTCACAGGCATGACTGAGGGCTTTAACAAGGGAGGCAAGGTAGATTCATATAAAAGATATATTTATATTCATGGAACCCATGAAGAGGGACTAATAGGGCAAAAAGCATCTCATGGGTGCATTCGGATGCTCAACCATGATGTTATAGAGCTTTACGAGCTTATTTCAGAAAAAACACTTGTAAACATCTATTTATAGGTCTTTTTCCTATACCCCGCCAATATTTGTCTTTTTAAAGCTAAGTTTTGTTGCCCGCTCGTTTTGAGTCGGCGCTTCACCGAAAACTGATGATTCATCTGCTAATTTTTGCAATAATGGAGCAGGTTTCCAGAATTCTTCATCTAATTTAGAAAAATTATTCATTTTCTCTATTACCTTATCTAAGCCTTGTTGATTTGCATAAAACATAGGCCCACCTCTCCATATTGGAAAGCCATATCCATTTATATAAACAATATCCATATCACCAGATCTTTGCGCCACTCCTTCTTCAAGAATTTGCGCTCCTTCATTTACCAGAGCTAAGATACATCTATCAATAATTTCTTGATCCGATATCTCTCTTCTAGCAATATTATTATTATCAGATATTTCTTTATAAATATCTTCATTTTCAGGAGCAGGGTTGGGAGCTCTGGAACCTTCTGAGTAATTATAAAAACCTTTAGAATTTTTTTGCCCAAATCTATCTTGTTCACACAAAGCATCTGCAATTTTATTTGTTAATGGCGTTTCAATATTGCCTAATTTTCTTGCTCTCCACCCAAGATCTAAACCAACTAAATCCATCATTCTAAATGGGCCCATACTCATGCCAAATGATTCTAAAGCGTTATCAATTTGATTGGGTAAAGCTCCTTCTAGCAGCAACATGTTTGCTTGATAGGTATAGCCATAGAGCATCCTGTTGCCAATGAATCCCGGAGCATTTAATGATACGACTGATGCCTTTTTCATCCTTTTGCCAATAGACATAACCGTTGCCATTGTTTCATCCGATGAGTCCTGGCCCCTAACAACTTCAAGCAATCTCATAATATTTGCGGGACTAAAAAAGTGAGTACCCACTACCTTTTCAGGCCTATTAGTTACTGATGCAATAGCGTCAATATCTAGGCCAGATGTATTAGACGCAAGTATGGCATTCTCATTTGTTGCCTCATCTAGACTTCTAAAAATCTCTTGTTTTAATTCTAGATTTTCATAAACAGCTTCAACGACAATATCTACATCTGCAAGATCTTCATATGATAATGTAGGGCTAATTAACCCCATGACGATATCTTTTTGCTCCTGCGTCATCCTTCCTCTTTCCACCATCATTTGATAGTTTTTATCAATGACACCCATCCCTCTTTCAAGGTTCTTTTCATCTTGATCAAGAACTAGAACCGGAATTCCAGAATTAGCAAAATTCATTGCTATTCCTCCGCCCATTGTTCCTGACCCTACTACCCCAGCTTTTTGAATTGGATGCAGTGGGGTTTCTTTTGGAATGTCAGATATTTTTGATGCTGCTCGCTCGCCAAAGAAAATATGGATCATTGCCTCGCGCTGAGGGTTGATTAAGCACTCAAGAAAATACTCAGATTCTTTTTTCATACCAACATCAAAATCATCTTCATTAATAGCAGCCTCAACACAAGCAATTATCTGACCTGGGGCAAATTGACCCCTTCTTGTCTTAGATGCTAGTGCTCTAGCCTCAGCCAATACATTGTCTGCTCCTCTAGCTTCGATTAGTTTTTCATTCTTATCTCTAACCTTAGGATGCTCACTTTGACCAATTTTTTCTTGCAAAAACATTATTGCATCATCAATTAAAGAATTTTCTGAAATAGCGTCAATAACTCCTTGTTGAAGGGCTTTCTTAGCAGATATTGGAGTCCCAGAAAGCATCATTTTCAGGGCTTGAGATGGTCCAATCAATCTAGGCAGTCTTTGAGTGCCTCCAGCGCCTGGTAATAAACCTAAATTAACCTCTGGAAGGCCTACAATAGCCTTATTTGTACCCATTCTATAGTTACAAACAAGCGCAGTCTCAAGGCCGCCCCCAAGTGCAGTCCCATTTATGGCTGCCAAAACTGGTTTTTTGCTAAATTCTATCTCACGCAAAGCAGTGTGAAGGTCGGGTCCATCAGGTTTTTGGCCAAATTCGGAAATATCTGCGCCAGCTATAAAAGATCTTCCAGCCCCAGTTAATATAATTCCTTCTATCGAATCATCCTCATTGGCTTTTGATATGTATTCAGTTAATCCAGCTCGAACACCGCTACTTAGGGGATTCACTGGCGGATTATCAACTTCTAAAATTGCAATATTTCCTTTTGTTGTGTAATTAACTTTACCCTTTAATTCATTCGTCATAGCTGTCTCTAAATTTAATTTTTAATGTGAAATTATATATTCTTTTTGATAATTTAAGCTTAAATAAAGCATTTCAAGCAAATTTATTAGAAATATAACTATTAATAATATCTTTAAATAAATTAAATATATTTATAAATATTATTGATATATAATTATAAGTATATATAATTATCATTATCAGCACTTCTCCCCCCTATGGATTGCTGATAATTCTCTGGAATTATGGAGGGCATAAGCCCTCCACCTCTTTTAAGGATTAAATTATGAATAGAAAATTAGTTGATAAATTTGAGTTAGTTGTATTGGTTTCAATATTTATATCATCTGTTTACGCTATTTCACCAGTAGTGTAATATTTGAGGAATGAAAAACTTATTCCTTTTATGTATGTTTGCCTTCTCGGCAAATTCCTTTGCTTGCTCAGATATATTAAATAGTACACTTCGAGTCTTAGACTCTGATGATGAGCAAAATCTATGTGAATATTCTGGAAATGTCATGCTTGTGGTAAATGTAGCAAGTAGATGTGGCTACACTCCTCAGTATGCAGGTCTACAAAGACTATATGATAAATATAAAGATGATGGACTTATGATAATAGGTGTTCCGTCTAGAGATTTTTTTCAAGAATTCTCAGCTGAATCCAAGGTTGCTGAATTCTGTAGCACTGAATATGGAGTTGAATTTCCAATGTTTGCTACTGCAAAAGTCACAGGCAAGAAAGCACACCCATTCTACAAAAAACTTATTGCAGCTTCTGGCAAAGAACCAAAATGGAATTTTGCAAAATACTTAATTGGAAGAGATGGAAAGGTAATTGAGCATTACAAATCAAGTGTTACCCCTGAATCAGAAAGACTGGTTTCAGCTATTCAAGCAGTACTTTAAATTTTACCTACAATCAGCTTGTGTGGTTTGCAATTAGCAAATATCCCATTATCCAAGACACCTGGTATTAAGTTAATCTTCTCTTCCAACATCAATGGGTCGTTAATTTTTAATCCTTTAACATCTAAAATTTGGTTTTCTTGATCAGTCACAAAGTTGTTTCTTAGCTCAGGTTCTCCGCCAAGCTTAACAATCTCTCTGGCTACAAAACTCCTACTCTTAACAATAACTTCTATTGGAAGAGGGAAGCCACCAAGAACTTCAACAAGTTTTGAATTATCAACTATACAGACAAATTCATTAGATGCTGAGGCAACAATTTTTTCTCTAGTATGGGCTCCACCACCACCTTTAATTAAATTATGAGATGAATCGACCTCATCAGCACCATCAATATATACAAGGATTTCATTTACATCATTTAGCTCAAAAACCTCAATACCATTGTCTTCAAGTAATTTTGTCGATGCCTCTGAGCTGGAAACAGCGCCTTTAAAAATATGCTTAACTTTTGCAAGCTCATCAATAAAGTAATTTACTGTTGAGCCAGTTCCAACTCCAATGATTGACTCAGCTGTAATTTTTGGTTTGATGTAATCAATCGCTTCTATTGAAGCATTTAATTTTGGATTGCTCATTATGGGTATAATACTTAAATTATTATGCGACTTAAAATAAAAAAAACAGGCTCATTCAAATCTTCAAAAAAGTACTTGGATTTAATTGCTAATTCAAAAGTATACGATGTTGCCATTGATACTCCTATTAGTTTTGCTGCGAACCTTTCAAGCAAATTAAAAAATGAAGTTTTTTTAAAACGAGAAGACCTGCAACCAATTTTTTCATTCAAGATTCGTGGTGCCTACAATAAAATTTCTAACTTAAGCGTTGCTCAGCAAAAACGAGGAGTATTAACTGCTTCAGCTGGAAATCATGCTCAAGGTGTGGCCAATGCATGTAAAAAATTGAAAATCCCATGTTTGATAGTGATGCCATTAACCACACCTGAGATAAAAGTTAAATCGGTAAAAAGGTTTGGCGCAAAAGTTTTACTTTTTGGAGATAATTATGACCAAGCTTCAAAAAAGGCAATTCAAATGGCCCGAGAGCAAAGAATTGAATTCATTGAAGCATTTGATGATCCATTAACTATTGCTGGGCAAGGCACTGTTGGAAAAGAGATCTTTGATGAAGATAGTACCCTAGATGTAATTTTTGTACCTGTTGGAGGAGGGGGACTATTGGCAGGGATAGGTGCATGGGCGGCACAAACTCAAACAAAAACTAAAGTCTATGGTGTTGAGGTAGAGGATTCTGCTTGTCTAGCTGAAGCAATAAAAGTAGACAAGAGAGTTCGATTAAGAGAGGTAGGCCTTTTTGCAGACGGAGTTGCAGTTGAGCAAATTGGTAAACACAATTTTGATGTTATTAAAGAGTGCGTGGATGGAGTGATTACAGTTAGTATCGATGAGTTATGTGCAGCTGTAAAAGATATTTTTGAAGACACAAGAGTACTCTCCGAGCCAGCAGGAGCATTGGCATTAGCTGGATTAAAAAAATATGCATCAAAAATATCAGATAAAAGATTGCTCGCAGTCAGCAGCGGTGCAAATGTAAATTTTGAAAGGTTGAGCTATATAGTAGAAAGATCTGAAGTTGGTGAAAATCGAGAAAAACTTTTAAGCATTCAAATTCCTGAGAAGCCAGGAAGCTTTCTTAAATTATGCAAGGTATTTGGAAGGTCTCAAATTACAGAATTTAATTACAGATTTGCTAGCAAACTTGATGCGCATGTTCTCGTGGGTATTAAAACTGAAAATGAGGAAGCTTTTAAGAATTTAAAAATGAAGCTTTCGAAAAGTAAATTTAAATTTAGTGATTTAACAAGAAATCAGATTTCCAATGACCATCTAAGGCACATGGTTGGAGGTCACAAGAGCATAATTTCTGAACAGGATTCTGAAAGACTTTTTAGATGTCAGTTTCCTGTTAGACCTGGAGCGCTTGCAGGATTTTTAAAAGATTTTGGGTCTAAGTGGAATATCTCCCTTTTCCATTATCGAAATCTTGGCGCGGCATTTGCCAATGTTCTTATTGGTATAGAGGATAAGGGGAAGGGCGTTCATGCTCTTGAGAAGCATTTAAAATCCTTGGATTATAATTTTGTAGAAGAAACTAATAACAGTGCTTATGAGGAATTTTTAAAATAATGGTTAGAGAATTTAAAATTTTTGTTCCTGATGAAAAAATAGATTTATTAAATAAAAAAATAGATTTAACTAGATGGCCTGATGAGATTAATGATGACCGATGGAAACTGGGCACTAAAAAATCTTACTTAGAGGAAGCAGTTGGAACATGGAGAAATAGTTTTGATTGGAGAAAACACGAAGCTAAGTTAAATGAAGCTGGAAGCTTTAAATATAAAACAGATTCTGGTTTAGAGCTCCATTATTTACATAAAAAGTCTGGATCTAGAAATGCAATTCCATTACTGCTCACTCATGGTTGGCCTGGGAGCGTGCAGGAGTTTTTAAAAGTTATCCCTCTTTTAATTAAAGGCAAAGAAGGGATTGAATTTGATGTAGTTTGCCCAGCTATTCCAGGATATGGTTTTTCAGACAAACCAAAAGAATTAGGCATGAATGCTAAAGAGGTAGCAAAGCTAGAAAATGAATTAATGCTTGCTTTGGGATATACAAAATACATTGCGCAGGGAGGAGACTGGGGCTCCATGGTATCAAAATGGATTGCTGAGCTTTTTCCTGAAAATTGCATTGGGTTGCATCTAAATCTAGTCATTGCATTTCCTCCAGATGGAGCAGATCCAATGGATGGAGTATTGCCAGAAGAGATTGAAGGGATGAAAAATTTAGAGAAATATCAAGCTACAGGATATGGGTATTTTGCAATTCAAAGCACTAAACCACAAACCTTGGGTTATGGCTTAAATGATTCTCCCGTAGGTTTGGCCGCATGGATTATTGAAAAATTCCATGGCTGGGCCAACAAGGAGTCAGGTCAGCTTGTAGTTCCTTTAGATGAGGTATTGGCTATTGTTTCCTTGTATTGGTACACAGAATCAATTACATCATCTGCCAGATTTTATTATGAGAATGGCCCTATGGGCTTTAGTCTTAATAAAATTTCTCAGCCCATGGCAGGAGCCATTTTTAAAAATGAAATTGCTAGACCCCCAAAAGTTTGGGCGGATGAGATCTATAATATTATTCAATGGAACCAACATCCTGGCGGACATTTTGCAGCATTAGAAAACCCAGAGATTCTTGCTGAAGATATCTTTAGCTACGCAGCTAAGCTCAAAATTTAGTAAAATTTATTACTTGTTTTTCGGTGACAACAACATCAAGTTTAATGTCGTGCTCCTCATTAATGAGATCATCTATTAATTGAAAATCATAAACTAAACCAATGATTAGGGGCCTATTTTTTTTATCTAGGATAGGCTTTAAGAGTCGGTCATAGTAACCTCCGCCATATCCAACTCTAAAACCATTTTTATCTACTCCCACTGTCGGCACAATGATCATGTCATGCTCCATCGGTAGAACTTCATTGCCTGAAACTGGCTCTAGAATATTAAACTTATTTTTACTAAGCTTTTTTAAATTTTCAGGGTTTACCATTGCCATTGATTGATTTGATGAGATGACAGGAAAAGTCGTGGTAAGCTTTTTTTGGAGTCTTGTCTTAATTATCGCTTCAATGCTAACTTCATTATTTGCCGCAAAATAGCCTCCCAATGCTTCACAGGTACTTATATCTAATCCTTTATGAGCTAGTTTAAGTATTGATTCAGAGAGCTGGGTGATATCAGACGCACTCAAGGCAGCTCTGACCTGAAGAATAGATTGTCTATAAATTGTTTTCACATTTGCGCTGACTAAAAACCAATTCACCGCTACTCATCGTTACCTGAACCGAAAGGTCAGGTGGCGAAGCTCATGCTGTATCAGGCTTCCCTCAATGGTAATGCACAACAACAGCAGTGGAAAATCACCTTTAAATATATTATCGGTTCAAAGAATCTCGATAAGTTGGCAAATGAACCAGTCTCAATAAGTATAAAACATTTTAATCCAGCTCAGAAGTTTAACTTAGAGCCTTTTCAATATTGGTTGATAGCCGCTCAATTGTTTCCTCTATTTTTGAATCAATGGAGCTTGAAGATGGACCATTCATTTGTTTAAAAGCTAAATTCAAACTTGCAAGAATAAGTGCATTTGCCTTATCAGGAATTAAATCTATGTCTTGATTAAGAAGATCTGCAGCAGCCTCTAGACCAGGCTTATCTTCAGGAGGGCAAGCAATAGATATATCTTTACCCATAATTCTTAAAGATAGTATTTCTTTATTGCTCATAAGATTTAATGACCTTGTTTAATTTAGAATTTACTTTTTCAAGTTTTTTAATTTCATTTACCTGAGCCAGCTTGTATTTTTTCCACTCTCTTTCTTTTTTGATATATGTATCAATAATGCCTTTTTGCTCGTTGAAGCGCTTTAAAAGCATTTCAGTGCATGTTACTAATCGGTTGATAGGATTATTTGAATTTTCACTCATAAGAATATATTAAGTTTAAGTGTTCATATGTAAATAGGGAAGTTTGAAAAAGAAAAGAGTAGAATGAGAGCATGAAAAATTTATATTTAGGTCGAAGGGAGCAACTTGGATTAGAGCTTCCAAAAAATTCAGCGGTTGTTATTGCGGGAGCCTCAACTCAATACAGGAATGCAGATTCATCTCATGCATTTAGGCAAGATAGTAATTTTTGGTATTTAACGGGCTTTAATGAAGCTGAATCTACGTTAGTTCTTTTGGTTGATGGCAGCAAAAACATTCAATCAATAGCTTTTGTTCCAGAGAAAGATGAGCTTAAAGAGATTTGGGATGGCTATCGAGCAGGCCCTGACGGAGCTGTAAATGATCATGGGTTTGATCTTGCATTTAAAAATACTGACATTAATCAAAAATTACCAGAATTAATAGCAGGCTGTGATCAGGTCCTTTATCCCGTGGGCAAAAATCGATGTTTAGATACAGATGTTATTGAGTGGATCAAAGCAGCCAAATCTAAGGATAGGCATAGTTCTGCAATTGATATAGCAGACGCATCATCAAAAGTTGGTAACCAACGCTTAATTAAAGATGAAGATGAAATTACAATTATGAAGAAAGCTTGCCAAATTTCTGCTGAAGCTCATGTTGAGGCAATGAAATTTGTTAAGCCAGGGATGACAGAACAAGAAATGGAAGCTTTTTATTTATATGAATTCTCTAAAAGAGGAGGGCGTTTCTCAGCGTACACACCAATTGTTGCTGGTGGCGAAAATGCTTGTGTTTTGCATTACGTTGAAAACTCCCAGCCTTTAAAAGATGGCGAGCTGCTTTTAGTAGATGCTGGTTGTGAATATGAACTATATGCATCCGATATCACAAGAACATTCCCAATTAACGGCAAGTTCACTGACCCCCAGCTTGCAATCTATGAAGTGGTTATGGAGGCTCAATTAAAAAGCATTGAAGCGATCACTACTGATCATAATGTAATGGATGCACAGATAATTTCAGAAAAAATTATTACTCAAGGTTTGATCGACCTAGGAATACTTAAAGGCGGATTAGATGACCTGCATGCTCAAGGTGCGTATAAGAAATTTTATATGCATAAAATTGGTCATTGGTTAGGTATAGATGTACATGACGCTGGAGACTACATGGAAAATGGTGAATTTATGAAATTCAAACCTGGCATGGTGACTACGGTTGAACCTGGTATATATATTCCATCATCTGCTGATGTAGAAGACAAATGGAAAGGCATAGGTATTAGGATTGAAGATGATATTTTAGTCACCAATGATGGCAATGAAAATCTCACTAGTTTTGTGCCATCAGATCCAAAAGAAATCGAAGCCTTGATGGCCTAAGTTACTCATGACTCAATCGGTATTGATTTCTGGGGGTGGAATTGTAGGGTCTTATCTTGGTCTTGAGCTTGCAGCACGAAATATCCCTTTTCAAATCATTGAAAAAAGCCACCCTAAACCATCTCCCATTGATCACATTAGAACTTTAACCTTAAATCTGAGTGCCTTTGAAAGGCTCAATGCATTAGATGTGAAGACTTCTGCCGCATCAATTCAAACGATGAATGTTTTAGATGGCGTTGGCACTGGCCAACTTGTATTTAGTGCTCAAGATGCAAATTTAGACTATTTAGCAAAGGTGCTAAGCTTTAATGCTTTGAAAGAAGCTTTAAGCAATAAAGTAGTTGATTCAACAACCGCAGGTAAATATATTGTTTCTTTTGCATCAACTGGGTCGGGAGTTGAGGTGGTCTTAAGCGATGGATCAGATTTAAAAGCTGATTTATTGGTTATAGCGGAAGGTAGAAATTCTGAGCTTGCTCAATCGATTGGCTCAGAAAGCTTTGATAAAGACTATCAACAAATTGCCCAAACATTTTTTGTTGATGTTCCAGAACTGAACACCACAGAAGCAATTCAAATCTTCCATGAAAAAGAAATTTTTGCATTGATGCCATTTAACAATCATTCCTCATCTCATCAATTCTCCGTGGTTTGGTCTGCACCAAAAGACTCAGTTGTTGATTTATCAGTTGATAACATAGGCGCACATCTTCATAAATTTGAGAAAAAACTTTCATGTAAGATCAAAGTTACCAGTGAAATACTTTCATTTCCTTTGACATCCCACCATTTAAATGAATATTGTGATGAAGGCGTATGCGTGATTGCTGACTCAGCACATTCAATTCATCCGCTAGCAGGCCAAGGAATTAATTTAGGATTGGCAGATGCAAGTGTTCTTGCAGATGAGATTCAAAATGGTATTAGTGCTGGTAAAGATATTGGTCAATTGGCATTCTTAAAAAAATATGAATTGAGACGCAAAACATTAAACTCTGCGATGATCAAAGGCGTGGATTTAATCTTCAATCTTTTTCAAGAAGAAAGCCCATATCTCCGACTATTGAGAAATTCAGGGCTCAAAGCTGTAAATAAATTTAGTCTTTTAAAGAAAAACTTTATCCTGCATGCATCTGGCATTCATAAAATTTAGGCAGCACTATTTTTTATTCCAGAATGCAATATTTAACTTTTTAAATAATTCAGTAACTTCATGCATGGGCAGACCCACAATATTAGAGTAGCTTCCTGAAATATTCTTTACAAAAGTAGAGCCATAACCCTGAATCCCATAACCTCCAGCTTTATCAAAGGGTTCCATCGTAGTGCAGTATTTTTGACATTCATGTTCACTCAATATTGAGAACTCAACCTTTGATTCAACGCTGATGGTATGAAATTGGGCTTGATCAGATTCCACAATCCCAATTGTTACCCCAGTAATCACTGAATGTATTTTTCCAGACAGTTGCATGAGCATTCTGATAGCATCTTCTTTTGATTCTGGCTTGCCAAATATTTCTTCTCCCAAAACCACGATTGTATCTGCTGTTAAAACAGGAAGGAGGAGCATATTTTCTGAGAGGATATATCTAATGCCTTCCTGGCACTTGAGCAGAGATAAACTCTCTACGTTATCTCTTGAAGATTTAGCTGCATCTAAAAACTCATCAACATGAATATTGATCACTTCATGTTCAGCCCCAATTTGAGAAAGGAGTTCAGTTCGTCGTGGCGATTTGGAGGCAAGGTATAACATCGATTACAATTTTAACAGGAGAAGATTATGACAAAAGAAAATAAAAGAGTAATTTTAGTAACTGGAGCCAGCAGAGGAGTAGGCAAAGGAATTGCAGAAGGCTTAGCCAAGCCTGATGATATTATTATTTGTGCAGCTAGGAGTTCTAGTAAGAATGCCACCGTGCAACAATTTGGTTTTGAAATTCAAAGCAGCCTTGACAACACCGTTCAAAAAATTGAACAAGAAGGTGCCAAAGGGATCGCTTACAGCATTGATTTAAATAATCATACAGAAATCTTAGAACTTGCTAATTATGTAAAAGAAGAATTTGGTCAACTAGATTTGCTTGTTCATGCTGCCTGCCAGATTCATGATGACTTAGTTGAACCAAAACCCTATTGGGAGAAATCTATTGATCTCTGGTCTGTGATGGATGTTGGGCTGAAATCAAACTATCTTTTGTCTCACGCTTTGACTCCTTTAATGATAGCAAGCAAAGGAAAATTAATTTTACAAATTTCCTCTCATGGGGCGATGTGCTACATGCATGGACCTATCTATGGCGCTCAAAAAGCTGGCATAGATAAGATGGCTTTTGATATGGCATATGATCTTAAAGAGTTTGATATTTGTTCTTTATCGCTATGGTCCGGAATTGTGAAGGATGAAAAAACTCAAAAAGTTAGTGAAATGCATGGTGAGCAATATGCAGAGTTTTTAAAAGGAGCTGCAAGTCAAGAATATGCAGGAATGGTCATTAATGAGCTATACGAGGATCCTGTACTGATGAGTATTTCAGGAAAAACACTTATTGCAGCAGAGGTTGGAGATCGGTACGGCATTCACGACAAAGATTCATGCACTCCAAAAAGTGATAGAGATGCCCTAGGAGGCCCTAGAGATTTTTCAGAAGCAGTGGTTTATTAGTTAGACTTTTTCGCCGCGAGATCTCATGTCCTTGAGAACTTCATCAATGCCTTTTTTATCGATGATGCGCATGCCTTTAGTCGATAGCTTTAAAGTTACAAACCTATTCTCAGATTCAACCCAAAACTTGTGCGTGTGAAGGTTAGGAAAAAACTTCCTTTTTACGCGATTATTAGCATGGGAAACATTATTACCACTTTGCGGCATCTTCCCTGTTACTTGGCATACTTTACTCATAGAAACGCGATTTTATAGGACATAGGGAGTCTTAGCAAGATAGAATTACAAAGAATGAAAAGTTTATTTCTTCTGCGTCATGCCAAATCAAGCTGGGATAATCCTCAGCATAGTGATTTTGAACGTCCTTTATCTAAAAGAGGGATTTCCGATGCAATTCTATTATCTAAATACATACAAAAACATAGTATTTCTTTTGATCTAATCTTATCTAGTCCTAGTGAAAGAACTCAGTCTACTCTTGATCTGGTTTTGAGCTCTCTTAATCCTATTCCATCAACTGTTTTTAAAGAGAGTATTTATCATGCATCAGCATCAGCCCTATCTCAGTTAATTAAAGAGCAAGACGAAGAGATTAATAATGTATTAGTTATAGGGCACAATCCAGGGCTTCATATCCTAACAGAATCATTGACTGATGAATCCATTATTAAGTTTCCAACTTGCGCATTTGCAAAACTTACAAATTTTAATCATTGGAAAGATTTAGATGCTGGTATATTAAACTGCGAATCATTAATTACACCCAGGGAACTCAAACATGATTGATTTGAAAGTTAAAATTCTTAACCCGCTCATAGGCGATTCCATTCCATTACCAGAATACTCGACGGAAGGCTCTGCTGGTTTAGATTTAAGAGCATGTGTTGAGAAAAGCTTTACTTTAAAGCCTCAAGAGTGCCAGTTGATTCCATTAGGTTTTTCTATATATATAGAAGATCCAACTCTATCTGCTTTAGTTATCCCAAGATCTGGCCTTGGTTCAAAACATGGCATTGTTATGGGAAATTTAGTTGGATTGATTGATTCTGATTATCAGGGTGAACTTAAAGTGCCTCTTTGGAATAGGTCAACTGAAGATTTTCTTGTGAGCACTGGCGATAGAATTGCTCAAATGATTCTTGTGCCAATCAAGCAAGCTAAATTAAGAGTGGTGGAGGATTTCTCTAAAACAGAGAGAGGGATAAAAGGATTTGGTAGCTCAGGGGTTGAGTAAACGCTTATTTTTCTTCTTCGCTTTCTGACTCGGTATCAGTTTCTGCTTCAGCATTCTCTTCAGAAATTTCTTCAACCACTTCTTCAGCTTCGACTTCCTCTGCAACAGTTTCCTCAAGAACTTCTTCGACTGGAGTCTCCAGCACTTCTTCAACACCTGTTTCCTCATCTTTAGCTTCAGCTTTTTTGGTCTCAGGCTTTGAAGCGCCTGATGCGCCAAAACGATCTTGGAATTTCTTCACCCGACCACCAGAATCAAGCATTTTCTGCTTACCAGTATAGAATGGGTGACATTTAGAGCAAACATCCAATGATAGATTATCTTTAAGTGTGCTCATTACAGGAAGCACATTGCCACAGCTACAAGTTGTAGTTATTTCTTGATAATTGGGATGTATGTCTGTTTTCATAATAAAATCAAATTTGGATGAGCACTATACCAAATACAGTTAGGTTTACAAATACATATGAGTAAATTTTTTTACAATGTGGCAATTGCCGTTCCGCTAAGGCAAACCTTTACCTATCACTCAAATCAACAAATTAAACCTGGAACCAGAGTGGCAGTGAAATTTGGCTCCAAACAGAAACTAGGAATTGTCATTGGCACAATCAATGAGACTGTAATTAAAACTAAGAGCATCGATTTTGTATTAGATGACGAGCCCATTTTTTCAAGAACAGAGCTAAAAATTCTTAATTGGGCAGCGGAGTATTACCATCATCCCATAGGAGAGGTGCTTATTTCATTTATACCAACAACACTTCGCCAGGCCAAGAAAATGCTTGAGCCAATTAATAATTTACAGATAGCGCAAGCAATTAATAATACTTTTAAAAAAACTTTAAGCGCACAACAACTCAAGGCAGTAAAATTTTTATCAGCGCTGGAGGGTTTCGTGCCAACACTTTTATACGGGGTAACAGGTTCAGGCAAAACAGAGGTTTACATAAGGTGCATTAGTGAGGCGCTCTTAAAAAATAAGTCATCTCTAATTCTTGCCCCTGAAATTGCATTGATTCCTCAACTTGAAGAGCGACTCAAAAATCAATTTGGGACCTTAGTTGGTATTTACCATTCCAAAATGACCCCAAGTGCTCGCTATAAATCATGGCAAAAATTTAGAGAGGGTAATATAAAAATAATGATTGGTACAAGATCAGCAGTAATGTTGCCTGCTCCTAGACTGGGGCTAATAATCATAGATGAAGAGCATGATGCATCTTATAAGCAAAATGAGGGCTTCAAATTTTCAGCAAGAGATCTGGCAATCAAAAGAGCTCAAATACTTAAAATTCCTATTATTCTTGGATCAGCAACTCCATCGCTCAGAACGTTAAAACTCGTTGAAGAAAAAAAATTCAGCATTGTCAAATTAACAAAAAGAATTACTGATAAAAATCCTCCAAAATTTTCTATCCTAGATATTAATGAGACCAAACTGCTAAGTGGGCTAGCACCCCAAGCCATTCAAGCAATTGGAGATACGCTTAAAAAACAAAAACAAGTAATGATTTTTATTAACCGCAGGGGTTTTGCTCCTCAGTTTATATGCTCTTATTGTGAGTGGCGGGCAGCCTGTAACAGCTGTGATTCAAGCCTGGTCTTTCACCATCAAGCAGAAAGATTAATTTGTCATCGATGTGATTCAGCATTCGGGGTTCCAGAACGCTGTCCAAGCTGTGGAAAAGAGCAGTTATCTTTTCTAGGAACAGGAACTGAGCAATTAGAAAATACACTGAGTGAGTTATTTCCAGCAATACCATTATTTAGGATGGATAGAGATTCAACAAAAAAAACTGGATCGCTTGATGAAATGCTTAGCAAAATTAAAAATGCTCAAACGGGAATCCTTGTTGGAACTCAAATGCTAATAAAAGGTCATGATTTTCCAAATCTTGAGCTTGTCATTGCTATTGATGTTGATCAAGGTGTTACCAGCATAAATTCTTCAGCAATAGAGGAGATGGGTCAACAACTCATTCAGGTAGCTGGAAGAGCAGGGCGGCTTGATGGCAACTCTTCTGTGTTAGTCCAATCCAGATATACCAACGATCAAAATCTATTACAACTTAAAAGCGGAGATTACTTAAAGTTTGCAAATGCACTCATGAAACAAAGAAAAGAGATAGGCCAACCCCCTTACACCTTTGAGGCAATTATCAAAGCAGCATCCCCAACCACTCAAGCAAACATTGATATGCTTAATCATGTTAAGCACTTTATTGATTCAACAAAGTGTAAAGTTATTGGCCCAATGCCTGCAATGCAAGCAAAGGTTAGAGGCTCTTATAATCATCACCTCATCATCCAGGCATCAAAAAGAACGCTACTCAATCAAATTTTGTTAGATTTTTCTAATTCTGTGACGGGCGATAAAAATAAATTATTAAAGAAAGTAAAGTGGTCTATAGACGTTGATCCAATTGACCTCTAAAGAGTAAAACTCTCACCAACCAACTCCTCGGACTGCAGCCAGAGCTTATGAGCTTCCTCAAGGTTCTTTGAATAAGTTGAAGACTTAGCTATTTTGGAGTCCACAAAATATTCTCCTGTAACCCCATCATCAATCTTAGTTGCAAGATAGATAATACTTTCAGCCCCCCTATTTGGAGATCTAAAAAAGGGCCACAAGATTAATTTTAATGGTTTGCTGTACCAAGCTTTATTTTGCCCGCCAAGGGAGGTATTTACTCCTCCGGGATGAATTGAATTTACAGTGACATTGTCTGTAGATAGTTTTATTGCTAAATATCTTGTAAAAAGCAGATTAGCAAGCTTTGATTGGCTATAAGCTTTTAACCCTTTCCCAAAGTTATTTTTATAATTTATGTCTCCCCATTGAATTTCTTTTACAAATCCATGAGCTGCAGAAGATACATTAATAATCCTTGTCTCCTTTAACCCTTTCATCTTGTTTACAACTAAGTTTGTAAGCAAAAAATAACCTAAGTGGTTTACTGCAAAAGTATTTTCAATACCTTCAAGTGTCTCGTGATAAGAGGTATTTACAACCCCAGCATTATTGATTAACACATCAATATTATTGCAGATAGAGTTAATCTTATTTGCACAATCTCTGATGGACTCTTGATTTGAAAAATCACAATATATAGAGTTTATTTTAGAATTCGGAAAATCCTTATTAATTTCAGCTATTAACTCATCAGCCAACTCTTTATTGCGATATGTAAAGACTAAATTAGGCCCATGTTTTATTAATTCAATGGCAGCAGCTCTTCCGATGCCATTAGTTGCCCCTGAAATTACAATTGTTTTATTTTTGAGATTCCACATTAGATAAATATTTGTAGTGTCTGTCCAGGGTAAATACTTTTATTGCTTAGCTTATTCCAATCAATGAGTTCTTGAATGGTAACACCGAAACGAATAGCTATTTCTGAAATAACATCACCTTTTTGAATCTCATACTCAACATACTCAGGAAGAGCTGTCATGAATGTATTAGGCTTAGGTTTTTCTTTGAAGTAATTATGAATTCCAAGAAATATGCTTCTTGCTATCATTCGCCTGCCAGCCTTTCCTTCTAATCTTTTTGCATCATCTGGGTTGGTGATAAAACCCGATTCCACAAGAACAGATGGAATATCAATAGATTTCAAGACTCTAAAATCTGCAAATTCAACATTTGGCTTATGCATTTTCGTATAAGGGTCCCGTTTTAATTGAGCAAGAATTTTTTCCGCTAAAATTACACTATTTTGTATCTTTGCTTCGTAAGCAATTTGAAAAAGGGTACGGGCCGCATCTTCATCAAAATCTCTCACATCCAATTTACCAATCTTAGATTTAACTGCAGGATTTTTTGTAAGTTCTTTTTTTGAAAGGTTTGCTGCTGTTATGGATGACGCTTCTTCTGACCAAACATAGACTGATGCTCCTTTTACTGAGGACAGCCTGAAACCATCTGCATGAATTGATACAAATAAATCTGCACCAAGCTTACGAGCATTTTGATAGCGATCGTCTAAATCAACAAATTGATCACCAGGCCTTATCATTATGGGCTTATAACCACTTGTATTTTTAAGCGTTCTCTCTAATTCTTTAGCTATTAAAAGCGTGACATCTTTTTCTAATAAATTTTTTCCGACAGCGCCAGGATCTTTCCCGCCATGACCTGCATCGATTGCTACAATAATATCTCTTAAGTTTGTAGAGATTTTTTTATCTCTTTTTATCTCTAAAATTAAATCAACACGATCTTTGTATTTTACTTGCCATGGTTTTTTCCAATAAACAGACCCTTTTAAATCAATCACAATTCGAACAGCACCCCCAACTTCACTAGCTCTGATTAGCTTTATAGGGACGAACGACTCAGATTTTATTTGCCCATTAAGGGAAGTATCTTTTAAGTCAACCACTATCCTTGATGGGTCATCCAACGCGTATGAATTAATCAAAGCAACCTTATCAAGATTAAATACTATTTTTAAATTTCCAGAATCAAGCTCTGAAATATTGCTCAAGGAGACTCGATTAGCTGCTTCCGTTGAAAGGGTAAAGATACATAAAATTCCTAGAAGAAATCTTAAATTAATTATTTTCATAATAAGTTTTAATGCTGGATTCAACATTACTATCCTTACATTTTATTGAGGCATGTCTTGCCCGGTTGTCATGATCTAGGTCGATTATAACGTCGACATTCCTGTCTGTCCGAAGATTTTCTGGCCATTCAATAAAAATAATTTTTTGCATGGTAGTCTCTCTATCAAGATTTAAGACTTCTAAATCTTCAATAGAATTTATTCTATATAAATCAACATGTAATAACAGCCTTCCATTTACTTCATACTCTTCACATAAGGTATATGAGGGACTAGTTACAACATCTGTCCAATCTAAATTTTGAATCGCTCCTCTCACCAAGGTTGTTTTTCCAGCACCTAAATTACCATTTAAATGAATTTCAAAATTTTTAAAATCAAAGTTTTTAATAATTTCTCCAATGGCTGAGCCCAAAAGCAATGTTTTAGATTCATTCTTTAATTTTAGTTTTAACATTAGAGGTTAATTCAAGATTTTTCTTATATAAGGTATCAGCTCGCCAGCAGCCAGCCCTATTCTGCCCACTTCAGCCGCAAACTGTTCACCAGCCCGAGCATGAATCCCAACACCAGATTTTGCTGCATCAAATGGAGTTAATCCCTGGGCAATTAATGAGCCAATGACTCCAGAGAGAATGTCACCAGAGCCAGCAACAGCTAACTCTGGGCCGCCAGACGAACAAAGATAAACATCATTTTTATTGCAAATAATGGTTCCATTGCCTTTAAGCACTATGATGCAGCCATATTTTTTCTGCAGTCTTTTTGCTGAGCCAATTCGATCTTTTTGAATTTCTTTTGCAGTGACATCCAGCATTTCAGCCGCCTCGCCTGGATGAGGGGTGAGCACTGTTAGGCTATGAAGTTTTATTTCAGAAAAAGCCTTATGAGTTAACAATCTAAGAGCCCCAGCATCTAAAAGAGCAGGGGTGCCATTATCTGCAATAGAGAGAAGAAGCTTATACAGTATTTGTTCCGACCAGTAGTTTTCAAACATTCCTGGCCCTGCAACAACCGCATTAGGCCATTCTAAATTAGCTTCTAAATCCTGAGCATTATCAGAACCAGATACCATGACCTCTGGGTTTCTTGCTAGGCTGGCAGAGACATGAGACTTTCTAGTTAGCAGTCTCACCAATCCTGCTCCAGTCTTAAGCCCAGACTCTGAAGACATAATACCCGCTCCTCCGAAACCTTCATCTCCTGCAATTATTAAAAGCTTGCCATGATCTCCTTTATGAGAATCCTCTTTTCTTTTTGGAATATATCTCTTTATATCGTCAAAAGAGAATTCGTTCACTGATGGGCGTACATTTTCATTCATACCAAGTCCAAGGTCTTTTAATATTAGCTTGCCGCAATAATTCTTGCCTTCATTGATTCGCTGTCCAAGTTTGTATGCAATAAAGGTAATTGTTTTATTTGCATTAAAACATGCTTGAGATATTTCTCCAGTATTAGAGTCAAGTCCAGTCGGGATATCTATGGCTACTTTAGACTCAAATCTATTGCAGACGGATAAAATTTCTTCCAACTCACTACCTAAATCTATTCTTCCACCTATTCCAAATATTGCATCTACTACAACTGTTTTACTGGAGATGCTTTTAAGTGCCTTTGCACTAATAAATTTTAAATCCTTTGCTTTTTTAAATGCTTGTTTGCATAAAGGAGATTTTTTTCTATCGCCAAGCACATCTATAAATCTGACACATTTTTTTAACTTATTTAACCCAATACCTATGTAATACCCGTCTCCGCCATTATTACCTGGCCCACACAAAATTAAGAATTCGGAGGCTGGATAACTTTTATTTAATATCTCAATGGACTGCCTAGCAGCCTCTGTCATTGCATGCAGGCTATCACTTTTTTTGACAAAGGACTTTTTTTCAAAAGCTTTAACCTGCTCAGCAGTATAAATACTATTCACTAACAGATAAGCTGCCTTCTGCTAATCTATCGGAGTGGTAGGAGCCAATCCACAAGGACCCATCATGAGGCAAACCAACAGTTCCAACTCCCATATTCTTGCTTTTAAATTTATAAGATTCAACCAGCGAAAGGTCTAACAAAGATAATTTGTTAACCGAAAAAGGAAGCGTACAGTTAACTGTTTCTGTGCACCCCAAAGACTCTATAACAGAATGATCATGATTGGTAACCCACGCAAATCCATCTTTAATAATTACATTATCAGGTGAATTGTGTTTGAAGATCCCTAGGGATTTTTTTAAATTTAAGTCAAATAGAATAGTTTTATCCCCCAGGTTGTAATTTACTATGAGGTTGTTATTTTTTTGATCTAATGCAATCCCATTTGGAAAAGAGCCAGCTGTGTAATTGAGTTCCTCAAGTTTATTGCCCTGTGTCCATTTAACAACCATCCCTGTATCTGATTTTGCAAATACATTCCATAATGCACTTATAAATGAAAAGTCAGATTCAAACATATGAGAGGCATAAAAGCTTCCAGACGCATCTAAGGAAACATCATTAAAATAATATTGACCATCAACATCAATACACCCCTTCCACTCAAGTACCCAGCCATTTTTTTCTATTAGTTCAAACATCTCTATGCTTTCATTGGGATAGTGACTAACAACTGCAAGCTGCATTTTTCCGTCTTCCCTTTGAACTAAATCAATGCCATGAGGGCCAAAGGGAATTTTTGGATCCCTAAAACAGTTTTCGGAGCCCCATTCATTTTTTCCGAAAGCAATATTTGCTTTAGTTCTAATTTTATCTTGAATGTTAAAAAAGCTTAATTCACCAGAAGTCGTTTCTACCAACGGAGCCATTCCGCCAAACTCAGCTACAATTAAAAAGTTCCCATCTGGAGTAAGAGCCAAATCTTCAGGATTCATAAAATTACAATATACATTTAGCTCCTCATTGTCCTTACATCCATTCAAGGGCTCAATGCCTTTATTATTTCCGAACCATAAAAGCGCAATAATACTTAATATAAAAGTTCCTAAAACAGCCAATAGTATTCTTTTCATTGCTCTTCTTCCCACTCCTGTAAATAATTATTTATCAGAGAGATAAGTTCAAGCGGAGAATCAAGAGGGACATGATGGGCTGCATCCTCAATTACTTCAACTGTCATAGAGTCCCTAAAAGCCTCTCTTATATATTCCATAATCTTTGATTCCAATAATAGAC
>Ga0208971_1000016_pt1 | contig 103861 bp, 93 predicted proteins | sample AOAMet1_18_M0_10_2_FD_188229 | JGI IMG/M metagenome (GOLD analysis project Ga0208971, IMG submission 188229) | Ammonia-oxidizing marine microbial communities from Monterey Bay, California, USA - CAN11_18_M0_10 (SPAdes) | ecosystem: Environmental > Aquatic > Marine > Intertidal zone | place...
AGGGGGATCTTACGGCCACGTTGATTCAGGACCCTCGACTGTCTCCCGACGGCAAAAGGATTGCCGCTTCCGTGCTCGCCAATATTTATGTCATGGATGCAGACGGGGAAAATCTAAGGCGGTTGTCTGACGACATGAGCGGAGAATTCAAGCCGGTCTGGTCACCCGACGGTCGTTGGATCGCCTATACGACATGGTCGCAGGCAAAAGGTGGGCATATTTACCGAAGGCGCGCTGATGGGAGAGGACGCGCGCAGCGACTGACCGAGATTGCGGCATTTTATACGGATCTGGCGTACAGCCCTGACGGTGAGTCAATTGTCGCGATGAGAGGTAATGAGTATCTGCGCAACCAAACATTTAGTGAGTTTGGTGGCTTACGTATTCCCCTTGAGCTCATCAGTCTGCCGGCAAAAGGTGGCCCGTCGACTGTCTTGATGACGACAGAAACCGCACGCTATCCTCACTTTGGTCCAGAGCGTGATCGAGTGTATCTGACGGATGAGAACGGGTTGTTTTCGCTTCAGTTGAACGGGAGGGATCGGCGTGACGAGCTGGTTGTTAACGCGCCTCGGGGTAATCGGAGGGGGAAAACACCACCTCGAGCCGAAGCGATTTATATGCATCCCAAAGGAACACACGTCCTTGCCTTTGCGAATAAGCAGGTTTGGGTCATCGCGCGGACGCCCGCAGGTGCCAAAGCGCCAGAAATTACGTTAAGGAGCGGGGGGCTACCGGTTAAGCAATTGACTCATATTGGTGCTGATTATCTCGGTTGGACGCCAGATGGTCAGGGCGTCTGGTGGGCCATTGGCAATACGTTTTACTCAAGACCTTTGGCGTCGATTGACTATCAGCGTTCTGACGACTCTGACGTGGATGACGACGAAGGAGGTAATGACGTGACGTTTGTTCCTGAGGACGCGCATGCCGCAGTCGCTGCGGTCACAATGAACGTCCAGCGACCACGGGACAAGGCTAAAGGCGCGCTCCTGATTGAACATGCCCACGTCATCAGTATGGCGGGCGAGACGACTCTCGCCATGAGTTCCGTGGAACGCGACCAAGATATCTTGATTGTTGATAACCGTATTCGTGCTATCGCTGAACATGGTTCGCTTGCGGTGCCCGATGGCACGACGCGTATCAATATAGAAGGTCGGTATGTCACGCCAGGCTTTATTGATACACATGCGCACTGGGAGTTCCGAACCAGCGACGTATTGGAGCCCCACAATTGGTCACTGGTTGCTAATGCGGCCTACGGCGTAACCGCCGGTCTCGATGTTCAAACGGCTTCGAACGATTATTTGGCGTATCGTGACTTTGTCGAAACAGGGCAATCGATTGGGCAGCGTGCGTTTATGACGGCGCGCGGCGTATTTGGTGATACTGACTTTCAGTCGTATGACGAGGCCTACTCGTATCTTCGGCGCTACAGGGATCACTACCAAACGCGCAATATTAAGAGCTATGTAGTGGGTAACCGAGAACAGCGGCAATGGGTGGTAAAGGCCAGTAAAGCGCTCGGTCTGATGCCCACGACAGAGGGCGCGGGTGATCAGGCGCTGAATATTACACATGCGATCGATGGGATGCATGGTAATGAGCACACGCTCCCAGATGCACCCTTTTTCAGGGATGTGGTCGAGCTGTTCGCTCGGACCAAAACGGCTTACACGCCCACGTTGGTGGTGCAATACAACGCGCCGACCTTGGTCGACTATTTTTTCACGCGCACCGAGGTGCATGACGATGTCAAATTACAACGGTTCTATCCGCACAATCGACTGGATGAGCTGACGCAGCGACGCTCTACGTGGCTCCGTGATAATGAATTTGATTTTAAGCAGGGGGCGGCGCAGGTTGCGAAAATCCAGCGGGCTGGTGGTTTAGTCGGTGTTGGTGGACACGGAGAACTTCAAGGTCTGGCGTATCACTGGGAGATGTGGGCCTTTGAGATGGGCGGTATGCGACCGGTTGAGGTGTTGAGGGCGGCCACCATTGATGGTGCGAAAATTATCGGTATCGATCAGGACCTTGGCTCGATAGAGGTTGGAAAGCTCGCTGACCTGGTCATTCTTGATGCTAATCCTCTGAGTGATATTCGAAACACCACGAGTATTAGCAAGGTGATGATTAATGGACGGCTGTACGACGCCAACACAATGAATCAGCAATGGCCTGAGCAGAAGCCCCTCCCAGAATTTTGGTGGTGGGATCAAGAAGATGTTCGTTTCTCGATAAAGCCCGTGACTCAAGAGCAGTAAGCCGTGAGGGTGCTCTCGGTGTTGGCACGGGTGCTGCTAATAGGGTTGCGCCGCGGTGATTGACGTTCTGTTGTTATTGATGCGTTTGATTATTCGTGCGCCCGCGGGATACTTGGGGACTAGGCCGTTACCGGGTTGATAAAAAAATCGGTGCATGACTGCACACTTCTTGTTGAAATACACGTGGATGAACAGGGGTTTGATTAGCGAATGGCAGTCATTAAGCGAGGTGAAGCGGTCGACGGGCGCCGACTCAGAAGTGAGCGGACTCGGCTGGCGATTATCAACGCGGCACTTGCCCTTCAAAAAGAGGGGTTTTTAGTCCCTACGGCGCAACAGATTTCAGATCGCGCGGGTGTTCTTATCCGGACGTTCTTTCGCCATTTTGAAGACATGGAGGCGCTGTTTAAAGCGGCCGACAGCCATTTTCGCGAGTTTTACGAGGCTCTCTTTCTTGGTGGTGATCGAGAGGGTACCTTGGAAGAGCGCCTTGATCGCGTTGTAGAACGTCGGGCCGATGCGTTTGAGGACGTCTGGAACTTTGCTCTAGGGACACAAGCGCAGCTGTGGCGTTACGAGACATTGCGCGAAAACTATTCGCGCAATCAGCGAGGCTTGCGTCAGAACCTCGAGGACTGGCTGCCCGAGCTGGGAACACTGCCTTACGATGATCGTGAGACCATTGATGCAATGACATCGTTTGAAATGTGGTATCGACTCAGAAGTCATCAAGGACTGAGTAAAGTGACCGGTGTCCGAATCATAAAGGGCGTCCTTAAAAACCTCATGGGTTGTGACTGATCCGCGGGGACCAACGGCGCCGCCAGCGCAGTCATAGCCCGGCGGTCACAACGCCGCTACCTTTTGATTAATCCTGTTTTAAAAAATCGTCGATGCCCCGCGGTATCTGTCATCTTCATTGTCGGGAGAGGCGAGCGAGATCCGTTAGGGACGTGAGTGCGAGGAGTAAAAGTCCGAGGAGAAGTCTGGGATCGCCCAGTTGCAAGTCGGGCTCGATTGGGTAGGCGATCGTCTTTTCGAGTGCAGCCGCCTTGAAGTGGTGTTTGCCTTTGAAGACGGGGTTGGTGACGATTTCCAGGAAATCGCGCCGACTTCGATAGCGCATTAGTGCTCCCGCGTTCCAGTTTTCCGCACCCTCAATGCCGACCACGTCCATAGCCGGGTAGACGGCGGGGCCCATGAATATGGGGTGGGAGGCACGTATCAGCAGAGCGGGGATCATATGCTCCATGTACCGTCCCATGAGCGCTTCGGCATCCTCGCCAGGCGCCGCACCTGCGACAGATCCCGGATTATCGTTATAGTCGATTGCGTTAAGCATAATGAATTGCCCTCCACTGTCCGACCGTGCAAATTGTTCGATAAACGCAATCATCTCTGGTTCGCTCTGGTTGGCGAGCATGGCCGCCTTGACGTCACTGACTTCCGCGTCAGTCAATGGACCGCCCAGGTCGGTGTACCAGATGACAAAAATGCCGTAGAGCAGGGCTGGAAACAGCCAAATTTTAGAGCGAGCGGACATGCGTATCTCCAAATGCTGAACGCACCGGTGGTGCTGTCAGCTCAGTCGTTAGTCTAGGGCGCCGTTATCAAAGAATAGTTTTGGCTGCGGTGCACTTCGCAGCGCTGGCCTGTTCTGGCGTCACCGAGCCTGTGAGCCTCACATATTGGCACTAGTTATGTCAATATAAAGCGCGTTAAAGGCGCCAGCGGGGCGAGTCTGCCTGAATTTTGGGGCGAGCGATCAGATTGTCACTACTGAACAGTGCCCGGTCCTTACAACCATCGGAATGGATCTGGCTTGTTGGTCACTCTCAGTCTTTTGCTGTCAGTTTTAGGTGCCTTCAGAAACTCTGAACGACGCTTGCGACGTTTGTCCCTTGGGGCTGTTCGTGGCCTGTCTAGAGCAACTGACCACCTTAAGTGCCCAGCGATTCAGTCCTCGTCTTGCAGTGATTTGATATAGGCCTCGGTACTAAATTGGCGACCCAGAAAATCAGCTACAAACTCAGTCGCAGGCTTACTGCCCGCTGCCTCTAACACTTTGCGGCGGTAGTCATTGGCGATTGAGGTGTTGCGCAGACCACCTTCTTCAAACTTTGAAAAAAGATCGGTCGCAATGGCGAGCGACCATTGGTACGTATAGTAATTGGAACTGTAGCCGTTTAAGTGCCCAAAGTTTGCGTAAAAATGTGTGCCAGGGAGATGCGGGTAAGCGGCGTACTTTGATTCGAGTTCTCGGGTCAAATCATCAAGGTCAAAAGAGCTTGGCTCTCGGTGATAAGCGTTAAGTGATAGGTTGGCATAGTAGACTTGCGTCGCTGTTCCGATTGCGCGACCGAAGTGGCGAGCCCTGACCATTTTGTCGACGAGCGCGCGCGGAATGGTTTCGCCCTGTTCGTTGATTGCAAACTTACTCAAGGTGTCGAAATCCCAGATCCACTCTTCGAGCATTTGTGACGGTGCTTCTACAAAGTCTCGCTCCATTGACATTCCAGCTACCGGTGACCATTTTTGTGTGCTGGAGAACATGTTGTGCAGCAGGTGACCAAACTCATGCAGGAAAGTCTCGACTTGGCTGTGTTCCATGAGCCCTTTCGGAAAGTTTTGGGCCAGACCTGACATGGGGATCTGCTTATTTTTAATGCCTGTCCGCAGCGTCCAATGGGCAGCGTGCTGGTACTTAAAGGGGCGCGGATGATTGTCCATGTAAAACCGACCGAGCAAAACGCCATTGTCTCTTACTTCAAAAGTCTCAACGTCTTCATGCCAGGTTGGGGTATCCCATGGTGTAATCTCCACGTCGAATAAGTCTTCAGTGAGCTGAAAAATACCGTCGCGAACGCGTGGGTATTGGAAGTACGTTCGAACTTCTTGGGCGTCCAGTTTGTAGTCTTCAAGACGCAAAAGATTCTGTATGTAGCCGGACTGCCACACTTCAACAGATTCTGCCTCTGGCTGGTCCTCTTGAAGACGAGAGAGCATGACCGCAAGCTCTTTTTTGACGGGCACCTTCAAGGCGTCGCCAATACTGTCAAGAAATGCTTGGGCATTCTGCGGCGACTCGATCATCTGACTGTCCATGGAGAGTGCGGCGTGCGACGGGAAGCTCAAAATATTGGCAAGCTCGTGGCGTTTCGCGATCAGCTGCTCCAACAGTCCTTTGTTAGCAGGGTAGCCTCGAGACCGGGCCTTAAGCCGTAACGCTTTTCTCAGATCATCACTTTTTGCATAGGTCATGACGGGGTAAAGATCAGGGTAGTCGGTCGTAATCGTGACCAGTCCAGCGTCGTCTGCCGGATGTGCGTCAATATAATCTTGCGGCAATCCCGCCAGTTCGCTTGCGTCCACTTGGACAGACCGGACATCTTCTCGAATGTTTTTGTCAAACTCATTTCCCAGCGCCGTAATGTCGCTTTGAAGCGTGCGAATTTTTTGGCGTGTTGCCGCGTCACGGTCAACGCCCGAGCGGCGAAATCCCTCGAGCGCTTCTTCCACCATGTGTCGCTCGACGGCGCTAAGCTCGGTAGTGTCTATCGCGGCGATACGATCAAAGTAGGGGCGCGATAAGCCAATTTGGGAGAGGAAGTCTGACTGACGCTCGCTACAGGTGTTGGCGGCTTCTCGAACGTCAGCGTTGGGATGCACGGAACGCAGATGCCAGACGTCACCGATGCCGGTGAGCGCGTCCGTCATGACTTCGTATTGACCAAATACGCGTTCAACAGTGGCTTTACCGGTTTGCGCCTCGAGAGCGACAAATGCGGCCTTCGCCTCGCCGAGCGATATGTCACAGTCGGCGGTAATTTGCTCGGCTGATGCCGTCGCTCTGATTCCCTCGGTCAGTACGGGTGGCTTCGAATCGATCGATGTATTGTTACCGCAGGAGGACAGTAGTCCGATGCATGTTAGAGCTGCAATTGGGTAAAGAGTGCGGTGCATGGCTTCATCCTGCGAGTATGTATTTAGCGCAAATCATAAAGCGTTTTACCGCAGATTGCGCTGAATAGACGCTGTGTCTCCCCACTTTTTCTGCTCGAAAGTCGGTACGATGTTGACCCAAGCATGGCGCTCATAGACATTATTTTTTTACTGACAAACAGCTGAGCACAAAATTCACTCGAGGCGCGACAGTATGACCAAACGATATAATGCAGGTTTGATTTTGGTGGTGATCTGGCTCTTAGTCGCAGGTCTCTTTTTTATGACAGAGAGTGCAGCAGTCGCCACCCCGTCCATCGCAATAGAGGCTGTCTCAAGCCTCCTTCTGATGTACTTCCCGGTCTTGGTGCTAACTGTATTTCTTCTATTGTTTCTCACTCGCCGAAGAGAGTCGTTCGATTGGGCGTCCTTGTATCGGGTGAATCGCGACCGAGCGACTGCAGAGGTCTATATTGCATTTGCTTACGTCTTTGTTACACAACTTTTCCTTGGTGCTGGACTCTCGATTGGGCTGCACTTTCCCGGACCGTTGGTCTTCGAGTCGGGAGTTTTCGATCGGATCGATGTCCTTTTCTGGATGCTTGCCAATACCGGTGTTTACGTGGCGATACCGTTTTATTGGCTGAGAGCTCAGGGTTTTAATCTCGTCGAATTCATGGCGTCGTTGCAGTGGCGGCGGAATATTTGGATTTTAGGTGCGTTCTGGGCCCTCGATTTTTTTGGGCCCATCGTTGGGGGCCTCCCGTTTTTCTCGTTGACGGCGGAGCAGTATGCAGTCGGTGTACCGACGAGTATTGTGGTGAACACGTTTGGTGCGGGACTGCCGGTTGTTATTTTGATGCATGTTGTCGTCATTCCGAGACTCATGCTGATGTATGAGAGCAAACTCACCGTCATCGCCATAGCGGGTCTCTTTTACGCGGTGTTCAGCCTCTTTGACCCGGGTGTGGATTACAGTACGACCGAGATGTCAGTGCTGAGTGTGACCTACATTGTCATGACGCAAATGCTCGTGGGTATGGGAAAAGCCACGTTTACGGTTGTCACCGCCAACCCCTTTATTCACTTTGCTACTCTTCACGTGCTGAGTGCTCGTATACCATTTGATACCGCGATGTTTGCTGAGATCTTTAGGGGTTTTAACTAGAGAGCTTGAGCCCCGCAGTGAAGTGCTGGCCTTTTTTGGACTTCTTAGGTCTAAAATATTAAACGCCTAACCGAGAGACCGTCGCGATGAATTTGTGATCGGATCGGGTCGTTTCCGAGCGAAGTGCACTTTTTAGTGCGACTAGGTCACTTGAAGAGGCCCGCTAATCCCGATATCTATTGATCTAACGCGGGTAGGTCCAAATCTGAGATGGTGGTTTTTACGACGGTCACTCAACAGGGTGGGGGCGAGGATAAATCTCAAGAGTTTGAGCCCCCTTACGGTCTGCTTATGATCCGCTTATGGTCGCTTGCTCATGCAGTTACTGGCTCTGCACCCTGATCGTTAGAGGGCTGCACCGATTGCTTTTGTAACTCGGTCTAAGTCCTTAATCGAGTGATCGGCAAATAGGCTGAGTCGGATAATGCCGCCAGGTCCCGACGCGATGTAATTTGAGTGTAAAACGTACATTCCCTCGTCAAACACGCGTTGTTGGATGTTGCGCATTGCGGAAAAAGTACCATGACTGAACGAGACCACCGGCGCCGGTGTATCGAGAACCGACAGGCCTAATGCGCTTAAGCTGCTCCGCAGGTATTTTGCTGAGTCGCGGGCTCTTTTAGCGATGCTCGGATCGTCTCGAACCAGTTTTAGCGCGGCGGCACAGACGCTTGCCGATATTGGAGAGCCTGAATTCGATCCTCTGACAGGCGTCGATGCGACAGCACGTGCGACCTCTGCTTTTGAGCCCACAAACACTGCGCCTTGTCCACAAAACGCCTTGCTGAGTGTTACACCGACGTAGGCGATGTGTTCAACACCGAAGTGCTGGACGGAGCCCCGTCCTGTTTCCCCGACAACGCCTCCCGAGTGAGACTCATCGACTAATAATCGACCATCGACGGGTGCTAAATGACACGCGTATTTATCCAAGGGCGGCAGTGCACCTGACGTCGCAAAGGCGCCATCAGTGACGACCAATGGGCGTTGACCGGGCGCGAGTCTGTTGATTTTTGCTTCAAGTGCCTCTGCTGAACGATGCGTAAAGTACTGTATCGGCTTAGTCGTAAGCTTGGCGGCATCCACCAGACACCAGTGGGCATTTTCGTCTAATAAAATAACATCGTAGTCAGCTTCGGCAGCGGCAAATCCTGCCGCGCCTATGAGGTAACCCGACGGTAAGTAGACGGCGGCCTCGGTCCCAAAGAACTTAGCGGCCTCTTCCTCGGCTTCACGAAAGTAGGGGTCATAGCCTCCGTAGGCGTCCACCAAATATCGAGAGAATCCGGCACCGTCTTCCAAAGCCTTCAGCGCAGCAGATCGAAGCTCCGGCCTGTCGGTCAACGCCAGGTAGTTACAGCCTGAAAAATTGACGAACGGCACACCGTCGATTTCAAGTCGCGCATTCCCACCACCCCGCAGTTCGCGGCCATCGAGAATTTGGCTGTGCTCACTTTTCATTACTAATCCTCCATTGACCTGTCTGCCGGTGCGTGTATCGCAATAACTAATAATGCTCTCGTGCCTTACCTGACCGAACGCGCATCCATCTCGACTTCTTGAGAAGAGTGAGGGTCCCGCGCTTACACGGACTCGACGCACTTTGTCGCGTTGACAGGATAGTCGACCGCATAGCGATCTGCGATTAATACTATCAATGCGATGTCGGCAAAAAACCGACGCTCACTTGCGGCTTATAAACAATATTGAGCCGTTATTTTACACTATCAATAATAAGGTTCTGACTGTACCATTCCTGCCCGACAAGCACGCGTTAACGAAAAAAACTCGGACACTGATTATGCGCAACGACGCCGAACTCCTCGATCACATACTTGATCATATTGATAACCGCACAACTGATTTGGGTGACGAAGAGTGGTTCGAGCCTGTGGAGAACTACGGATCAAAGGAACGCTTCGATGCCGAACGGCGGCTTATGCGACGACTACCGATTCCGTTTTGTCCGGTTGCAGCATTGCCGGAGCCGGGTTCCTATGTGGCACGCCATTCAGCTGGAGTGCCGATTGTGGTGGTGCGTGACTTGGAGGGTACGATTCGCGCATTTCGTAATGCTTGTCGGCATCGCGGCATGCAGCTGGCGGATGGTAGCGGTTGCACGAAGATTTTTCGTTGTAACTACCATGGTTGGGCATATCGACTCGATGGCCGGCTAGAATACGTGCCGCATGAGCACGGTTTTCCGGAGCTTGATAAAGGCGACAACGGTATGGTGGCAGTGCACTCCGTTGATGTGCGCAGTGGTTTGGTTTTTGTTACGCAGGATGAGCCCGTTGGTCTGGGCGCGCTGGAATCCCTGCCGCCGCTGTTGACTGATGACCAAGTGATTTTTGAGTCGGAAGAAAAGGTCGAAGAAATCAATTGGAAGTTAACGGCAGAGGGCACACTAGAGGGCTATCACATAAAACCGACGCACCGGGAATCATTTTTTCCATACGGTTACGACAACCTTAACGTAGTGGAAATGCAGGGACCAAACTCCCGCGTTTGTTACCCCTTTAGGCGCATCGAAGCATTGCGAGACGCACCTCGGGAGAACCTGTCGCTCGATCGTATGGTGACCTTGGTCAATCGTGTATTCCCATTCACCTCGGTGACCCGGCTTGCACAGCATTACGGTGTGAGTTTTGCTGAACCTGAATCGCCAACACGCACGCGCTACTTTAACTACCGTCTCACGCTGCCCACTGTTGATGGCAGTGAACCGTCGGAGGAGGCCTTAACTCGGGCCAAAAAGGATGTCGCGTTTCTGTCGGATACGGGTGACAAGGAGGATGCCAAAGTGGTTAGCGATATTCAGGCCGCTATTGGTTCTGGCGCCAATACACATTATCGGTTCGGTCGCTTTGAATCGGCGATTGGTCACCTACATAAAAACTTGGCGCTGTACTTAACGCGATTGAGAGAGTTCGAAGGCGACATGGTCAAGGCTGACCCCGTTACCTTAATTAGCGATAACACATAATCCGGGAACACCTTTATATGTCTGACGTACATAACAGTAGTCATCAGGGTCTTAGTACGATGAAGCAGATTCCTTCGGTTGACTGGCGCGACCTGGAAACCGATCGGAGTAAATTTCTTGAAGATCTTCGTTATGCACTTGCAGAGTGTGGATTTCTCGTACTGACCCACGCACCGGGTCTGGATGATGCGTTCCAGCAGCGGGCCTTTCGCGAAGTTCGAGGGTTCTTTGATTCGCCCATGGATTTCAAGAAAGAGTCATCCATCGCAAACAGTCCTTATGTCCGCGGCTACTCTTTACCTACGCCTCCGGACTCTGGTCGCGGGCAGGTGATTGAGAGCTTTCAGTATGGATTTGATGAGACGCCACTCTGTGCTCACGACGACGAGTCTCAGCCTATCCACGAACGATTTTTTCGAGGGCCCAATACGTGGCCAGACTCGGAAAGGTTGCCCGGCTTCAAGCCAATGCTGAATGACCTTAACGCGGCCTATCATCGTTTGACGTTGCAGCTCGGTGAGCTGATTGTTGAGTCACTCGGCGAGGATCCAGCAGAATTTCGACAATATTTTAATCTCGAAGAGCCCTACCTTTTCGCGAGCTTGAACCACAACTTCAGCATGGACGCCATAGTCGAGGATAAGCGAGACCTCGTTCGTGATGAGTATGCTAAATTTTCGAGCGCTGTTACCGGCGCGCACATTGACGGGCCTCCCTTCGTGGCCTTGTTAATCAATGACCGACCGGGACTGCAGGTGGTCGCTGGTGAAGGACGGTGGATGAACGCTCCGGTGACCTGTCGTACGGCAGAGGGAGACTACAACGTGCCTGTGATTCCTGGCTCAGTGATTATCAATACTGGCGGGTCCCTGATGCACCTAAGCGAAGGGCGTTACTCGGCCACTGTCCACCGCGTAAATACCACCATGATTCCCGATGGCGATACACGTGTATCGATGCCTTACTTTCTATTGCCAACGATGCAGGGGGACCTGATACCGTTTGGCAAGTCTGGCGCGTCCACCAATGACGAGGTGGGTTATAACGCGGGCCGGAATCGCGGTGCTAATGCGGCAGCTAATCTCATGAGGACCTACCCTAAATTAACGGGCCGTTGGTGGGCAAAAGAGTTTGTGGCGCTTAAAGCGGCACAGCAGCAGGAAGAGAAGGCCGAAACAGAGGCTGCTCTTAAATTGGCAGCTGAACGCGGTGATCGGTACCAGGAAAAGTTGAGTAGCTCGTAGCAACGCCTAAAGACGATCTAATCCAACTGAAGTTCAATAAAACGTTGGTAGACGCCGCTTGGGTTTTGCATCAGGTCGCCATGACACCCGGATTCGACAATCCGACCGTCCGCGACAACACAGATCCGATCCGCAATGCGAATGGTGCTAAGACGATGGGCGATCACGCTCAGGACACGCTTTTCGCGCTCGGTCTGTGGGGCTCATACCGAGGCTCTTTTTCCTGGGTCTAGTGCTGCCGTGGGCTCAGCCAGCACCAGCGACGGGTTAACCGGTCCCAGGGCAATTGGCAGACCTTGTGTTTACCCCACAGGGAGGGTGTCGCCGTTACGCCCAAATATGCGTGTTGAAGCCCTTTGGAAGATGGCGGATAAACCACAGTGCACCAGTGCTTGCTGCGGCAGACGCGAGGTCCGCATCGCTGGCGTCTGAGTTACGTAGGCGGACGTTTATCTGTCAGTCACAGTCCCGTATGAATGCCCATAAGGTCCTCAAAGTTTTTGGTGTAGAAGTGGTCTAACTCTTCGGGTGATGCTTGGACTAAGTCAAGACTGCGTTCGAAAGCGCCAAATGGGTCGTTGCCACCTTCGGGGTGAGGGTAGTCGGTGTTGAACATCAGCATTTCTTTTCCAATGCTGCGCAGTATCCAGCCCGTATCTTCGACATGCAGCGGCGTGGCTTTGACTTGGCGCCTCATATACTCAGAGGGCTTCATTGATAATTTTTTAAGGCCAGTATCAAACTTACCGAGCGTCGAAACGCCCAAGTCGAGATTAGCCAAGCAGGCCGGCAACCAGTTCGCGCCCAGTTCAATCAAACCGATCTTCAGGTTGGGGAAACGCTCCAGCACGCCGTCATAGATCATGCAGGTCAGCCAGCGCTCTACAGAATGGTGTAAAACGGGTAGGTCTTTTGGTGAGGTGGTTTCTATGTTCATTGACATAGGGTCAAGATCTCGCTGGACCCCCGTATTTTTATACTCTTGAGGCATGTTAACGCCGCTGCCGATATGGAGAACGATTGGTACGCCAGCCTCCTCCAGAAGAGCCCAGATCGGATCGTAGGCGATGTGCGAGGGTGCGCGTCCTTCAACCGCATCTGAGCGTAACCAAAGTGACTTAACGCCCATGTCTACGGCTTCTTTAGCGCTCTGTAACGCCAGTCCTGGGTCTCTCAATGACAGGTAGCCCACGGACAAAAGGCGATGCTGATCTGCAGAACAAAAGTCGACCATCGCTCTGTTCATGGCGTCGCTACCGCCGTAGACCACCTTGAGGTCTTTGGACCGGGCAAAGCGCGAGGCAAATACCAAGCCTGGGAATACGAGTTGGTGGCTAATGCCGGCAATATCGAGCGAGTCTCTGCGCTCCTCACCATCAACGGCGCCATAGGCTGCCATAAGATTGCGTTTTCCAGGGCTGCCGTAGAGGTTGGATTTCAATTGTTCGGTCAGCGCCGGATCGTTGCCTGCCAAGCGATTTTCAGCCTGTTTAAAGGCGGGTTTTAGCTGCGGAATCGCTTCCAAGTCGATGAAGGGCTTGTCAAGATTTTCGCGAACGTATTCGCTGGCATAATTTTCCATCCAACCAGTGGACTCCGTAATGTGGCTATCGGCGTCGTGGACCGTTCGATTCTCGCAATGTGCAGTGCGCTGGTTCATGTTGATTAACTACCTCTTTCGGTGAGCGTTCTTTATTTAATAACATCTAAAGTAGTGTGTTTTTTTTAAGCTGTCAATAATGAGGTACAATCGCACAATGAGCACTAAACAACGAACTCGACTCTCACCAGCAGCAAGAACTGATCAGCTGCTTAATGTTGCTAAAGAGATGATCGTGAGCGATGGGTTGCAATCGTTCAGAATGGAATCTTTGGCACGCATGGCCGAGGTATCCAGCCCCTTGGTTTATAATTATTTTTCTAGTCGCCAGGCGCTGCTTCGGGCATTGCTAGAGCGAGAGTACCGAGAAAGTAGCAATGCGCTTTTTTATGAAGTCGTCAACGCGACGAGCTTCGAAGACGTTATTCGGGTGTTTATAACGAGTAACTTTGAGCACCACGCCCCGGGTAATATCTTGCCTGTTCTTCTGAGTCAGCCAGATATTGCTGATTCCATCTCGGAGATGCGCAGCGAGCAGCGTAAACGAACCGCAACTTACCTGGTTAAGAATTCTGCTAAAACCTACAAGCTCTCTATTGAGCAAGCACAGTTGGCAATCACGATGTCGTCTGGTGCCTCAATTGCTGCTGCAGAGTGGGTTGCGATGAGCTCGCTTGAAAAGAGTCGGGCAATTGATATGGCGCTGTCGTATATCAAGGCGGGTATGAGCGGTCTAGCCACCGAATAATCCGCTGCCACTTTAAACCACTACCAATCGTTGCCCGTGATCAAGGGCTAGCCCCGCACGCGGATCCCTCCGGGCCGTGGCGTCTCTCTACCTGTGACTGCTTCATACAATACATGTTGTTATTGTAGATCTCCTAAAGTAGCATCTGCCCACTAATTAATAATATCTAAAATAAAAGTAACGCGACTCTAAGGAGAATGTGACATGCGGCTTATCAAGATAGTGCAGGTTGGTGTGCTCTCGGCAACATCACTGGCGACAAATATCAGCCTAGCTCAAGAAGACCTATTTACAGGGATAGAGGAAGTGGTTGTAACCGCGCAGAAGCGAGAGGCGACACTGCAAGAAACGCCCGTAGCCGTGTCTGTAGTGTCTGGAGAAGACCTCGTCACAAAGCGGATTGACGACATTCAAGAGCTTGAAATCGCGACACCTTCGCTGAACACAGGCCAAAATCAGACCTCCTCACAGCAAACCTTCAGTATTCGTGGGTTGGGGACTTCTGGAAATAATGCAGGTTTGGAGCCCTCCGTTGGGGTATTCATCGATGGCGTCTACCGTAGCCGGGCAGCCTCTGCCATTGACGACTTCATCGCTGTCGAGCGGGTCGAAATATTGCGTGGTCCGCAGAGCTCGGTATACGGCAAAAACACGCCTGCAGGTGTCATTTCGATCATTACCAAAAAACCGCAGCGAGAATTTGGTCTAAACCTCGAGCACAGCATCGGTAATTATGGCAGCAAAATAACGCGTGGTACCGTAACGGGGCCGCTTACTGACACAATGTCTTACCGCTTATCGGGTAACCATAACAAGCGTGGCGGATATATTGATAACGTGCAGCCTGGTAGAGGCGCGGTCAATGATAGAGATCGGTCCGCCTTGCGTGGACAACTGCTCATAGAACCGAGCGACAGTTTGACTTTCCGGATTATTGCGGACACCTCATCCATTCGTGAGGACTGTTGTGGTGCTCCTTTTTACTACAATTTGCCGGCCAACGCTGTTCGTACAACTGCACTGGGTGCAACGCTGTTACCCGATGATATCTACCAGCGCGAGATAAAATTTGACCGAGCGATGTACACTGAACAGGATCAAAGCGGCGTCTCGGCCCAAGTGGATTGGGAGGGTGATAACTACATGTTCACGTCCCTTAGCGCTTTTCGAGACTTTCGCGAAACCAACGACATAGATGCCGATTTTATCGATATTCCGCTCAGTGGCGTATTGCAAAACTACATTGACCGCCAAGTGTTTACTCAGGAATTGAGACTGCAGTCCACTGGCGCGAACAAACTCGATTGGATGGTTGGCTATTATTACTATGACGCCGATCAAGATAATACTAATGATAATCAGTTAGGTGAGTTTGCCCGTCCGTTCTTTGATGGGGCGATCGGTGGCATTGTCACACTTGTTGAGACCCTGTCGGGTGCTCCAGCTGGATCCTACATTGGCGCAGGTACTGGCAGGCAAGGTGAATTTAACTTGCTGACAACCAGCCACTCTGTGTTTGGTAAGGTCGACTATCACGTCAGTGACAAGCTGACCGCGTCTCTGGGTGCTCGTTGGACCACTGAAGACAAGGAGATTGAGGCTGACATTACAACCAATGCGCCTTACTCGGCCATTGACTTCAGTGACCCTACTAGCAATCCAGTTGTTGCGATGCTTCCAGCTCCGTTTCGGGGGGCCGCTGCCGCGGTCCAGCTGTTCAGACCTCTGTCCGATTTCGCTGAGAAACGCAGTGAAAATGAGCCGACTGGGGACCTCACCCTTGCTTATAAATACAGCGATAGCGTGAGTTTGTACGGCAGCGCCAAGCGTGGTTATAAAGCCGGTGGTTTTAATGTCAGTGCGGGCGCGGGTGGTGCTGATTTTGATAGGGAAATTGCCGATGCGTGGGAGGTGGGTGCTAAAATTCGCACGCTAGACAATAAGCTCCAGGTAAACCTTGCAGGATTTTCGCAGCGCTTACGTGACTTCCAGACCAATGCCTTTAACGGCGTCACGTTTACTTTGACCAATGCGGGTGAAATTCAGGTTGATGGCTTCGAGTTCGAGACGTTTTATGCCCCCACTGCGAACCTGTATGTCTCGTTTTCTGGGTCTTACTTGGATGCCAAATATGAAAGCTATGTTGGTGGGCCAAAGATCATAGCCCCAACAGGTACGCCTGCTACACCGGGCGTAACTCAGGATCTGAGCGGGAGACGACTGTCGTTCGTCCCTAAGTGGACGCTAAGTTCATCGGTGAGCTACACCAAGAATTTTGGCGCCGTCGACGGCTTTGCGAACCTCGTTGCTCGATATCGTGGCGCGCGCAACGTAACTTCAGAGCAAAACCCCATTGCTGACCAAGATAGTTATGTTACGGCGAACGCCACGGTGGGCGTGAGCGATACAGACGGTCGCTGGACGGTGAGTTTGTGGGCCAAGAATATTTTCGAAGAGGATTACACCGATGCATTGTTCAACTCGGTGATTCAGGCTGGCAGTTTCAACGCCTATCCCGGAGACCCTCGCAGTTACGGCGTCACACTCAGGGTGCAGTACTAAACGTCAGGTAAGGCGTCATGGATTTGGGCCGAGAGCGCTTGCCACTGAGGACTAAGCTCGCCTATGGCATAGGGGAGATGGGAGAGGTTGTTTTCAATGGCATGTTTAATGGATTTATTGTCATTTTCTACAACCAAGCGATTGGTCTCTCTAATTCACTGATCGGTACGGCGATTATGCTGGCCATGATCGGAGACGCAGTCTCCGATCCTTTGGTCGGCATGATTTCCGATCGTTGGCGTTCGCGATGGGGTAGGCGTCACCCCTTCTTGTTCATGGCGCCCATTCCTCTGGCGACCTCACTGTTCTTTATATTTAATCCTCCGGCAGCACTTACGGGTGGTATATCAGGTGAGCCGAACTCGCTATGGCTCTTTATTTGGCTGACCTGTTGGACTATCTCCGGCCGGCTTTTCGTCACGCTTTACACTATTCCCCACCATGCATTGGGAGGGGAGTTGACCAAGGATCCCAATGAGCGATCGCGACTTTTCAGTCTGAATGCGATTATTGGGTATGTGTCGGGTGCATTATTTGCCCTCACAGTCTGGGGCTTCTTTTTTGCCGGTGAAAGCACGCTTGCGGACGGGTCCATCGTGCCCAAGCACCTTGATGTATCGGCGTATCCCCCCGTGATTCTAACGGCCTGCGGGATCGTTCTGGTGATGATTTACGCAAGCTCTCTGGGGACCTTGGGGAGAGTACCGTATCTCAGTTCACCACCCGAGGATCTTGCGCGGATGTCGCTTTGGGGTTTTTATCGAGAGCTGATGGGTGTTTTCAAGAATCCTAATTACGCTGTTCTACTCATCGGTTTTTTCTTATTGATGATTTCAATTGGACTCAGCGAAACGCTCGGAATTTTTATTGCCACTTATTACTGGGAGCTGAAACCGGAACAAATTAAGTGGTTCGGCCTGGTGGTCATTCCTGCCGTTATTATTGGTGCCAGTGCTTCTCCTGTATTGATGAGGAAATTTGACCGCAAGCCGGTTTTGTTGGCGGGTCTCCTAGGGATCGTGGTACTCACACAGCTGCCAATAGATTTGCGCTTGTTGGGCCTGATGCCTGCCAATGGGTCTGACCTGTTATTGCCGCTGTTGTTGGCGAATTCCTTTCTCAGTACTTTGTGCGCGGCTGCAGGTGCAGTTGCGATGATGTCGATGTTGGGGGACATCACTGATGAAAATGAGTTGCTTGTGGGCCGCAGACAGGAAGGCTTGATTTACTCTGCGCGCGCATTCTTCGCAAAGGCGGCTAACTCGGTTGGACATTTTTTGGGTGGCATAATGCTGGATCTCTTTGTTGTGTTCCCTCTGAGCGCGGTGCCCGGGGAAGTCAGTAGCGATGTCATCTGGCGTTTGGGTTTATTTGGAGGCCCGATTATGTGTATCGCTGGTGTTATAGCGCTGCCATTTTACGCGCGTCACCAGCTTACCCGTGCCCGACATGCAGAAATTCTGACTGCGCTCAATGCTCGGTGATAGCCAAGCGACAACGAGGAGCAAGTAGCATGGCCGAAGTGTTTGGGTTTTGTGACGACCGGTTTGCCGAAGTGCGCGACATCCTGGCGGCGAGCATCGATGCGGGAAGCGATGTGGGTGCGTCATATGCCCTCACTATTGATGGTGAAGTGGTGATTGACTTGTGGGGTGGGCACCTTGACGAAAACCGCACTGTGGCCTGGCAGGAAGACACCATTATTAATGTGTATTCAACCACAAAGACAATGAGCTTCCTCACTGCCTTGATGCTGGCTGATTGCGGTGAGTTGGACTTTGACGCGCCCGTCGCGCGTTATTGGCCTGAATTCGCGGCGAACGGTAAGCAGGATGTGAAAGTCTGGCACCTCATGAACCATGCTTCCGGACTCTCTGGGATGGACGAGCCCATGGAGCCCGAGGATCTCTATGATTGGGATAAAATATGCGCAGCCTTAGCAAGGCAGAAGCCTTGGTGGGAGCCGGGTACCGCCACTGGCTACCATGCGATAACTCAGGGCTATCTGATCGGCGAGCTCGTAAGGCGTATTAGCGGACAAACTCTGGGTCAGTTTTTTGCTTCTGAAATTGCTAAGCCACTAGAGGCCGATTTTCATATTGGTGTGCCAGAGTCTGAGTTTCCTCGAATTGCAAACCTCATAGTGGCGGGTACCGGAGAGGGTCCTACACACGACGACCCCGAGTCTATTTCTGCTCGCACCTTTCGCAATCCATTTTCGCCAGCGCACTATTCGTGGACGGATGCGTGGCGTAAGGCTGAAATTCCTGCCGCTAATGGACATGGTAATGCGCGTTCGGTGGCGCGGGCGCAGACGCCCCTAGCCTGTGGCGGGCGTGCGTTCGGTGTCCGTTTGTTTTCAGAGGACACTGCGCATCAAGTCATGCGGCCTCGTATTTCAGGTAAAGATCTGGCAACAGGGGTGCCTCAGACGTTTGGCCTAGGATTCGGCATCGTACCCGAAAGTGTGCCGCTGTCGCCGAATAAGAACACCTGTTACTGGGGCGGCTGGGGTGGTTCCGCCGTGGTGATTGATCAGGATGCGCGTCTCTCCGCGGCTTACGTAATGAACAAAATGGCGGACGGTTTGAATGGGGATTTTCGTTCTTTCAAGTTGCTTGCGGCGGTTTATCGGGGTCTTTAATGTTGCGTCTGAAAAGGCTTAGCTTCGCACCGGCAATCGAGTCAGGTGTTTACAGCAATCGGAGAGATGCTGATCCTTTTCAACCCGGTGTGTTGTCTTGGCGGTCAAAAATGGATGCGGATTTGGTTGGGACAGTGCGTCTTCCTTTGCTGTCTCTCATCTAAATGCTTTTTCTTTGCGCGGAGGCGCTGGAATACCGCAAACGTAATTTTTAGTCCCTCTACACTCGCTTCCCACCGTTACTGCTAAAAATGATACGTCACCGTTCCGTGGTCGCTGAAGCGCTCAAGCTGCATCACTTTCGTCGTGGGTCGGCTCGACATGGAGATGAATGTATCCTCGTGCTGAGGTTTTTCGGGTGGGTCTCAATGAGTGTTCGAACCTTTGGTATTCATCTAGAGCGGGGCGGTCTCGCCGGTGCCTCGTTTTGAAGCGTGCTTCTCAATCGCGCGTGCGGTGTCGATACTTTACTCGACGATTGACTGACTCAGCTTTGGCGGAGTGTTCGAGCGACCCCCTCTATTTATTCAGAGTGCTGTTTACGACTCCGCTCGGGCGACGCAGTGACTCCTGATTTTCCTTGCCTGACTTTTGGGGCATAAGGTCGCTGAGTAGAGGCTAGGCCCGCGAGTGCGGGCGCTTGATGATTGCGCTGTCAGCGACTTCTAAAAAGCTGCAGTTCTCAATTTATAACAGGTGTCGCAAAATGTTAATTTATTAAAGTAACAATTGTTACTAACAAAAATAGAGCATCTTGCTATATGATTTTTATTTAAACGTGTTTTGCGACAACTTTATGAATAAAGAAAGCGTAGGAGTACACCATAGAAAAGCGCTTGTGGCGGGTGGATTCGACAAGACGTGGAGCCTCGATGACCTAAGACGCTCGGTAGATACTGACGAGGCCCCTGTGAAGCGCACAGTAGAGCGCTGGATATCAACGATTCCATGGCTTGAGAGCTCGCATCGACCGAATGATCAGATGGATGAGTCAAATCGACCAGCCACTCAGCTGGTGCTGGAGGCCCTCGTCCGTGGTGTTCGCAAGAAGCGTAAAGCTGCCTTGTTTGTGCAGCTGCATCATCTTCCGATCGAGAATGATGATCGGAAGACCTCGGAATACAAGGTATTGGTTGCAGAAGATGGAAAAGGTGCTAAGCGGTGGTGCTTACTGCGCAACGACGAAACGCCATCATTGGTGGCGGGATTGACGCGCTTAGCCGCTGGTAAACCGACCGTGTTCTTTCCATCAGGAGCGGTCGTCGCGACTTGCCGAAAATTTGAGGATCTGGAACGGGGCTCGCCGCCAATCGTCGATATTGCCATTGGGCATTTTCGCGAGCCCACCGTGTCCAGTGATCATGACGTTAGGAAGATTAAAACTATGGCAAAAACGCAACCCATGAGACTGTCTCACTTGGACCGACTTGAGGCCGAGAGTCTTTACATTATTAGAGAAGTGATGGCTCAGGCAGAGAATCCGGTGATGCTGTACTCGGTCGGTAAAGACTCGGCGGTGATGTTGCACTTGGCCCGGAAAGCCTTCTATCCCAGCCCACCGCCGTTTCCCCTTATGCATGTTGATACGCGGTGGAAGTTCCAAGCCATGTACGATTTTCGCGATGCCATGGCCCAAGCCTCGAACATGGAGCTGATTGTTCATACCAATCCAGAGGGTATTGAAAAAGACATCAACCCATTTGATCACGGTAGTGCGCTGCATACCGACGTCATGAAAACCCAAGGATTGAAACAAGCGCTGGATCTGCACCAGTTTGATGTTGCTTTTGGTGGTGCGCGGCGAGATGAAGAGAAGAGTAGGGCAAAAGAGCGTATTTTCTCCTTCCGCAACAAAAGCCACCGCTGGGATCCAAAGAACCAGAGACCAGAGTTGTGGAATCTTTACAACTGCCGAAAAGCACCGGGTGAAAGTATCCGTGTTTTCCCCCTGTCAAACTGGACGGAGTTGGATATTTGGCAATATATTTATCGAGAAAATGTGCCGATTGTGCCGCTTTATTTTGCAGCCGAGCGACCCATTGTCAAACGCAATGGCATGCTCATCATGGTCGACGATGACCGCATGAAGTTGCTTCCCGGCGAATCTATTGAGATGAAAACAGTGCGGTTTCGGACGTTGGGGTGCTACCCCTTAACGGGAGCCGTCGAATCATCCGCCACGGATCTATCTCAGATTGTGCTGGAGCTTTTGCAGAGTCGGACCAGCGAACGTCAGGGGCGAGCCATTGACTCGGATGGCAGCGCATCGATGGAGAAGAAAAAGCAAGAGGGCTATTTTTGATGCCAAATCCGCAGAATCAAAAAGACATGCAAGCGCGAGTGGACGACTACGTCGACACTCAATCTAAACTCGACCTTTTGCGCTTTATCACTTGCGGGTCAGTGGATGATGGTAAAAGCACCCTTATAGGGCGCATGCTTTATGAAGCTCAAATGATCTTTGAAGATCAAGTCACCGCGTTGCAAACGGACTCAAAAAAAGTCGGTACGCAGGGCGCCGACATCGACTTTGCGTTACTGGTTGATGGGCTAGCGGCTGAGCGCGAACAAGGCATTACGATTGACGTCGCCTATCGCTTCTTCAATACCGATCGTCGTAAATTCATCGTTGCCGACACGCCAGGGCATGAGCAATATACTCGCAACATGGTGACCGGCGCCTCGACCGCAGATGTGGCGATTATCCTCATTGATGCCAGTCAGGGTGTGCTGACCCAAACCAGACGTCACTCCTTCATCGCGTCACTGCTTGGCATCGAGCACGTCGTATTAGCAGTCAATAAAATGGACCTCGTTGGGTATTCTCAAGACCGTTTTAATTCGATCTGTGAAGAGTATGCGGTCCTGCGTAAGCACGTAGCATTCAAATCAATTACACCTATTCCGCTGTCTGCACTCAGGGGCGATAACGTTATCGAGCGCTCTGGCGCAATGGATTGGTATCAAGGGCCTACGCTGTTGGGTTTCTTGGAAACCGTTGACATCAGAGACCGGCTTAATCAACACGCATTCAGGTTCCCTGTTCAGTGGGTCAATCGACCCAATGCTGATTTCCGTGGTTTTTCAGGGACCGTGGTCGCCGGCAGTATTAAGCCCGGTGATGAGATTCGCGCACTTCCCTCGGGTCAAATGGCCACGATTGATCGGATCGTACTGTCAACCAATGACCTCGACCAGGCAGTGACTGATCAGGCAGTGACCTTGACGCTCGATCGTGAAATTGATCTTTCGCGCGGAGACTTGATTGTTGCTGCAGATGCGCCGTGTGAAGTGTCCGATCAATTTGAGGCAGAGCTGGTATGGATGGACAACGAGCCGGGTTATGTCGGAAGACGCTATAGTTTCCAGCTCGGCACAAGCCACGCAAATGCGAGTTTGACCGATATTAAGTTTAAGTATGACGTGAACACCTTCGAGCAATTATCGGGCAGGGAGCTTGCTTTCAACGAGATCGCCAATGTTCAAATCACCTTAGATGCTGATATTCCATTTGAGGCCTATGCCCATTGTCCTGGGTTGGGCGCCTTCGTCTTAATCGACCGCTACACCAATGCAACCGTTGCGGCAGGAATGATTCGTTTTGCGTTGCGCCGATCCTCTAATGTACATAGGCAGGCACTTTCGGTGGACAGAGCCGCCCGCGAAAAGTTATCGGGGCACCGCGGCCGAGTGGCTTGGCTCACCGGGTTATCAGGTTCGGGAAAGTCTACGATCGCCAATGCGGCAGAGAAAATTCTCCATGAGCAAGGTTATCGGACCTATATTTTAGATGGCGACAATGTGCGCCACGGCCTGTCAAAGGACCTCGGGTTCACGGTCGCTGATAGAGTGGAAAATATCCGAAGAATCGCCGAGGTCGCAAAGCTCATGTTGGATGCAGGGGTTATCGTACTCACGGCCTTTATTTCGCCATTTCGCGACGAGCGGGACATGGCAAAAAGTCTCTTTGAGCCCGAGGATTTCCTTGAAGTGTTTGTTGATACGCCACTGGCTGTTGCCGAAGAGCGTGACCCCAAGGGTCTGTATAAGAAAGCGCGACGTGGCGAGTTACCTAATTTCACCGGCATAGACAGCGAATATCAGCCGCCCAAAGACCCCAGCTTGGTCCTGACGACAGACGGGCGAACCGTGGAAGAATCGGCAAAAGAGCTGGTCGACCTTATATCCACACGTGCTCAGGATAAATAAGCATGCCCACTAACGACAGCGTGCTTAGTAAGGATGCTTTATGTCAATAATCACCGACTTGAAAAACTCGGACTCGCGCGTCCGTGCACTCGCCAAAGCGCTTACCTGGCGCATTACTGCCACACTCACCACTGTCTGTATTGCCTTCGTATTGACAGGCGAGATCGGAGTCGCTGCGATGATTGGTGGTAGCGAATTCGTCATCAAGTTCTTTATTTACTACGGTCATGAGCGCGCCTGGAACTTGGTCCGCTGATCTTTGAAGCGTGTGACGGAGCAATGACTACTGCGCTGGGTCATCGATTTAACAGATTCTTTGGCCGTGCAGGCCCCAGTGGTAAGGGCAGGATGTGCCGCTCTCACAGTGTTGCGCCAGCCGAATAGGGGTTTTGAGCGCCCACCCTGGGATAGCTTCTAAGGTAGGCGCTGGCGACGTTTAGACGTTTAATCCCTCGACTAAGATGGAGTTTGCTGTACTCCCAGCATCGCGGTGTTTCGCTATGGCTTGGTAGTCATCAGATGTCATCCAAGCCAACGCAGATTCCTTTGATGGAAATTCAATAATGACTGACCGCGTGTCGTCCCACGTGCCCGCAAGAACTGTGGGCGCTTCATCAATGCTCAGCATTTTACCATCGAACTTTTTAAAAACGTCTGCGAAGCCCGCTGAATACGTGTCGTATTCACTGCGATTGTGAATTTTAAATCGCGCAATTATATAAACTGACATTGTATTTAACTCCTAAGTTTGACGACTACAGCCGCGAGCGATAGCAGCAGGATAACGCAAGGTTATCGTTGTTTGGCTTGTGTTGCTTTGTCGATCAGTCATTGTAATGACCCTTGGTCACTTATATACTGACCGCTGGTCATTTAAGATCAGTCATCGTTAAATAAAAGTGCATAAAAGACAGTCCCACCCATCGGGAGTTGTCTCAGCATTGAGGTGTAGGCATGAAATTACTCACGTTCAAACAGCAAGGTTTCGAATGTCTAGGGGCTTTGACTGACAGTGGAGTCTTCAATCTGAGTGCTGCGGCACCTGACGATATTGCTTTTTCTTCCATGCAGAACTTCATTGAGGCAGGCGAACCTGCTCTTAATCGTGGCTATGCAATGCTCGCATCGAGCGCAGCATCAATTCCCTCGGAACAAGTTGATTGGCTCGCACCACTCCCACTACCTGCGCAAATTAGAGATTGTTTAGGGTTTGAGGAGCATTTGAAAAATTCGTATAAAAGCGCCATCAAACTCAGTGCCATGGGGGCAGAAGATCCGGGTAAAGCTGAACAGGAACTTCAGGCCAGTGGACGGTTTACGGTGCCTGAGGTGTGGTACCAGCAGCCCCTTTACTACAAAGCTAACCGTTTTTCGGTAGCGCACAGTGGTAAGGACGTGGTGTGGCCCGCTTATTCAGACGTTATGGATTTTGAACTTGAGCTGGCCTGCATTATTGGTAAGAAAGGAAAAGACATCGGTAAAGGTAGTGCGGAAGAGCATATATTTGGATACACCATTTACAACGATTTCTCGGCTAGAGACACCCAGATGCAAGAGTCCGGCGGGCCATTAGGGCCGGCCAAAAGCAAAGATTTTGATGATTCAATTATCCTTGGACCCGTTATCGTTACTCGAGATGAGCTGGTAGATCCTTACAATTTACGCATGCAAGCCCGAGTGAACGGTGAGACCTGGTGCGACAGTAATAGCAGCACCATTTATTGGACGTTCTCGGACATGATCGCCCACATTAGTAAGAGTGAAACCCTTTATCCCGGTGAAGTAATCGGGTCAGGGACGGTGGGGAAGGGCTGTGGTTTAGAGCATCTGCGATTTTTGGCAGAGGGCGATGTTGTGGAGCTTGAGATCGAAAAAATTGGCGTCATTTCAAACAAAGTAACCCGGGGGTAGTGCAGATGAGTCGTCACGAAGATAGCGGCGCTGAAGAACAATTCAGAGGCAGTGAGTTCTCGCGTCACTGGTTATTGGTGCTGGTCTGCGCGGTGGGGATTGGGGTGGGTGTATCAGCATTGCCCTTTTACACACAGGGAATATTCATTGAAGCCTGGGTTGCCGACTTTGGTTGGACACGCGCTCAGGCCTCCTTGGGTATTCTAGGGTCAACACTGGCACTCGCTGCAGCATTACCCTTTATCGGCTTAATCGTCGACCGTTACGGTTTGGTGCGTCCCGTCATGGTCTCTTTGCTGGGCCTGGCACTGGCTTATGTTTTGTTAGGGCTTTTTGTCCAGTCCATCACGACGTTTGTGCTGTTGGCTATGTTGCAGGCTATTTTAGGCAGTGCGTCGTCCCCCCTAGCCTATACGCGTGCAATTAACACCGTATTTAATAAACAGCGGGGTTTGGCTCTGGGTATTGCTCTATCGGGCGCCGGTGTGGCGGCGACGTTCGGACCGACGCTTATCAGTAGCGCTGTGGTGACGTTCGGTTGGCGCGGTGCCTACTTTGTCATGGCGGTGTTTACGGCAGTCGTAGGCATGGCCATCGTTGTTGTTTTGTCCCGTCTTAATGGTGCTAAAACGCCGGCGAGTACCAATGTAGAAGCGGCAAGCCAAGCGTTCAAAGCGGCCAAAGCAAGTCGCACCTACTGGACAATCATGGCGGCGATCTTCTTTTTATCCCTAGGTCTTGGCGGCTTGATGATTCATTTCATACCGGTTCTTTTAGAGATCGGATTCACGAACGCCACTGCGGCCAATGTGGCCGGTGTTATTGGTGTGGCTGTTTTATTGGGTCGTGTACTCGTGGGATTTGCTGTTGACCGTATATTTGCGCCTCGGGTGGCCATTGCCATTCTTATCGCCTGCGTCTTCGGTGTTGTTGCGCTGGCAATACTGGGGTCAGCTGTGGCGCTGCCAGCTGCATTCGTAATTGGTTTTTCGGTGGGTGCCGAAGTTGACTTGATTGGCTACCTCGTCGCTCGATACTTTGGCATGAATGCCTATGGTCAGATTTACGGCAGGCAATACGCGGCGTTCTTGATTGCGACCGGTTTGGGTCCTGTCATTTTCGGTGCTGTTCGTGACGCGTCTGACAACTACACGCCGTCATTATTCATAGCCGCTGCCTTTATGTTGGTATCGACTGCATTGTTCGCAAAGCTCCCAAAATTCCAGCCCTAGGCACCCCGTAGACTAAATGTCGCGTGCTCAACAGTAATTGTTTTGGTCCCAAGGGCCTAACGGCCCAACGACCGGATGGAGTTGCAGCTGCTGTCGGGTTCACCCAGTGCAAAACAGCGCATAACAGCGCTCACGGAGAAGCTCTATGAAAAAAATTAATGCCTACGATCAAATTAACGCCGCGACATTGTTGTTGGTGTCGCCCGAGTGGCGAAAAGTCAAAGCGGCCCGACAGTCGGCGGTATCGTTTGAAACACGCGATGTGGCGATACCCATGGAAATTCGTACGATAGCCGGTCGTAAAATCCGGCTCGCTGAAGCTGGACCCGCTGATGGTCCGTTGGTGGTCTTACTCAGCCCGTTTCCCGAAAGTATCCTGAGTTTCAGTGGTTCATGGAAAGCCTTAACCGAGAAATGCCGGGTTATTGCCATCGATCTTCCGGGGTTTGGTGCGTCTGAAGGTGATCGAAGTGATATGTCTCCTAACGCTCAGGGATCGCATCTAGCGGCGATCTTTGATGAGCTTGACCTCCGTAATATTCATCTCGTAGGACCCGATGTGGGAATGGGAGCCGCCCTAGCGTATGTACTCAACCACACACACCGCGTAGCAAGCTTAGCGGTTGGACATGGCGTCGGTGCGCCGGGCCCCTTCAAGCTGGCCTTCATGATTAACATGTTGGCTAGATTTGGTTTCATGCGTTACGTCACGGGCTTATTGGGTGCTGGGCCGCTCATTGCTTTCTCGTCGAAGCTTGGTGCCATTCGCCATCGCGCCAGCGCAAGGCAAATCGATGATTACAAACAGGCTTACTCAGGACGGGCCCCCGAGGTGGTTTACTGGTTTAAGGACTTTCGATCCAAAGCGACAGCACTGGCAGACCGAGTCGAGGAGATCACCATCCCCACACTGGTTTTCTGGGGTGAGCTGGATGTTTTGTTCGACCCTAGCAACGCTGTAAATCTTGACGCAGCGCTACCCCACAGTAAATTGCACATGCTGCCTGAAGCAGGCCATCTTGCCTGGGCGGACCAACCAGAGCTATTTGCTTCTATGATCATTGACTGGGTGGAATCCTCTCATACGTAAACGCGAGGTGGTGGTCGCCGGTTCAGTGGTTTATGTGTGCCCTGCGCTGATCAGCCACTGACGATATACTAGGTATTAGCGAGTGATGGTGGCAATGGGGCTGTCGCTCGCCTTTGCACATTTGCCGCGTTGATCATAAGAAAACTCGCAGTAAACCCCATATGATTCTGATTGCCGGTCATAAAGTGCTCAGCACTTTCGGCTGCTCTGATTATCCAGAGTGAGGGAGAGGACTTAGTCACTCCCGTGTTAGCGTGTCTCGTTAAGTTGTTTTTCAGTGAGGTGAGGCGAGGTGGTCTTGAGAGTCTCTTGATACTGGCCGAGTGGGTACCAAGGCAGCTCTTAAAAGGGAGGTGTGTAGGTTCGAGGCCCGCAACGATCATCGATGGAAAAATCGCTGCAGTCGATCTGTCTCAGTCACTCACGTTTGGAATTAATGCAGCCAAAGTCAGTACCCCGAGCGGTCAAGTTAATGCGTAAACTAAAGCGACATCACTATCAACGCGTCGGGCCATCTAGACACCGACATGCCTAGATCAGGGTGACAATACTTACGTGAGTACAAACAAGACTTTTATCAGGTGGTCCGTCCGATGAAGCGCGTGTCAGACATTCCGGAGAGTGAGATTGTGTTTTCGGCTATCCGTGCCAGTGGTCCGGGCGGGCAGAACGTCAACAAGGTCTCATCGGCTATTCACTTGAGATTCGACGTCACGTCCTCGAGTTTGCCCGACGCTGTAAAGGCGAAAATTCTCCGGATGCGCGACACCAGAATCAGCACTGAGGGCGTGATCGTTATCAAGGCTCAGAAGTACAGGAGTCAGGAAAAAAACAAATTAGAGAGCCTTGCGCGACTCGATGAGTTGCTTCAAAAGTCCCAGCATGTTGAGACGCCTAGAAGGCAAACTCGTCCCTCAAGATCGTCGGTGCGTAAGCGCCTTGAGGGCAAGAAGAAGCAGGGGTCTGTTAAAAAGAATCGGGGCAAAGTCAGCGATTATTAAGGCTGGGCTTAATTGGCAAGTCGCCAGTGCTAATAAGTCTATGATAAATAACGGTTTATATGGTAGCTACGGGTGGACTTGAACCACCGACCCCAGCATTATGAATGCTGTGCTCTAACCAGCTGAGCTACGTAGCCACGAAGGTCGCGTAGTTTGGCGAGAAACAGCGCTTAGGTCAATTGCCCATGACGCGATTTCCTCGCTTTTTAAGCGGCTTGGTGCAAAAGACTTTTCTAAGCCTTAAATTTACGATTACACATTGAAACGAAAGTGAATGACGTCGCCGTCAGAGACAACGTACTCTTTTCCCTCTAGACGCCATTTACCGGCCTCTTTTGCACCTGACTCGCCCTTGAGCGTCACAAAGTCGTCGTACGCGACGACTTCGGCGCGAATAAACCCTTTCTGAAAATCTGTGTGAATCACACCCGCAGCCTCTGGAGCGGTAGCCCCCACCTTTACGGTCCATGCTCGGACTTCTTTGGGACCGGCGGTAAAATAAGTTTGCAAGTTGAGGAGCGAATAGCCCGCTCGAATGGTTCGATCAAGTCCTGACTCTTCCATACCCATGTCCGCAAGGAACTCAGACTTCTCATCGTCCTCCAGCTCGGAGATTTCAGATTCAAGCTTGTTACAAATAGCCACTACGCCCGCACCTTCGGAGTCAGCGTATTCGCTCACCACGTCGAGGTGTGGATTGTCGTCAAAGCCGTCTTCAGCCACGTTGGCAATGTACATGGTGGGCTTGATCGTGAGTAGGTGCATCGTTCGGACGAGTTCTTGCTCGGTGTCGTCCAGTTCCAGTGCCCTTACGGGCAGGGCTTCGTTAAGGTGCGGAAGCAGCTTTTCCTCAAGGAGGGCTTTCGTTGCGATTGCAACTTTATCGCCGCCTTTGGCCGTGCGTACAACGCGCTGAAGTTGCTTCTCACAACTTTCAAGATCGGCCAAAGCCAGTTCCGTATTAATCGTTTCAATATCAGCCAGAGGATTAATCTGATTGGCGACGTGGATGACGTTCGGATCTTCAAAACACCGCACGACGTGGGCAATTGCGTCGGTTTCACGAATATTGGCGAGGAATTGGTTGCCAAGACCTTCGCCTTTGGATGCGCCTGCAACAAGCCCGGCGATATCAACGAATTCCATGGTAGCGGGAATACTTCGCTCAGGGTTGACGAGAGATTGGATTGCATCTTGCCGGGGATCGGGCACGGATACGACACCCGCGTTGGGCTCGATCGTGCAAAACGGGAAGTTTTCAGCGTCGATTCCCGCCTTGGTGAGTGCGTTAAATAGCGTTGACTTGCCCACATTGGGAAGCCCGACGATGCCACACTTAATGCCCATACTTAGCCTCTTTACACATCTGCTTTGGTCTTGTCACTGCTGTGAAGACGCGTCATTGCTTTTACATCTTCCCCGTCAAGTAACAGTGGTAGTGCTGCTTGCGCTTCGTCAATGGACGATGCGATCAGCGCTTGTTCGGTCTTTGACGCTTTACTGAGTACCCAGTCGGAAACTTTGTTGGCTTGCCCGGGATGACCAATGCCCACCCGCAGGCGCCAAAACGCTCTGGTGCCACCAATTGCTGGAATAATGTCCCTGAGACCATTATGTCCCCCGTGACCCCCGTCGAATTTAAAACGACTGGCCCCCGGCGTCATATCGAGTTCATCGTGCACAATCAGCAGTTGCTCGGGTGGAATCTGGAAGTAGTTCACCGCCAGCCCCACGGCCTTGCCGCTGTGATTCATGTAGGTGTCGGGGATCAACAGTCGGACATCGTGCCCCGCTACAGATCCACGACCCACTCTGGCAGAGAGTTTCTTCTCAGCCTTGAGGTCAATACTGTTTTGAGTCGCTAGCGCCGAAACGAAATCGGCACCCGCATTGTGGCGAGTGCCGATATATTTTTCGCCAGGATTACCCAGACCGACAATGAGTCGAATGCTGGGTGTCACCATTAGCTCTCTGCGCCGTCTTCTTCGCCTGTCTCATCACCGGCTGCTTCAGCTCCGTCGTCGGAGTCGCCTTTGGCACCCTTAGGCGCAAGTACAGCAGCGACGGCCATATCGCGATCACCACCCAGTGTAAGTGCAGTGGAAGTGACCCCGGACGGGAACGTTAGGTCCGATAAGTGAATCACGTCGCCAAGATCAACCTCAGCCATGTCCACTTCAATGAACTCGGGGAGGTCGGCCGGTAGCGCGCTGACTTCGATTTCATTCAACGTGTGTTGGATGCGGCCACCACCAAGCTTTACACCCACGCAAGACTCTTCGTTAACGTAGTGCAGTGGAATAGAGACTTTCAGGGCTTTATTGGCCTCAACGCGGAAGAAGTCAGCGTGCATTGGATAATCCTTTGCAGGGTGACGTTGCAGCGCCTTGAGAATGGCTTTTTCCTTTTTGCCATCGTACGTAATTTCGAGAATAGCGGAGTAAAACGCTTCGGTCTCGAGGTGCTTCTCGAAATCCTTACGGACAAGCGAGAGACTTACGGGTGCGTTATCGCCGCCATAAATAATGGCGGGAACTTTCGCTTCGAGTCGGCGAAGGCGGCGGCTCGCACCTTTCCCTTCATCGCTACGAAGCTCGGCTTCAACTACAAAAGTGTCAGACATGGTCTGTCTCCTTTGGAAAAACACTCAAAGACTTGCGACCGGTCCTGGAGTGTGTGGGTTTACGCTGAATTATGAATCAAACAGCGCGCTAATAGATTCTTCGTTACTCACTCTGCGAATGGACTCTGCTAAGAGATCAGCAATGGTGAGTTGGCGAATTTTTGCAATTGTTTTTGCCTCAGCGCTCAACGGGATCGTGTCAGTAACAACCAATTCATCGAGTTCCGAGTTGCGAACATTTTCAAGCGCTTTCCCCGAAAGGACTGCATGCGTGCAGTAAGCCACGACTTTGGTGGCGCCGCGCTCCTTGAGTGCATTTGCGGCGGAGCACAGCGTGCCGGCTGTATCGACCATATCGTCGACCATGATGGCCGTACGACCTTGGACGTCTCCGATCAAGTTCATGACCTCGGACTCGTTGGCCCTCGGACGGCGTTTGTCAATGATGGCCAGCTCGGCCTCGTCGAGCTGCTTGGCAATAGCGCGAGCACGAACCACACCGCCAATGTCGGGCGACACAACGACCACGTTTTCATACTTACTGGCGACAATGTCGTCGTTGAGTATGGGCGAGGCGTACACGTTATCTACCGGACAGGTGAAAAAGCCTTGAATCTGTTCGGCGTGCAAATCGACCGTTAATACGCGGTCAACGCCCACGCTCACCATCATGTCAGCAACGACTTTAGAGGAAATCGGCACTCGAGAGGATCGTACTCGGCGGTCCTGACGTGCGTAGCCAAAGTAGGGGACCACGGCGGTGATTCTACTGGCGGATGCACGACGCAACGCGTCAATAATGAGTAACAGCTCCATGAGGTTGTCGTTTGTAGGCTCACAGGTGCTCTGCAGGACAAAAACGTCTTTACCACGAACGTTTTCATTGAGCTCGACCGTGACTTCACCGTCTGAGAACTTACCGACCTTTGCACTGCCAATTTCAAGATATAGGCGGCTGGCCACCTTTCTTGCGAGATCGGTGTTCGAGTTGCCGGTAAAAACCATCATTTTCGAAGACATGCGAGGCGTCCTGCGAGTTGGATATGGCTGGGGCGGGAGGATTCGAACCTCCGAATGGCGGGATCAAAACCCGCTGCCTTGCCACTTGGCGACGCCCCAATATTCGTTTGTGCTACACCATTGTGTAGCGATTTATTCCTAGTGCAACAAAGGCCTGGAATTCATTTTCGGCAAGAGCAGCGACGTGCATCGCTTCATCTCTCGACTCAAAGGCTGCGAAGACACACGCGCCACTTCCAGTCATTGCTGCGGGACCGTGTTGAGACAGCCACTCACGCGCTACCTTAACTTGCTCGTACCTGCGTTCCACTACGGGCTGCAGGTCGTTGCGTACCGACCCCTTGAAAAGCGCCGACACTGTAATTGGCAGAGTATTGCGTGTCAATTCTGGAGCCCTGAAGATTTCCTCTGTAGACACGTGACAATTGGGGTAAATAATTACAAACCAGCGTTTAGGTAAGGTGATCGGTGTGAGTTTTTCTCCAATTCCCTCGGCCCACGCCGATTCTCCTCGAACAAACACCGGAACGTCTGCGCCTAAGGTTGCACCCAAGGTCGCCAGTGTTTGTACGGAGTGACCCAGTTTAAATAGTGAATTCAACGCGCAAAGCGTTGTGGCGGCATTCGAGCTACCGCCTCCTAGGCCACCGCCCATGGGGACCACCTTTTGAATATCGATACAGACGCCAAGACCTGGATCAAGATCGAGTAGGTTGGCGGCTCTGACGATTAAATTGTCACTGTAGGGAATCCCTGAAACGTCACCTGTTAACTGCAGACCCGGCGCGTCGGTCACTTCAAATCGCATGACGTCGCCCCAGTCTAGGAGTTGGAAAACTGTTTGCAGCTCGTGATAGCCATCAGCTCGCTGACCCACCACGTGAAGGAACAGGTTCAGCTTTGCTGGACTTAGCGTTTCAATCACCTGCTCATTCACCGTCGATGACTTCCCACTCGTTGATAATGATACGGAGCGAATCGTCGTTCGCTTCGATGCGAAGTCGTCGAGGCACTCGGTATTCGTCTAGCACAGACCAATCCAGGACCTGCGCAACGACCGTATTGCTGTCCAGTTGAGTGCCGGTCAGCAGAGCCGCCCAATTTTCAGGCGGCGCCATCTTTAGTAGTGCTAGATGACGGGCTGCCATGGCGTTGCTGAGCGGCGTCAGGCGGTTGTCACTGTCGACCGTAAAGAAGCCATTTTTATTGTGGAGCAGCACCGCGCTGCGAAGTCCGAGATTGTCACTCACGACGACTCGGTCGACGGTGTTGGCGGAGTGAGTCCACGAAAAGCGCAGCGTTTGATTGTTGCTTTTCGAGGTGACGAGCATTTTACCGCTGGCGCGCCAAGACATTGACTTGGGAAGTAAGGCGGAGACCTCATCAACGCTGTCGACCTCAAAGGGCAACTGAACGCACCCTGTCACCACAATGAGAAGGAACGCTAATGGCCATGACCTCATCACCACGCTACTCCGGTAGCGGAATGGCGAGTTTATTCGCCGTATCGAGAAGGTACTTGTTCTGCGGCGATGATCGCCACTCGGCGGAAAATAGGTCTCTCGCTTCAAGGGTACGACCTTGCGACCAGAGTAACTCAATGAGGTGGGCGGCGACCTCCGGATCCGGGTACTGCTTGTAGGCCTCTTTGAGGAGGAGTTCAGCCTGCTTTTTCTTCCCAAGCTTAAAGTAGGCCCAGCCGAGGCTATCAATAATGGCTGGGTTTCGAGGGTCTTTCGTGAGGGCTTCTTCGAGCAAGTCAGCCGCCTCAGAAAACCGCGTCGTGTTGTTAGTCAGGGCGTAGCCGAGCGCGTTCAGTGCACCCGCGTCACCCGGTGCTAAGTTTAGAATCTGGCGATAGTCGGTCTCGGCTTGATTAAAAAGACCGCGTCGTTCTAGCAGGGTTGCCCGCGCAAACAAGAGTCTCGTCGACTTCGGAAATTCCGAAAGGGCAGTGGTCAGTACATTGCGAGCCTCGTCTGAACCGAGCGCCTCCAACGTGTCGGCATGAAACGTAAAGCTGATCTCGCGACCTTGCGGATGTGTCACGCGTTGACGTTCGAAAAATACATTGGTGGTGTTAATATCGCCGTTGCTGATGAGTAAATTTGCAGCTTCTCGCAGAGCGCGCGCGTAATTAGACGAGGGTGCGACACGAGCAAATGCATCGAGTGCTTGCACCGTATCCTGAACCTGCACAAGCGCCAGACCACGAAAAAAATACGCGTCACTGATGCGTTGGCGCCCAGCAAGCACTCGATCCAAATGCACGAGTGCTGACATGGGCTGCGAGAGTTCAATATCCACCAATGCGGCACTAATGAGGTGATCGATATTGGGCTGAGGCGCAAGCACTAAAATATCAAACTGTGCCTTCGCATTTTCGAGTTCCTGCCGACCCAGTAAATAACGCGCGTATTGATATCGCAGCAACGCACTGTCAGTGACTTCTATTGCAGTGAGTAATGTCTCAAAAGCGCGTGGGTCATCCGCCTGTAAGCGGATTTCCGTTATCAGTAGTGTGCCTCTTTCATGGTAAGGATCAACGGTAAAAAGCGCCTTTAAACCTTCTTTGGCGACACCAATGTTTCCGCTTCGCCATTCTAGGAGAGCCATCGCAAAGAGGCTGCGAGGGTCGTCTGGGTAATTGACTGCAAGCTCACCGAGTAGCTGTCGAATGCGTGCCTTCGTCTCGTCCGGCTGTGCGGCATAGTCATTGAGCAGTGCCGCTGGGTTGATCTCTGAGTCCGATGCGAAGGCCCGCCGGGAATAACGCAGAGCCTCAGCCACGTCGTTGCGGTCGATTAAAATAGCCGCAGCAATTGTCGCGGCCTCACCGTCACTAGGTTCAAGATCTGAAAGGCGTCTTGCCATGCCCAGTGTAGCGTCTGTATCGCGCACGAACTGCGCAAGTTGCAGCGCTCGTCGCGCGATTGCTGGGTCAGGTATCAGTAGGCTGGCCGCGGTCAATCGGCGCAGCCCCAGTGGCAGATCTCGCGCCCTGATCGCAAACTCCGCTTCAAGCAGCACGGACAGCTGATCGCTAGGAATATCGGCGTAAGGATGGACGACTGTTGGGGTGACGGGGTTGGTGACGTCAGCGCTAATCTCGCCCTTCGGGGCGTCAACCACTTGAGTGGTCGTGCAGCCCGATAAAAATAGGGCCAAAACGGCAATGGAATATTTGATGTTTCTCATGGGTGTAATCATGACACACCAAACGAAATCGGCACACGCCCTCGTGTCAGCTCAATTCTCTGTTATCATTCTTTGAAGTGTAGCTATTGATTGACAGTGATGCCGTCAAATTTGGTTGTCATAGGAATAAATCACGACTCGGCACCCGTCTCGGTTCGAGAGCGCGTGGCGTTCGCGCCTGAGTGCGTTCCTGAGGCAATTTCGGAGCTTATCGCGCACACCGGACTGAGTGAAGGTGTGATTTTAAGCACCTGCAACCGCACTGAAATTTATGGTTGGTTCGGCGAGGCGTGTGAGGCTGCGGTGGTGGGCGACGACGTCGTTAAGTGGCTGTCGGCCTATCACTCTGTCGCTATGGGCGATTTGTCGACGTGCACCTACAGAAGTCACGGTTTGGATGGATTGACGCACTTGGTAAAGGTCGCTGCTGGCTTAAACTCGATGGTGCTCGGCGAGCCTCAAATTTTTGGTCAAATCAAATCAGCATTCGCGGTATCGCAAGAGAGTGGTGGCATCGGGGATTCGCTAGGGAAGCTGTTTCCCGAGGCGTTCCGTCTTGCCAAGCGTGTCCGTACCGATACCGCTATTGGGGAAAACCCCGTTTCCGTGGCCTACGCCGCTGTGGATCTAGCCGGACGAATTTTCTCAGATCTTTCCAATCGCACGGCGCTTCTGCTCGGCGCGGGCGAAACGATTGAGTTGGTTGCGCGACATCTCAACGAAGCAGGCCTTGGAAAACTAATTGTGGCCAATCGGACCCTAAAGCGCGCCGAGACGCTTGCAGAACAGTTTGGTGCGGAAGCGATTCTTCTTGCAGACGTGACAGATCGTCTACCCAGCGCCGATATTGTGATCAGCTCCACAGCCAGTCAACTGCCGATCTTGGGTAAGGGAGCGGTTGAGGAGGCGATTAAAGCGCGTCGGTTTAGACCCGCACTGTTGATCGATTTGGCCGTTCCCCGAGACATCGAGCCGCAAGTGGCGTCGCTGTCTGACGTATACCTCTACACCGTTGACGACCTTCGGGGTGTCGTTGAGGAGAATGTGCGCCTTCGAAGTCACGAGGCCAACAAGGCGGATAAGATTGTCGACGAAGGTGTCGTTGAGGTTGAGGCTAATTGGCTGCAACGCGCATCAGCAGACGTCGTTAGAAATTATCGTGAGTCGGCAATGGCAATCCAAAACGCTGAGCTCGAACGCGCGATGAAGGCGTTAGAGAGCGGCAAGACCCCCGAAGAAGTTATTACACGATTGTCACGGGATCTCACGAATAAGTTAATTCATGCTCCAACCGCGGGATTAAAGCAGATCGCAAAGGAAGGCGATCGTGTTAATGTTTCAAGGGCGGCAGAGTTGCTAGGCGTGCCATCATCTTTACCCTCGGACGGTTCGTCCACACTACAGTAGATCAATAAAGGCAGTTATTTGTGAAATCTTCGCTGGTTACGAAGCTCGAGTCGCTGTGCGATCGACATGAGGAAGTCTCTGCGCTGCTCTCTGACGCGGAGACAGCCTCCGACCCTAATAAATTTCGAAGTCTCTCTCAGGAATATTCGCAGCTCGACGAGGTCGTCAAAGTTTATGAGAGCTATCGGCGCGCGCAAGACGATTCAGCAGAGGCGCAGGTCATGCTGCAAGACGCCGATGTTGAACTTCGAGAGATGGCCGAGGAGGAAATTGCGGTCGCTGAGCAGCATATGGTGGCGTCTGAAGCTGAGCTTCAGGTGTTGATGTTGCCCAAAGACCCTAAAGATTCGAGTAACGTATTTTTGGAGATTCGAGCCGGCACGGGGGGCGACGAAGCGGCTATTTTTTCAGGTGACCTGTTCCGAATGTACTCACGCTACGCGGAGAGCAAACGGTGGTCTATTGAAGTCGTCTCAGAGCGGGCGAGCGATCATGGCGGTTATAAAGAATTGATTGCCCGGGTGGTGGGTGATTCTGTTTACGCGCACTTAAAATTTGAGTCGGGTGCACATCGTGTTCAGCGGGTTCCTGAAACGGAGTCACAGGGACGAATCCATACGTCTGCTTGCACCGTTGCCGTCATGGCGGAGCCCGATGAAGTTGAGGAAGTCGCGATTCGCAAGGAGGACCTCCGTGTTGATACCTATCGCTCCTCAGGGGCCGGAGGGCAGCACGTTAACACCACGGACTCCGCTGTCCGCTTGACACACATTCCAACGGGCATTGTCGTGGAGTGCCAAGATGAGCGCTCACAACACAAGAATCGAGCTCGGGCGATGTCGCTTTTGCAAGCTAAACTCGCATCGGCCTCTGAGCAACAGTTGGCGGCAGAGCAAGCCGAAGAGCGCCGTAATTTGGTGGGGACCGGTGATCGATCTGACCGTATCCGGACTTATAATTACCCGCAAGGCCGAGTGACCGACCACCGAATTAACCTCACCTTGTACAAATTAGACGAGGTAGTGGAAGGCAGTCTTGATTCGGTCATACAGCCGCTCAGACAGGAGCATCAGGCGGATCTACTGGCCGCGCTAGGTGACGAGTGAAAGTCAGCGACGCGTTAGCTGCGTTTAATATTGCCAAGCGCGATGCTGAAACGTTGTTGCTGCACTGTTTGGATCGTACTAATCGCGCCTGGCTCTTTGCGCACGACACGGATGATCTTGCTGCCGACGACCTCAAGCAGTACTCCGCGCTCTGTCGAGAGCGCGAACAGGGCGTTCCATTGGCCTACGTGTTGGGTTATCGAGAATTTTGGTCGCTTGAACTTGCGGTAACACCCGACGTACTTATTCCTCGGCCCGAAACTGAACACTTAGTCGAGTGGGCCATTGAGCGAGTTGCGGCGTTTGCAGCGCCTTCATTACTCGATTTGGGGACCGGGAGTGGCGCAATCGCATTGGCGTGTAAGGCGGCCAAACCAAACTTAGAGGTGACGGCTTGTGATGTCAGTGAGCCGGCACTTGCCGTTGCGGAAAAAAACGCCAGAAATCTCGATTTACCGATTGAATTGACCGTCTCCAATTGGTTTTCCGCCTTTGGCGAACGATCATGGTCAATCATCGTGGCGAATCCGCCTTATGTGGCGCGTAAAGATGAGCATCTGCTGCAAGGCGATGTGCGTTTCGAACCGACGATCGCCTTGACTGACGGGAGCGATGGGCTCAGTGATATTCGACGTATTATCACTCAGGCACCACAGCACCTGACTAAAGACGGCTGGCTTTTGATTGAGCACGGCTATGATCAGGCGAGTGATGTATATAAAATTTTCCGGGCCCACGGGTTTAGAGACGTGAGCCTGCGGCACGATTTGGCAGGAAGGCCAAGAGTGACCGGGGGGTGCTTGCGATGATCAGTGACGAGGTTCTTGAGCGTTATTCGCGGCAGATCTTATTGCCCGAGATTGACCTTGCGGGGCAGGGTCGTCTGAGTCGTGCGCGTGTCGTTATCGTAGGCTGCGGTGGTTTGGGGTCGATGGTGGGGCTGTTTTTGGCTGGGGCAGGTGTTGGCCATCTGCGGCTCGTTGATCATGACAAACTTGAGATGAGTAACCTTCACCGCCAGCTCGCCTTTCGAGAGCGAGACATCGGTGCGTATAAAGCCACAGCGCTACAGGCACAGCTCGCCGCGCTCAACGGTGACGTACAAATTGAATCCGTGACTCAACGTTTTGGCGAAAATATCGCAAACGACAGATCAGTGCTCGCCGATATCGATCTTGTTATTGATGCCACCGATAATTTGGAGTCCCGTCACGCGATCGAGAAATACACGCGGGAATTCGGCATACCTTGGATTATGGGCGCCGCCTCCCGTCTGCACGGTCAAGTGATTGCATTTAGTGGCTCGCGCAGTGAAGGCTGTTATCGCTGTATCGCGCCTGCTGACGACGACAGACCTGGGTTTGATTGCCGCAGCGAAGGTGTCTTGGCCTCGGTGGTCGGTGTCATTGCCGCCTGGCAGGCGCAGGACGCCCTCATCTACCTTGCGCGACAGCGCGAACCGCTTTGGGGGCTACTGAGAGTTTATGACGCGCTAGAGCAACACATTGAGCGACTCTACGTTGCAGCCCCTGGCGGTTGCGGCCACGACTAGTCGGCGTAAAGGTCTCTCGGTATCGGTTGCTTGAGCAGTAAGACTAAGCGAACTGCGATCATGGTTGACGCGACAGTGACGCCTACGATGATACCGACCCAGAACCCGGCGGCACCGTCAAACAGGTTATCCGCTTTCACGATGCCAAGGTAGTAACCCAGCGGTAAGGCAATGAGCCAGTAAGCGACCATGCTCGCGATGAATGGGAAACGCGTCTTTTTGTAGGCGCGCATCGAAAATGATCCCACGATCTGAACGGCATCGATAATCACAAACAGTGCGGCAAGACTCAGAAGCCGGGCAGCAAGCAATGTGATGTCAGGGGATTCAGAATAAATGCTGACGATCGCAATTGGCAGTGTCAGAAGTACTGCCATGGTCGTGAGACTGATGATGCCCGAGCACAATATACCGGCCTTGAGCGCCATAAAGACGCCTTGCTGGTTTTGAGCGCCCAAGGCGTGGCCCATTCGAGTCGCCATTGCCGACCCAATGGCCAGCATAGGGATGTAAAACATATCCCACACGTTAAAGGCGATCTGGTGGGCGCCAATCGCGGTATCTCCCAAAGACGACACTAACAGTGCGATACCAGCAAAAACCGAAGTCTCCAGAAACATGGTGGCACCCACCGGCCATCCCAATACTAAAATCTCTTTAATCGCGCTTGTGTTGGGTGCAACGGGTGACCAAGGGGGCATGTATTGTTTCAGCGATTTCTTTTGGAGCACGTACACCGTGATAACGATTGCCGAGAGCCACATTGATATTGCGGTTGCGATTCCGCAGCCCTGCGCTCCCATGGCGGGAATATCACCAAAGCCAAAAATAAACATATAGTTGAGTGGAATATTGGTGATGAAGCCTACGACAGCAGCAACCGCAAACGGTGACGTGATGCCGACGCCTTGGCAGTGGTAGCGCAGCGCCATGAAGATGCCTAAGGCAGGAAACCCGAATGCGACCATCTTGATGTACTCGCTGGATTTCTCCGCGGTTTGCCCGTCTATACCAAGCCACCCAAGCCCGAGGTGACTGAAATAGCACAACGGTGCAACGATCAAGCTCAGAAAAACGGACACCCACAGCGCCTGTGGAAGGTGGTCGCGAATTCGGTGTATTCGTCCAGCGCCGAAGTCCTGCGCGATGATCGCAGAACTGGCAAACATGACGCCGAGCACAACAAGGTATAGCGGTAACCAAATATTGAAGCCGATGGCAATTGCAGCGAGATCTTTGTCACCGAAACGTGCCGCCATGATGGTATCGACAACACCTGTCCCCATTTGTGCGCTTTGGGCGACCAGCAGTGGCCAACCAATACGCCAAAAATGTGTCAATTCTGATCTGAGCGACGTGAATGTTTCGGACATGGAGCCCCCAAATGCAACGGCGCACTGTACCACGTAACGCGAATAACTCAGGCGCTCTTTGGGCATTGTGCTATGCTCGGCGCCCTGCTAAGAAAGGACGTAAAAACCGTTGACCGATCAAGTTGTCCAAACCGCCGAAAATCAGGCGTCAAACTCCGAAGATGTGTCGTTCGAATCGCTCAATCTTGATGCGTCGCTCATGCGTGGAATCGATGCTCTTGGCTTTGAGCGGTGCTCGCCCATTCAGGCCAGAATTTTGCCCTACACACTGGAGGGGCACGATGCGATTGGTAAAGCACAAACTGGAACAGGTAAGACCGCGGCATTTTTGATCACGCTGTTTAATGACATGCTGAACAACCCTGTTGAGGGAGAACGCTATTTAGCGGAACCGAGAGCAGTGATTTTAGCACCCACTCGCGAGTTAGTGATGCAGATCGGGGAGGATGCGCGAGAACTTGGAAAATTTACGGGACTCAGCACGGTCACACTCATTGGCGGGGCTGATTACGCGAAGCAGCTACAGAAGGTCAATCAGCGCGTTACGGATATTGTTGTTGCGACCCCTGGGCGATTGATCGACTTTCTTCAGCGGCGTGATATGTTTTTAGATCGCGTGGAGTCGCTGGTTCTTGATGAGGCGGACCGCATGCTTGATATGGGGTTCATTCCTCAGGTGAAGCGTATTGTGCGATCTACACCGAAAAAAGAAGATCGTCAGACGCTATTGTTTTCTGCGACCTTTAGTCCTGACATTATGAATCTGGCGAGTCAGTGGACCTATGAGCCCATCACGGTGGAAATTGAGCCAGAGCGAATAGCGACCGAAAACGTGGATCAGCGAGTGTATGTCCTCGAGAGTCGTGATCGCTTAAACGTGCTCAAGAATATCTTGGCAACGCCTGAGGCGACGTCGGTCATCGTTTTCGCGAATCGTCGAGACCAAGTGCGGCGCGTTCATGAACGATTGCAAAAAAGTGGTCTTGAGTGTGGGATATTGTCGGGCGAGATCACACAGGCAAAGCGAACGAAGACACTCGAGCAGTTTAAGTCCGGGCGCTTACGTGTGTTGATCGCAACCGATGTGGCCGGTCGAGGCATACACGTGGACGGCGTGAGTCATGTGGTGAATTACGACTTGCCCGAAGATCCTGAGGACTACGTTCACAGGATTGGTCGCACCGGTAGAGCGGGTGAGAAGGGCGTGTCGATCAGCTTTGCGAGCGAAGATAATGCGTTTCTTCTGCCTGAGATTGAGGCGCTGCTCGGTCAGTCGTTAAAGTGCACGCAAGTTCCAGTCGATCTGGTGAACAGCTAGCTATTTGAGCGGTCGCAGCTCCTCACACCACAGCAAGGTGGCGCCCGCCACAGCTGCCGGTATTAAAACAAGATTAAGCACGGGCATTCCCGAAACGAATGCCACAATCCCTCCAAAGCCGATTGATGTGCTTCGGCGAGCGGCACATGCCGCACGAACCTCACCAAACGAGAGTCTGTGATTGTCCATCGGATAGTCCACAAACTGGAGTGACATCATCCAGGCGCCGAGCAGTATCCAGAAAAGAGGCGCTGCCATATTGATCCCGGGAATGAGGCTGACGACTAACACAGCGAGTGCCATGGGGAGGTAATGTGCGATCTTTTGTAGTTCTCTGAGAAACCCTCGAGGCACCGCGAGCGCCAGTTGCACCGCCGAACTGTCCGAGACCAGTGTCTCGCCGGTGACGTACTCCTCCACCTTTTCAGCCAGTAATCCGTGGAAAGGCGACGTGAGAAAAAGCACGATAAAAATCGACAGATAACCCGAGAGCAAGGTGCCAACCAGCCATGCCAGAGGTGCGAGGATCCATGTTAGGAAGCTCCACGTGCTGGTGAGTTCACCCGTGAAGTTGACATAAACACCCGACATGAGTTGGTACAAGGAGCCGGCAATAATACCGAAGACAGCGACGTTCGCCACCAGCGGAATGATCACAAATCTGCGGAGTCCGGGGCGCGTAATAATCTTGAGACCTTTAAAAAAATAACCCATTCCAGTCATCAAGTCTGACATCACATTGTCCTGTCCAATTAAGATTTGAGTTGTGCGATTATCTTCGCTGTCCTGTGACTATACTACGAAGATCTTGGACGGGAGCTCGATGATGGCAGACAACGATCTGTTCGAAAGCGAAATGAGTGACGTCACGCCACTAAACCGGGCGCCGCGAGAGCGACTGGTAAAAACTGAATCGGTTGACTCGTCACTGAGGCGGCAAGCGGCGACGCGCAAGGACACTCGGTCAGATAATGTGTTAACTGACGACGGCATTGCGCCGCTCGACGCCTGGTTTGTCCTGGAGTTTAAGCGACCGGGGATTCAAAACGGCGTGTATAGGAAACTGCGGCTGGGTCACTACGAAATTGAGGCCAGGCTTGACCTGCATCGATTTACGGTTGCCGAAGCCCGACTTGAGTTGTGGTCATTTTTTAAAGAAGCCCGTCGGCTGGGTTTGCGCACCCTGCTCATCACCCACGGAAAAGGGTTTGGTAACAAGGAGAAGTCGGGGTCTGGTGTGTTGAAGGGCTATGTTAATCAGTGGCTGCAAGATATTGATGACGTGCAGGCGTTTCACTCAGCCCAAGCTCACCATGGCGGTACGGGCTCAGCTTACGTCTTACTTCGCAAGAGTGATGCGAAAAAACGAGAGAATCGTGAGCGGTTCATGAAGGGTCGAGTACAGGACGTCTAATCAACCCAGTTTTTCTTTGAGGAGCTGATTGAGCAGCTGCGGATTTGCCTGACCTTTTGAGGCCTTCATGGCTTGGCCGACAAAAAAGCCGATCAGTTTCTTTTGTTTGCCTTCATCCGCCACGCGGTATTGCTCGACCTGTGCCGCATTGTCATTAATCAGCGCATTGACGATTGCCTCGAGCGCTCCGCTGTCACTGACTTGCTTGAGCCCTTTGCGGTCAATAATGTCATCGACGTTGGTCTCGCCTTGCCACAGGGCATCAAATACGTCCTTGGCCATTTTGCTCGACAGCGTGTTGTCGTCAATTCGCCCGATCAAGGCCGCTAAGTCGATGGCGCTCAACGCAGCATCAGACACTGAAATACCTTCTTTATTGAGTGCCGCACTGACATCACCGAGTACCCAGTTGGCAGCTGACTTCGGGTTTTCCGAAGTTTGGGCGACGACTTCAAAAAACTCAGCGGTCGCACGTTCTTGTGTCAGCAGATTGGCGTCATAATTACTGAGTCCCAACTCCTCGGTATAACGCCGGCGTTTGGCCACCGGCAGTTCAGGGAGTGAGGCTTTTATGTCTTCGATGGTGGCGTCGTCAATGACAATGGGTAGGAGGTCGGGGTCAGGGAAATACCGGTAGTCATTGGCCACTTCCTTGGAGCGCATCGCGCGGGTTTCGTCGCGCTCGGGATCAAAGAGGCGTGTCTCTTGCGTCACAGTGTGCCCCGCTTCTAAAAGATCTTGCTGTCGTTGCGACTCAACGCGGATGGCACGCTCAATAAAGCGAAAGGAGTTGATGTTTTTTAACTCGGTGCGGGTTCCGTACGCTGATTCACCGTTCGGTCTGAGCGATATGTTGACGTCACAACGCATGGACCCCTCAGACATGTTGCCGTCGGAGATGCCCAAGTAGGTCACTAAGGCATGCAGTGCCTTCAGGTAAGCAATGACCTGTTCTGCCGTTCTAAAATCGGGCTCAGTGACCACCTCCAGTAGTGGTGTGCCTGCACGATTTAAGTCGATACCCGTGTGCCCCGGAATCGCATCATGGACCGATTTCCCTGCATCTTCCTCTAGGTGTGCGCGTAAAATTCTGACAGGAAACGTCGAACCGTCTTCGAGTGGCACATCAAAGATGCCTTCTTTGACGATAGGCTCGAAGAACTGTGATATCTGGTAGCCCTTTGGTAGGTCTGGATAGAAATAGTTTTTACGATCGAACCGAGATATTTTGCCAATTTCAGCACCAACACCCAATCCAAAAACAATAGCCTGCGTGACCGCTTCGTGGTTCAGCACGGGCAACGTGCCGGGGAGCGCCATATCGAGTGGGTTTGTGTGCGTATTCACCTCGGCCCCAAATTGGGTGGAAGAGGATGAAAATATTTTTGAGTGCGTTGCAAGCTGCAGATGCACCTCTAGCCCCATCACCATTTCCCAATGCATCAGCGAACGGCCTCTAGTGTCGGTCTGCGGGTGTGCCAGTCGGTGCGGTTCTGAAACTGATGCGCCACGTTTAAAAGTTGAGCTTCCCCAAAACGTCGGCCAATCAACTGCAGGCCAACGGGCAAACCATTGACCAGTCCTGCGGGCAAACTGATTGCAGGTAACCCCGCCAAATTCGCGCCAATGGTAAAGACATCTTCCATGTACATATCGGTGATCGATTTACTAGTATCGTTGAGGGCAAATGCTGTATTCGGCGCAGCGGGTCCTGCTATAACATCTACCTCGTCCAAAACGTGGTCATATTCTTGTGTAATGAGGTGTCTGACTTGCTGCGCTTTCATAAAGTATTGATCGTATGAAGCGGCGGATAGGGTGAATGTGCCAACGAGTATCCGGCGCTTGACTTCAGCGCCAAAACCTTCTGTGCGAGACCTAAAATAGAGATCTTGAAGGTCGTTGGGTGCCTCACAACGATAGCCGTAACGCACTCCGTCGTAGCGAGAAAGATTTGCTGATGCTTCAGCAGGCGCAATCACGTAATACGTTGACACGGCTAGATCCGTGGAGGGCAAAGAAACCGCTTTGATCGTGGCGCCTGCGCGCTCTAGCTCACGAATCGCGGTATCGATTACGGTTGCGACCGCTGTGTCGAGGTGGCTTGAGAAGAACTCTTTTGGAACGCCGACACGAAGTCCAGCGATCGGGTGCTCTAAGGTTTGATGATAGTTCGGTACCGGGGTGTTATCGCAAGTGGAGTCGAGAGGGTCGTGTCCGGCCATTGCATTGAGTACGAGGGCACAATCTTGTGCTGATTGTGCCATGGGTCCTGCTTGATCCATGGATGATGCGAAGGCGATCATGCCGTACCGAGACACGCGACCGTAGGTTGGCTTCAATCCGGTGATGCCGCAAAGGGCTGCGGGTTGTCTGATTGATCCACCGGTATCAGTACCGGTCGCCAAGGGAACCATTCCAGACGCAACAGCCGCCGCTGACCCACCCGATGAGCCGCCGGGTACTCGCGTCATGTCCCAAGGATTCTTACACGCACCAAACACGCTGGTTTCGTTCGAAGAGCCCATCGCAAACTCGTCCATATTGCACTTGCCCAGGTTGATCATTCCTGCGGCCCTGAGCTTCTGAACTACGGTCGCGTCGTAAGGCGGTACGAAATCTTTAAGCATTTTAGAGCCGCAGGTGGTCCGCATGCCTTGGGTGCAAAAAATATCTTTGTGTAACATGGGTATGCCAAGGAGTGGAGAGTGCTCTCCCTTCGCTCGTTTCGCATCGGCCTGATCCGCATTGGCAAGGGCTTGTTCTGCTTCAAGACAAACCACTGCATTCAGTTGAGGGTTCAGAGTTTCGATCCTTGCCACGGCCTGTTCAACAAGCTGCCGACTCGATACCTCGCCTGTTTTTAAGTCATGGCTGAGGGTGGCAATTGACTTGAATGTCAGACTCATCAGTCGATTACCCTCGGCACTAAAAAGTAGTTTTCTTCTTCTGAGGGCGCATTCTTCATGAGGCCCTCACGGCTAACTAACGTCCTCACGCTGTCGGTTCGAAGAGGCTGATTGGCTTTGCATGGGTTGACCATCGGCGCAACACCTTGGGTGTCGACAGACTGGAGGGCATCAAACAGCGCGAGCGTCTGATTGAATTCGGCGGTGACGTTTTCGATGTCGTGTTCTGAGATCGTAAGACGCGCTAGGACAGCGACGTCTTTAACGGTTGATGCCTGAGTCACAGTAAATACCTGCTTGGTGCGTTTATGGGCCGCAAACTAACACACTTCCAGCTTGCTCAAAAACTATCGCATTGTTACATTTCATTTAGTAGGACGCTGTCTTGGCTAAGGTCGAGCTTCCGGGGTAACACCCCAGCGCGTGAGACGAGGGTGGCTCGTTATCAGCGACAGTGACCGTTTACCTATCCACGGGCTAAAAACATGTTTAAACGCTTGCGAGGGATGTTCTCAACCGATCTATCGATCGACCTCGGAACAGCAAACACCCTGATTTACGTGAAAGACAGGGGCATCATTTTAGATGAGCCCTCGGTTGTAGCGATTAGGGTACATAATGGGCAAAAATCTATTGAAGCGGTCGGTACTGAAGCTAAGCGAATGCTGGGACGAACCCCCGGAAATATAACGGCGATTAGGCCGTTGAAAGACGGGGTCATTGCAGACTTTCAGGTGACCGAAAAAATGCTACAGCACTTTATTCTCAAGGTTCATGATACCCACTCGGGTTGGCTTCGGCCCAGCCCACGGGTTCTGATTTGTGTGCCTTGTTTATCGACACAGGTTGAGCGAGAGGCGATACGCCGGTCCGCCGAGGGCGCGGGTGCGCGAGACGTCCGACTGATCGAGGAGCCCATGGCGGCTGCCATCGGTGCAGGGCTGAAGGTCGAAGAGGCCGTTGGTTGCATGGTGGTGGATATTGGCGGTGGCACGACGGAAATTGCGCTTATTTCACTCAGTGGTGTGGTTTACCGTGACTCGATTCGTGTAGGTGGTGATCGATTCGATGAAGCGATTGTGGCGCATGTCCGTCGGCGCTTTGGCTGTTTAATCGGCGACGCGACTGCTGAGCGAATTAAACAAGAGGTTGGCTGCGTTTGGGTCAGTAGCGAGCAGCGAGAAATCGACGTTCGCGGACGCCACCTTGCAGAAGGTGTTCCACGAACGTTTACTTTAGGCAGCGCTGACGTCATGACGGCGCTTGAAGAGCCCGTTGATGCGATCATCCGAGCTGTTCGCATGTCGCTAGAGCAGTCGCCTCCTGAGCTGGCCGCTGATATTGCTGAGAATGGTATTGTCTTAACGGGTGGGGGAGCGTTGCTGCGCGATTTAGACGCACGTATTGCTGAGGAGACCGGATTACCTGTCGTGATTGCTGAAGACCCTCTGACCTGCGTTGTTCGCGGCGGTGGTATGGCCCTTGAGCTGATGGACTCCTATTCACTGGATCTCATGTCGACCGAGTAAGTTTCTGGGTTCGATACGGAACGAGGAAGACGACATCAGCACACTTTTTTCTAAGCCTCGACTCCTGACTATTCGATTGCTTACTGCACTAGCGCTGGGTTGGGTATTGGTGGCGTTTATGCGCGAGTCACCATTGACTGGACACGTTGAGGGGGTCGGTGCAGACCTCACTGAGGCCTCATTTGTCGTCATTGATGTTCCAAAGCGCTTGGTCGGAGGGGTCGCGGCGTACCTCGAAAGTCGCGCAACGATGCGTCGAAAAATTTCAGACCTTCGGGATCGGAACTTGATCCTGAGCGCGCGCGCTCAACGTATGGAAGCGCTAATGGCAGAAAATATGCGCTATAAGGCGCTTCTCAATTCTGCTGTCGCTGAGGACACAGCGATGACCGTGGCGAGAATCGTAGCCGTGTCTCCCGACGTCAACCGACACCTCTTAACGCTGAATCGCGGGGATGCCGATGGCGTCATGATTGGGGACCCCGTTCTCAATGCCGATGGTGTTATGGGTCAAGTTACGCAGGTGGGGCGGTCGGCGAGTCGAGCGCTTTTGGTGACCGACGTTCAACATGGTCTACCGGTGCTTAATAATCGCACAGGGCAGCGAGCGATTGCTGAGGGTGTTGGCAGACTTGATCGACTTGTTATTCGCAACTTGGCCAGTACTTCCGATGTGACGTCCAGCGACCTTTGGGTCACTTCCGGGCTGGGCGAGCGCTTCCCCGCAGGTTACCCCGTGGGCACGACCGTCGAAACCGCAACATCGGCTGATGCGGCGTATTTGTCAGTGTCTTTGGCGCCAACCGCGGCCTTGGATGTGGAGAGTTATGTGTTGATTCTCACGTCCGCCGATGCGTCCTGAAAGGCGTCGATTGCTATGAGGGATCAAAGCAATGTTTGGCCGTCACTACTGACATCGATGGTGATCGCCACGCTTTTTTTCCAAGCGGCAAACTCGGTGGACTTGCGCGTTTTTACGCCGCGGTTATTAGAGCTCTGTGTGTGCTACTGGATTTTGTCATCACCGGGCACCGTGGGTATTTTTTTTGCATTTATTGTGGGGTTGTTGATCAGTCTGATTGAAGGGTCTTTCCTTGGGAGCGCATCGATCGGGCTCTCGATTGTCGGCTTTGTGCTGCTCAGCAACATTTTCACCATTCGACAACTTGATTGGGTTTCACAAACAACAGTGATTTTTCTACTGCTTGGTATTTCCTTGGCCCTTCATAGACTGATTTTATCCAGTTTAGGTGTTCCCTCCGAGGGTCTTCATTATCTGATTTCAGTCTTTGTGTCGTCGGCACTCTGGCGACCGTTTAATGCGATGATGGATGCAGCCCGGTTTCGTTTGAGTCAGCTGTTGTGAGTTTAGTTCTGGCCAGCGCGAGTCCGAGGCGGCGCGAGTTACTCTCCTTGTTAACCACTGACTTTGTATGTCGTCCGGCGGATATTGACGAGTCCAGTCAAGCCGATGAGCCCCCTGAAGACTACGTGAGGCGCGTGGCTCTGGAAAAGGCGAGGCGTGTTTGGCAGCAAGGTCAAATGGTTCTGAGCGCTGACACCGCCGTCGTTTTGAAAAAACAAATTTTGCACAAACCCACTTCTTATGACGACGCGCGGGGAATGTTAGAGGCATTAAGTGGTCAAACACACGAGGTCATGACGTCGGTGGTACTGATGTGTGACGCTACAGTGGAAACTCAGATGGTCAATACGAGCGTTCAGTTTGGTGAGCTTGAGCCGACTGTCATCGATTATTACTTGTCCACGGACGAGCCTTGGGACAAAGCCGGTGCGTATGGGATTCAAGGTTTTGCGGGCTGTTTTGTGACGCGACTAGAGGGCAGTTACAGCGGTGTAGTGGGGCTTCCTTTGCACGAGACAGACGCTTTATTAAGGGCGGTTGGCCTAGGTCGTGGCACTCATGGATCCCATGCTTGAGCGGATTTATGGATTCATCGGGGGCATCCTTTGGCGGGCTGTTCTTTGGGCGCTTATTCTTACAGCGATTGCGGTTAGTTTACTGACGGCGGTTCTTCCACTTCTTCCTTCGGTTAACACGTCACTCACTGCTGAGATCCAATCAAGAACCGGTTTTGAGGCTGAGATTCTAGAGATCGCCGGCGAGATGGAAGGATTTCGCCCTCGATTGACACTGGTCGGTGTCAGTATTACTGATGGCGAAGACGAGCAAGAGGTCGTATTTCAAGCGGAACGTTTGCAAGTCACCCTAAATCCATGGCGCTCTTTATTGCAGCGGCAGTTGATTTTTTCAGAGGTGCGTGCGAGCGACGTTTTTATTCCTGCTCGATTAGACAATACGGCCAGCGGTATTCTTGTTCCCATTGACCCGAGTGTTTTTGCCACCGAAATCGAGCGATTAGCGCTTAACAACATGAGAGTGTCACTGCTACGCGAGTATTCTGAGGCGGAAGCTGCACTCGATCTTGTCGTTGAGGTGGACTTACGGCGCTCGGGAAGTACCCGAGAAATTCAACTGCGCGCTCGCGGTGACGGTGGGCTCTCGCTGAGTATGACCGGTATCGGGATCGGCAATCCGCTTGATTTGAGTCAATTTTCCGGTGAACTCAACGGACGGCTCGTGGCAGAGGATGTGGGGGCAGTCAGCGCGTTTTTGGGCCTAGGTGTTGAAGGGAGCAGCGACCTCTTTTTTTGGACCGAGGCTAAAGGAGGCGAGGCTCAAACGACATTTCAAGCATCGGGTGAGGTGCTGCCATCGACAGCCAAGCCAGGATCAAATCCTGCAGCATTTTCGCTAGAGGGCCTTGTCACCTCTAGCCGTCAGACACATTGGCTTAATGTTGTCGAAAGCGCGATTGAGCTCAATGCGACTCAACTTGAATTTTCAGGCCTCCATTTAGGAGTCAGAAACAACGAATGGGAAGTGGTCGTTAACGATGTGGATTTGGCGACCACTGCGGCGCTAGTAATCGACTCAGGACTGGTGCCCGAAAAGTTTGTTTCGCCGCTAGAAAACGCAGAGCTGACGGGGCGTGTGGGTGCGCTTAGTGTTATCGGATCATTCGATAAGGCGTCTGACTTTCGTGTGTCAGCGAATTTTGAGAATATTCAAGCGCGAGCACATGGAGCGATACCGGGTGTCCAAGGGCTAACGGGCACCCTCGCACTCAATGGTGGTATCGGCCGCGTGGAGATTGATAGCGACGATTTCAGTCTTGCGATTCCCACGCAGTTCACGTCACCGCTCCAGCTGGGACGCGTCACAGGTTTGGCCGGCTTTGTGTTTACAAGCAATGCGTTACGTATTACTTCAGGGCGCGTGGTGGCAGATGCCGATGATTTTAAGGCGTCGGCGTTGATCACGGGACACGTGCCAATCGCGTCAGCGACGGGCGAGGGAGCCCGACTCAATGTCGTACTCGGCTCGGATGCGGCGTCAACACAACGTGTTCTTGAGTTTACTCCCAAGACGATCGATTCGGACGCTTATCAGTGGATGCAATCGTCCTTGGGCACGGGCGAAGCTAGGCGGTTTGGCTTTGTACTGCGTGGCGGAATCAGGAAGCGCGACGCGCCGCTTCGATCAATTCAGATCTCGGCTGAGGCCGATTTGGATGCGGTCATCATGCGCCCCGAGTTGCCGCTGGCGGAGCGCGTGCTGGGCCATGTGAGCATTGATAACGCATTGGTGACGTTCGATATCGATTCGGCAACGGTCGGTTCGCTGGCTGTTTCGAGCGGTCTTGTGCAGGTTGGCAAGGTTTTAGAGACGCGTCTGTTAACGGCCCATGCCACTATCGAGGGTGATTTGCCTAAGGCGGTGAATCACGTGGCAGCGCTCCCGTACCTTCCGGTCCGAGTGAGTCAGGTGTTATCAGACTTAACCACGTCAGGTGGGGTGATGGGCCACTTAGCGCTCTCTGTGCCGATCAAGGGGGCACGTCGTATTCCCGATGTGTCGACGAGGGTATTGATTCGTGATGGCTCGCTAGATTTCGCAGGTCTGCCGATTGAACTTAATAAACTTGCAGGGGGCTTTGTCTATGAGTACCCGACAGGAATTACTGAAGGCGCTATTGACGGTTTTTTTCTAGGCCGCCCACTCACCCTTGACCTTGATTTGGCGAATAGTAGTTTAGGTCTTAATCAAAGCAATTTATCTGTGAAAACTCAGGTGTTGCTCGGGCGGCCTGAGATCACTCATTTACTGGGGCGAAGTATTCCCGGCGAGCTGCTGGTTGGGGAGACCGAGGTCGATATTGCTTTTCAAGCGGGTGACGGTGTCGCGGTACAGATTACGTCTGATCTCGGCGGACTCGCGGTCGGATTGCCCGAACCGTTCGCCAAAGCGGCCCAAGACCCATCCTCGATGAATATTGATCTTGCTATATCGGAGTCATTGAGCGCCACGATCAACTATGCAGACGTTATGGCGGCGAAAGTTTCCCGTGACGCCGCGCAAGCCTGGCGTGCTGCGGTGAGCATAGGGTCGGAGAATGAACCTCGGCTTACTCCAAATAGTGCTGAGGGTACTGTCAACGTATCCGGTCAGTTGGCTGAGATTGATGCGTTGGCGTGGTCCCAGCTCGCCGGCACGTTGTCAGGATCTGCCGACTTTGTGGGTCCAAGTGTTATTTGGCGAGATGTGTCTACCGACGCATTGCGTTTTGGCGATACTGCCCTTGGTGCGTTTCGATCTTCAGGGCGCTACCAGGCTAAAAATACCTCGTTTCAGGTTGCCAGCGACTATCTTTCCGCGAACATAGACTTTGACGCGCGTGAGCCACTACTCAATGTGCAATTCGATCGATTGAACCTCAGCGCACTCCCTCAGATTGATGCGGGCCGTATTATGAGTGGCGAATCGGAGGTGGCAGCCGGTGCGTGGCCAATGACAACGGTCAGTGTCGCCTCGCTTATTCTTAGCGAAAAAGACCTAGGGAGCTTGTCATTTGGTGCCCAAAGTAGCGAGCAAGAAGTGCGTCTGTTTGGGTTTGAAGGCATGGTGGACGGCGTCAACTTTGAGCCGGGTACCGAGATCATTTGGGATCGGAGCACAGCCAGCACGCGAACATCGATCGATCTAACACTGGCTGATGCGACCAATGCATTAACACTGCTGGATGCGAAGTCTGTTGTGGATTTTTCTGCGGGCACCATTAAAGGAGAGCTGGGCTGGGATGGTGCACCCATTAACTGGGCGCCGAGCAAGCTCTCCGGAAACGTTGAGCTTCAGCTGTCATCGGGTTCATTTTTACCGATACCTTCACAGGCAACCGACCCCTTGCGATTTATCGGTGTGTTTAATTTGGCAGGGTTGGTTCAGCGAGCGAATGTCAATCAACTGTTTGACCCAGGTCTGACCTTTGATCGTGCACGCGGCGACTTTTCTCTCAACAAAGGCAAGGTTGGGGTCAACGAATTCTCTATTCGCAACGGAGGTGGCAGTCTCACCTTGGGGGGAGATTTTTCGATGCAGACAGAGGAAATTGACGCCGAACTGGTGGTGACTCTCCCCCTCGTTGACAACATTCCGTGGGTCGCAGCCTTGGCGGGAGGACTTCCGATTGCCGCGGGAGCCTACCTTGCCAGCAAAGTGTTTGAAGATCAGATGACTCGGCTGTCGAGTGGGGTTTATTCCGTGAGTGGTCCGATTGCCTCACCGGCGGTAAAGTTCATGCGTGTGTTTGATGCCAGCCTCTCAACGAGTAAGTCGAAGAAAACCTCAGACGATCAGTCGGTGGAGGGCTCATCCGAGAGCGAGCGCAGATAACGAAATAGGCTGCGTGCTGATACGGGAGGCAACTGCTTGTCGCGCTCTACGATAGCACTTCGCGTCAGCTGGCGAATCAGTTGTCTGTCGGCATTAGGCCAGATCAACAGCACATCGGTTAGGGCTTCATCGCCTCTGAGCAACAGCGCATCGCGAGCACCCTCAATAACGTGTTCGCGTGCTTTTGCGTTTCGTGATGTCTCATGGAGCTCGTCTAGGGCTTGCTGGATGGCGCCTGCCTCTGTCTCGCGCATGAGTTTCCCAATGAACTGCATTTGCCGACGCTTTCCACTGTGGTGAGAAATACGTTGTGCGAGCTCAACAGCCTCAATTAGCCGTGGATGGTCGATATTGAGCTTCGCCAGCTGTGCTGCCGACAATGAGACTAATTGCTCGCCGAGAACCTGAAGCGCGTGCATTTGTCGTTTTCGAGCGCTCTTACTTTCGGGTACAAACTCGTCGTCATCCATGAGGTCTTCGCTTTTAGCTAGGGTTCAGTTATAGAAGTAGGCAGCCACGCCGAGAAAGGCAAAAAACCCCACGACATCGGTGATGGTTGTCAATACCACACCGCCGGCTAACGCTGGATCGATACGAAGTCGATCTAAAATAAGCGGCAGTGATGCGCCTGCAATACCTGCGGTAATCAGATTAATGATGATTGCAAATGCGATGATAAGTCCAAGCGTCGTATCGTCGAACCAATAAGCTGCGATGATTGCGATCACGAACGCCCAAATAAGGCCGTTGATGATCGAGACGAAAATCTCGCGACGGACAAGCCAAATTTCTGTTCGATCATTGATCTGGCCCATCGCCATTGCGCGAATGAGCACGGTCAGACTCTGTGTACCAGCAATTCCCCCCATGGAGGCTACAATCGGCATCAATACGGCGAGCGCGACCACTTTTTCGATTGTATCCTGGTAAAAGGCAATCACTGAGGCCGCCAAAATAGCAGTGGCGAGATTGATCGCCAACCAGATGGCGCGCTGAGGTGCTGTCGCAAGCACGGTGGTAAAGACGTCTCCGTCTCCGAGGCCTGCCATGACCGCGAGGCTGTGATCGGCCTGTTCCCGGATAACATCGACGACATCATCAATTGTGATACGTCCGAGCAGCTTGCCTTGGGGATCAACGACGGGGGCCGAGATCCAATCATTTCGCTCAAATCGCCGCGCGACCTCGTCGGCCGAAGTCATTGCGTCTAAAGGTTCGCGCTCGGTTTTCATCATTTCTCGCACCGACACATGTGGATCGGACACGAGCAGCGTCCTTACTGGCAACAGTCCCACATATTTATGATCGCGATTCACTACGATTAGGCTATCTGTGTTTTCGGGCAGTCGCGTGTGGCGCCTTAGGTAGCGGAGCACCACGTCCATCGAAAGATCCGCTCTGATGGTCAGAGTGTCGGTACTCATCAGACCGCCGGCCACGTCGTCCGGATAGCTAAGCGCGGTTTCAAATCGATCTCGATCGTCGTCAGTTAACGACCCCAGAATCTTGTCGGTATCGGCTTGGGGCAGTTCATGGAGTATGTCAGCAACGTCGTCGTCGTCGAGTTGCGAAATGATTTCTGCTACGGCTTCTGGTTGAAGCTCTGCTAAGAAGGTATTCCGAATATCGTCGGGTAACTCGTTGAGGACGTCAGCCTCTTGCTCGTGATCCAGAAGGGTCCAGAGCTCGTCCCGAGTCGAGGGTGGCGAGGAGCTGATGAGGTGGGCAATGTCGCCTGGGGATATATCGGCGAGGACGGCAGCAACATCAGAGGCGGTGCCAGAGCGCAGTGCGTCTGTGACTCGAGTCACCGCAAGGCTCGCTTGTGCACTCATATCAACCATGGTTCGTCCCTCCACCCGCGCGCGAAGGTTATCACTGCACGCGCCACTATGCCGGACTCACCCATGCGAACAAATACCATCAGATACTGTTCTAAGTCAGGGGCATGTCTCTATGACTTACGGTCACAGCTGGGAATTGGTCCGCTAAAGCATTGCCGATGCGCTCAGTCATGTAGACCGAGCGATGCTTGCCGCCTGTACAGCCGATTGCAATCGTGAGGTACGCTCGTTGACTTCCCTTGTACAGAGGGATCCATCGACCCAGCATGGCAATGAGATCGTCCGCCACGTCGTGAGTCTCGGTATGGGCTTCGAGAAAGGCTTTTACTTCGGACGCTTGCCCGGTAAAGGGACGCAGCTCTGGCTCCCAGTGCGGATTGGGAAGCATGCGCATGTCGAGCACAAGGTCCGCGTCTACCGGCGCACCTTTTTTGAACCCAAAAGACTGCACCTGAATCGCCATTGTATTCGCGGCAGCTGCTCCAATGCGTGCGGTCACGACTTCCCGTTGCTGATACGGGGACATTTCACTGGTGTCGATTATGAGATCAGCAGCAGCGACAAGTGGCTCGAGAACAATACGTTCGAGTGCAATGGCATCCGCTAATGATCTCCCGCTGACGCTCAATGGATGTCGGCGTCGCGTTTCGTTGAAACGTTTGCCGAGTGCTTGCGCCGTCGCATCAAAAAATATGAGCTGGAGCTCTAGCCCCTCGCGTAGCGCTCGCAGATAATCCCTAAAATCAGTGACTCCAGCATCCTCGGTACGTATGTCAATGCAGATCGCCAGACCTTGATGCGTTTGATGGGATTGCCTGGAGAAGTGCTCGATGAGAAAGCTCACCAGAGCAATGGGAAGGTTATCGACACAGTAATAACCCAGATCCTCGAGGTGATTGAGTGCCGAACTCTTCCCTGAGCCAGAACTTCCACTGACGATGACGACGCGCATGAGTTATCGCACCACTCTAAATGGTTCGCGATAGCTCAGTGTCTGTGCAGGGAGCATCACGATTCAGAGAGTAGTGATTGCTCGAGCTCAGGCTCGGGCTTTTTATGACTGCGTTGCTTGCGCTTGTGTTCAGTGACTTGTCGATCCAGTTTGTCGATGACGGAGTCAATGGCGGGGTACATTCCGGAGTGCGTCTCTGATGCGAAAAAATCAGCACCGGCCAGATGAAGATTCGCCTCCGCTTTGTGCATGGCTCGCTCGACGACTAAGACAAATTCAATGTGATCGATGCTGTCGCAGTGACGTTCTAATCGCCGTAATTTCTTGGAGATACGCTCCCTCAGTCCGTCGGTTACGTCTACGTGATGTCCACTAATGGTTAATCGCATGGTCTCTCTCCTGTTCTTTTTAAATGTCTAGATATACCGCTTTCTCTCGTTAGAGGGTCCGATGTTCATTTGCTCTCGATACTTTGCAATTGTGCGACGAGCAACAAGGACCCCTTCGTCGGCCAATAACGTGCACAGTTTGGCGTCGCTCAGTGGCTTTTGTGGATTTTCTTGGTTAACGATGCGCTTGATCAACGCTTTAATGGCGGTCGATGAACACTCACCGCCTTCAGTGGTTGCGACATGGCTTGAGAAGAAATATTTCAACTCGAAGATCCCACGTGGCGTGTGCATGTATTTGCGAGTTGTTGCTCGTGACACGGTTGACTCGTGCAGATCGACCTCGCCCGCAATATCGGCAAGTATCAGTGGACGCATTGCTTCATCACCATGATCCAGAAAAGCGCGCTGGTGTTGAACAATAGAGGAAGCCACTTTCAATAGTGTCTCATTGCGACTGAGTAGGCTTTTAATAAACCACTTAGCCTCCTGCATGCTCGCTCGACCATAGTCTCTGTCTGTGTTTGAGCCTGCACTTAACAGGTCAGCATAGTGGTCGTTTATTCGAAGCTTGGGGGCGACATCAGGATTGAGCTCGACTCGCCATCGACCCTCGACACGCCTAACAAACACGTCCGGAACGATGTACTCGGTCACCTCACTTTCCACCGATGCTCCAGGCGTTGGGTTGAGCGAACGAATCAGCGACAGTGCACCCGCAATATCATCGGGTGTCGTTCGCATGCGCCGTGCCAAATTTTTGGGGTCTGCAACGGGAATTTGTTCTATGTGTCGGCTCACCAGTAAGCCTGCTGTTTCGCGATGAGGCGTGTCCACGGTCATTTGCCTGAGCTGGATGAGAAGGCACTCGCGCAAATCGGCGGCAAAAACGCCTGTGGGTTCAAAGTGCTGAAGTCTGTGCAAAACAGCCATGATTTCGTCGAGCTCAAGCTCGTCGCTCGCAAGGCCGAGATGAATTTGCTCCGGTGTTTGTGTTAGTCGACCGTCAACGTCGACGGCGTCGATGAAAGCGAGCGCGATGGTATGATCCGCGGCGGAAAAGCGGGTAAGGTTGAGTTGCCACAAAAGGTGCGATTGCAGTGTTTCAGGCAATGAATCGCGCTCGGCGAAATTCATGTCACTGTCGCCCATGGATTGACTCGACGTCGAGGGGGCCGCAGAGGGCATGACATCCTCCCAGGCCGCATCCACTTGCAGTTCGGTGCCCGGAATATCTTCACTGACGGTTTCGGAGAAATCCACGCTTTCTTTTAACGCGTTGTCGACCTGATCGACCAGCGTCTCCTCTTCATCTAAAAGCGGGTTGCTCTCGAGGGTCTCGGTGATGGTTTGCTGGAGGTCTAGGGTGCTGAGTTGAAGAAGCTTGATAGCCTGCTGCAGCTGAGGTGTCAGCGTTAGTTGCTGTCCAAGCTTTAACTGCAGCGCTTGCTTCATAACTCTCGTAAAGGACCTAATGGAGAATCAGTTTAGCGCTTTAGATTCCGCGAAGGCAAACAGGTTGGCAAAGATTTTGCTTTGCCGGTGAGGGTTTACAGACGGAAGTCTTTGCCCAGATAAACTTTCCGTACTTTCGTATTATCTAAAATACTTTGCGCATCCCCATCCGCGATGACCTGACCTTCGCTTACGATGTAGGCGCGCTCGCAAATATCAAGCGTCTCCCTCACGTTATGGTCAGTAATAAGCACGCCCAGACCGCGTTCTTTAAGGTGGTTGATGATGGCTTTAATGTCCGAAATGGAAATAGGATCAACGCCTGCAAAGGGTTCATCAAGTAATATGACTTTTGGCTCTGTCGCCAAGGCCCTCGCTATTTCGACGCGTCTGCGCTCGCCGCCCGACAGACTTTGGCCCAGTGAATCTTTCAGTTGCGTAATGTGGAATTCGCGCATGAGCTCATCGCATTGAACCTGCTGCTCGTGAGGTGATAAGTCGGTACGTGTTTCGAGGATGGCTAAAATATTATCCTGGACTGACATCCTCCGAAAAATAGAGGCCTCTTGAGGGAGGTATCCTAATCCCTGGCGGGCTCGTAGATGAATGGGAAGGTGAGTCACGTCGTTACCGGCAAGGCTAATGGCGCCCTCATCGCTAGTTACCAAGCCGACCATAAGGTAGAAACACGTGGTCTTCCCTGCGCCGTTCGGGCCCAACAGCCCAACGATTTCGCCGGCGTCAACGCTCATCGACATGCCGTCTACCACCCGGCGGCCTTTGTACGCTTTAACCAATCCCGTAGCAGACAAGACATTACTCATACTAACTACCCTCGCGCAGTGCGTTGGGTGGGATCGTGACCTTGACACGCTGAGGCAAAGCTTTATTCGGTGAGCCTGCAGCCATGACCCTCTGGGTCGTGACGAGATACTCGATGGTGCTTCCCTCGATGACCGCGCCGTCCTGTAGGATTTTAGCGCCGCCAATGAGGCGGATACGGTCGGTCGCCTCCTGGTATTCGATGGTTTCTGCTTGAGCGTCAATGGGTCCAGCACTGCCGTCGGGTTGTTGTGTCATCGTCGCGGGGTTCCCACGTGCCGTTATGAGTGTTGCCCTGTTCTCGTCAAAGGTAAAAACGAGGCTGTCCGCTTTAATCTTTAACGTGCCTTGGGTTAATACAACGTCACCTCGATACGTGGTTTCGCCTGATGGCTCCTCGCGAATAGCGCTGTCGGCCGCAATCTCAATGGGTTTGTCAGTGTCGATACTGAAGCTCGACTGAATCAAGCCGATGCTGGCGCTGATCAAAATTAGAGCTCGAATCTGAAAGCGGGAGCACATCATTGGGTCTTATCCTGCCGATATTGAGAGGCCACGTTACCTGCAAGCCGTGCGGTACCTGCATTTAGGTCGATGATCAAACCAGCGGCTGTTGTTTCGCTTCTATCGCTCACCAGACGCGTCTGAGTATCAGATACGGCGAGATTGGTTAATGCGTCCAGTTTAATCTCTTGTGTCTCTAATTGAAGGGCTTCTCCACGGAGGATCGTGACGCCTCCTGACAGCGTCATTGCATCGTTTGACGCCTCTGACGAGCCTGTAGGAGCGAAAAGTGTCCAGTGCCCGCCTTGCTTGTCTTCGTGTTCGACCCAAACGTCTCTTAATCGAGTTTCAGGCGCACCCTCATACTTCACGGCATGTGCCGCCTTGCTCTGCTCAAGCTTTTCACCGGCCGCACCAAAGCGAGTCAGCTCCAGCTGCTGAATTTCTATTTCCACAAGCTGGTCTGCAGCGGCGCGCACCGGTGCTTGACTCTCAACACGGGAAAACACGATGAGCAGTACGATCACGCCTAGACCTGCAAAGCTTAGACTCCACTTCATGACGCGGTGCAGTCCAGTAAATAGTCACAGAGGTCACGAACACATCCCGTGCCTCCCGAAAGCGCCGATACCCAGTCAGAGGCCGCCAATACTTCTCGCGCTGCATCGGCTGGACAAGCCCCAAGCCCTGCGGCTTTTATGGCATCGAGATCGGGGAGGTCATCACCGATATAGGCGACTCGACTCATGTCGATCTCTAGGGTGTCTAAAAGTCTTATCAGTGCAGTCAGTTTGTCTTCGCGTCCCTGTATCAAGTGCCCAATCTGCAGCTCGGAGGCACGTCGCTCAACCATGGTAGAGACTCTGCCGGTGATAATGGCGGTGTCGATGCCCGCAGCTTGCACCCGTTTAATGCCCACACCATCTTTTATGTTGAAGGACTTGAGCTCATGACCCTCGCTGCTGTAAGTCACCTGGCCATTAGTCATCACGCCATCGACATCCATGACGAGGAGCTTAATGTCTCGGTGCTGAATGTCTCGATGCTGAGTCATACGATGCCCGCCCTTAAGAGCGCCAGCAGCTGAACGACCCCGGCGACACGCTCATTCTCGTCGGTCACGACTAAGGCGCTGATACTGTCTGCTTCCATGCGGGCGACGGCTTCAGCGGCGAGCGCATCTGCGCTGATTGTTCTGGCGCCTTTTGACATAACGGTTTCGACCTGTGTTTTTCGCAGGTCATAGTCCTGCTCAAGCGCACGCCGCAGGTCCCCGTCGGTAAAAATTCCGAGTAATCGATCGTTATCATCAACGACAGTCGACATGCCCAAGCCCTTGGCAGAGATTTCCATGAGCGCGTCTGCAAGTGACATTGTCAGCGACACTTTGGGGATATCGGAACCGGTGACTAAAACGTCTGACACCCGTGTCAGTAGTCGACGGCCCAGCGCACCGCCCGGGTGGGTAAATGCAAAGTCTTCTGCGGTAAAACCACTCTGTTCCAGCATGGCAATGGCCAGGGCGTCGCCCATGACCAGGTTGGCGGTCGTGCTGGCAGTAGGAGCAAGATCGAGAGGGCATGCTTCCTCATCAACACTAATATTCAGGTGCGCATCGGCGGCTCTTGCGAGGGTCGAGTCAGGATTGCCTGTCATGGCTACGATGGGTAATCCCAATCGCTTAAGAAGGGGCAGCAGTGCAGTTATTTCAGCGGTCGTGCCACTGTTCGACATGAGCAGTGCTGCGTCGGATCGCGTGATCATTCCCATGTCGCCGTGGCAGGCTTCGGCAGGGTGGACAAACTGTGCAGGTGTGCCGGTGCTTGCGAGTGTTGCCGCTATTTTGTTACCAATATGCCCGCTTTTACCCATGCCACTGACGATCACTCTGCCCTTGACCGCCGAGAGTAGTTCGACGGCGTGCGTAAACGATTCATCGATGCGATGTTGGAGCTGCTCAACGGCACGTAGCTCGAGTTCGATCGTGCGTCTAGCCGACTCAATCGCGTTTCGGGGTTGTTTTGATGTTGTAGTCACAGTGCAAAGTCCGGGTAGAAAATGAGGATACCCATGTAGGTTGTGTAAATCGTAACCAGTAAGACACCGGAGACACGACCAAGTTCATTTGAGCCGCTACTGCTGGGCTCTGAACGCTTGGAGGCTAAGGCGGCGAGTAGCATCAGAATGCCGGCCGTCAACAGGGTCACCGGCCAGTCCCTGCTCATGACGCTGGGATTAAGCGACAGCGGGCCAAAAATGCCAGGTATTGCCAGTACCACTAGTAAATTAAAGACATTGCTGCCGACGATAGCGCCGACTGCAATATCCGCGTGTCCTTTAAGCGCGCTCATCACAGACGCTGCAAGTTCTGGAAGACTGGTGCCGATGGCAACAATGGTTAATCCGATGACCAGCTCGGAGACGCCCAACGCCGTTGCGATGTTAACTGCCCCAAAGACGAGCGCCCGCGAGGACAGTATTAAGAGCACTAAACCCACGGTAAACACCCCCCACGCTTTAGAGACGGGTAGGGCAGGCGGCTCAGTCGTTTGGCTCGTTTTGGTCTCACTCCGGCGCGCCAAAAGGACGAGGAACAGCACGAGCCCCGCGAGCAACAGTGCGCCATCAGTGGCGGATAGGCTGCCATCGGCCATGAGCGCACCAGCTAAAAGCGTGGCAATGAGCATTTGTGGCAGTTCACGCTTTGTGGCGCTCACATCGATAGCGATCGCCCTGATGATGAGTGTTACGCCCAGTACCAAGCCCACATTAGTAATGTTGGAGCCGAGCGCGTTTCCCACTGCCAGCTCACCCGACCCGGACAGGGAGGCCATTAACGAGACGACAATTTCAGGTGCGGACGTACCGAGTGAGACGATGGTCATGCCAATCAACAGTGGAGACATGCCCGCATGATTAGCAATGGCCGCAGCGCCCTCCACGAACTTGTCCGAGCTCCAAACGAGACCTGTGAGTCCCACGACGATGAAAAAGAGATCAAGCATTTGCTGTCAGTTGACACCTTGATGTTAGAAAACGGGTCGCTGTCTGGCAACGATCGGTTATCATACGGCAATGAGGGCTTTGAGCAGACTCCATCTTTGCGCAAATCAGGGCTGCTCGTCCCAACAAATTACGTTTTGAGCTAAAAATTGCATGAAATCAGTTAAATCACGAATAACCCATCTGTTTGTCGCGGCGATGGCTCTGATGATCAGTTGGTCCTCAGCGGCCAATACCGATTCAGACGCTACCGCTATTATTGAGTCCACGACATCGCAAATTATGGCGATTGTCGACGACGCACCTGATTACTTTGACACTGATCCCGGCCGGTTTTATGACAGCATCGGCGCTGTGCTCGATGAGACAATTGACTGGCGCGGCTTTGCGAAGGGTGTAATGGGCGAATATGCCTCGAACGCCCGATACCGAAGTTTAGATGAAGGCGGTCGAGAGGCTCTCCGCGCGCAGTTGGAGTTGTTTACCGAGATCATCAAGTCGGGACTTATAAGGACCTACGCAAAGGGATTGCTTGCCTTCAGTGGCTCTAAGTTTGAGATTGTGGCGGATGAGAGTAGTGAGCCTGATGCTCGGTCTGTCTCGATCACACAGCAGGTCTATGGGACCGGCGACCGGACGTTTACGGTGCGTTACCAAATGGGTCGAGGTCGGAGTGGTGAGTGGCGTTTGAGAAATATCATCGTCGAGAACATTAACCTAGGCCAAATTTATCAGAACCAATTTTCTGCGGCGGCCAAGTCCGCTGACGGTGATGCCGCTAAGGTCATCGCTGAGTGGGATGTTGCAGCGAATTTACCGGAGGATCTGGAGAGTGAATGAAGCGATGATTGTCAGCGCGTTAGAGGCGGAGTTTCCTGACGCTGTTATTCAGGTTGATCTTGATGGATCGCATTGCCAAGTCATGGTGATCAGTGCGGTTTTTGCTGGCCTGCGCCCTGTAGCGTGTCAGCAACGAGTGTATGCACCACTTGGGGAATTTATCAAAAGTGGCGCATTACATGCGGTAAATATCATCGCTAAGACCCCGTAGTCGAGTCTTCTCAAGGTGGATCATTTTATTATTCGAGGCGGTCAGCCGCTTAAGGGTCGTATTCAAATATCAGGTGCCAAGAATGCCGCGTTGCCCATCTTGGCCGCGACATTGTTGACGGCTGAGCAGTCGACGTTAGCGAACGTGCCTCATCTTAACGACATCACGACCATGGTGGCCTTGTTGGGTGCGCTCGGTGCTGATGTGTCAGTTGACGAAGCGATGCAACTCACGGTCTCGGCGGCTGCGCTGAACAATCAGCAAGCCCCTTATGAGCTGGTCAAAACTATGCGGGCCTCGATTCTAGTGATGGGTCCGTTGCTGGCACGGTTTGGTCATGCTCAGGTCTCGTTTCCTGGCGGATGTGCGATCGGTAGTCGACCAGTGGACTTGCACCTCAAGGGTTTTGAAGCCATGGGGGCGAGCATTGAGGTTCGTGATGGTTATATTGTGGCAAGCACTGACAATGGTCTGCACGGATGCGATTTCACATTTGACACTGTAACGGTGGGCGGCACTGAGAATCTCTTGATGGCTGCCGTACTGGCGCAAGGTCGCACGGTGCTGCGTAATGCAGCGCGCGAACCAGAGATCACTGATCTTGTGCAGTTCTTGCGTGGCATGGGGGCGTGTATTGAAGGTGATGAGAGCTCTACGCTCATTATTGACGGAGTGTCGTCGCTCAGGTCGAGTCACTACAGCGTGATGCCCGATCGAATTGAAGCAGGAACGTTTTTGGTTGCTGCCGCGGCGACCGGGGGCTGCATCACCGTGGATAATGCTGACCCTGAGCACTTGGGTATTGTGCTTGATAAATTGCGCGAAGCCGGCGTGAGCATTAGCGTGGATGGGATGTCGATTACTGCCGATATGCGTGAAAGGCGTCCCAAAGCGATCGATCTTGTCACTGCACCCTATCCTGGTTTTCCGACAGATATGCAGGCGCAATTTACTGCACTTAATGTGATCGCCGATGGCGTAGGTCGAATTACTGAGACGATTTTTGAAAATAGGTTAATGCAGGCTCACGAGATGAGTCGGATGGGTGCAAATATTACAGTGGACGGACACTCCGCTATCATTCGAGGCAAAGAGACCATTAATGGCGCGCCGGTGATGGCGTCGGATTTGCGCGCGTCTGCAAGTCTTGTGATTGCGGGATTGGCTGCCATGGGCGAGACGCGAGTGGAGCGTATCTATCACATTGACCGAGGCTATGAACGCATTGAAGAGAAGTTGCAGTCTATCGGTGGCGACATTGTTAGGAAAACGAGGTAAGTCATGAATCCCGTTCAAGCGGAACAGCTCACTATTGCGCTGACCAAGGGTCGTATTTTAAAAGAGACCTTGCCGCTGTTCGCGGAGGCAGGTATTGAGCCGCTCGAATCGATTGATAACAGTCGGAAGCTCATTTTTGAAACGACCGTCCCCGGTGTTTCATTCGTGTTGCTGCGAGGATCCGACGTACCGACCTATGTGCGACACGGTGCTGCAGACGTGGGCGTCGTTGGGAAAGATCTCCTCATGGAGTTTGGCGATGAGGGGGTTTATGAAGTTCTTGATCTGGGCATCGCGCGCTGCCGATTAATGACGGCCGGATCAGGTCATGATCGACGACCTGCGTCTGCGAAAATGAGAGTGGCGACTAAGTTCGTCAATGTCGCGCGTGCACATTATTCGGCAAGGGGTATTCAAGCAAACATCATCAAGCTGTACGGGGCGATGGAGCTTGCACCGATCATGAATCTTGCCGATGAAATTGTCGATATTGTCGATACCGGCAATACGCTCAAAGCGAATGGGATGAGACCTCTGGAACACATTGCAGACGTATCGTCACGCTTGATCGTGAACAAGGCGTCAATGCGCACGCGAAATCCGATTATTGCCTCGTTGATTGAGCAAATTTCCACCGCTGTCGCGTCTCGTCAGGGGGATTGATGTCGATTGATATTCGTCGCTTTTCGAGTGTAGACCCGGAGTTTGAGGCAAAGATTTTAGAATTGCAGGCACCTATTGAGGCCCTTGATCCCACGCTTGTAGGCACCGTCCGAACTATTATCGATCAAGTGAGGCGCGATGGTGATCTTGCGCTTTTGGCGCTTACACAAAAATACGATTTGCACCCTGCAGAAACGATGTCAGCTTTAGCGTTTGGCCGTGATCAGCTGAAGGCTTTCGAGTCCCGTATTACCCAAGAAGAGCTCACGGCACTCAAAACAGCGGCAATACGGATTCAGCGCTACCACGAACAGCAGTCAGCCAGTGATTGGTCGATGACTGACGATTACGGTAACTGTCTTGGTCAACGTATTCGACCCATGCGGCGAGTGGGCCTTTATGTGCCCGGCGGAAAAGCAAGCTATCCGTCCTCGGTGCTTATGAATGCTATCCCGGCTAAGGTCGCTGGTGTGTCCGACCTTGTCATGGTCGCGCCTTCACAAAAAGGTGAGATAAACCCATTGGTTTTGGCGGCAGCCTCATTGGCAGGTGTGGACTCAGTTGTGACGGTCGGCGGTGCACAGGCTATCGCTGCATTGGCGCACGGTACTGAGACAATTTCGGCAGTCGATAAAATTGTAGGCCCCGGTAATCGTTATGTTGCGGAGGCAAAGCGGCAGGTCTTTGGGAAGGTGGGCATCGATATGATCGCCGGGCCCTCGGAGATTTTTATCATTGCCGATGGCAGTGTGGATCCAGATTGGATTGCGCTGGATCTTATGTCGCAAGCGGAGCATGACGAAATCGCGCAAGCGGTTTGTATTGCCACGTCCGATGAGTGTCTTGATGCGGTACTTCGTTCGTTGAACGCGCTACTGCCCGATATGCCGCGTCGCGATATCATCGAAGCGTCCTTTCGTAATCGCGGCGCACTGATTTCAGTCGGTGATTTACAGGAAGCTGCGGCACTCTCCAATCGTTTTGCGCCGGAGCATTTGGAGCTCGCCGTGGCGTCACCGCGGTCATTGCTTGAACACATCACCAGCGCGGGAGCGGTTTTTCTTGGGGCGTACAGTTCTGAGTCTTTGGGCGACTATTGTGCGGGCAGCAACCACGTGCTTCCGACGTCCGGAGCGGCGCGGTTTTCGTCGCCCTTGGGGGTGTACGATTTTCAGACGCGCTCATCCGTCATCGAGATCAGTCAAGAGGGGGCCCATGCTCTGGCGAGTGTTGCGGGCACCATTGCCGATGGGGAATCGCTCACCGCTCACGCATTAGCGGCGCGCGCGCGAACACGAACACAAAAATAAGACGCTAGGGCTTACGGTGCTATAGGTCGCGTCGATACGATGGCGTCGACAGCAAATTCATCGTCGTTGCGACGCAGTCCAACCGTTACTCGGTCACCCGGGCGCAACCGAGCGATTGTTTGCATGGCTTGGCGTGCATCGGTCACACGCGTGCCTTCCAAGGCAACGATAAGGTCGCCGACTTGAATGCCGGCGCGCTGAGCGGGTCCATCAGGAGCGGTTTCAGTCACGAGAAGTGACTGTGTCGATCGCCCCTGTTCATCAAAGCCCATGAGTAAGTCCACGCTGACGCCTAACCAGCCGCGAATGACACTACCGTATTCAATGAGGTCACTCATGACGACTGACACCAGATTGCTCGGCGTCGCGAGATTGATACCAATGCCGCTGACCTCCGTATTCTGGTCATTTACCCCGGTGTAGATCAGTGTGTTGATGCCGACTAATTGGCCTTCAGAGTCTATGAGAGCGCCGCCTGAGTTACCCAGATGAATCGTTGCATCGGTCTGAATATAGTTCTCGTAGGCTGAGAGCTGCAGACCGTATCGCTCCAGGCCTGACACGATTCCTAAGGAGACCGAATGACTAAAGCCATAGGGGTTGCCGATCGCCAAGACCACGTCACCGACGTTAATGTTGTCGGAGTTTGCAGTTTCTATTGCGGATAAGCCCGACAGCTCGGTTTTAAGGAGGGCAAGATCAGTTTCTGAGTCAGCGCCAAGGACAGTCGCGCTGGCGCGCCGACCATCGGACAGCAGTATTTGGATGGTTTGCGCACCTTCGATGACATGACGATTCGTCATGATGTGGCCGTCTTCACTCATAATGACGCCAGAGCCCAGAGAGCGTTCAATGCGAGGCTGACGTTCGCCGGGATTCATGAAGCGACGCAGAAGAGGGGCGTTGAGAACGGGGGACGGGTCGGCCACTAATTTTGCGGTATAAATATTGACGACAGATGGCGTGGCAACCATAACGGCGTTACTGTAGCTATCGGGCCCCTGCGCATTTCGCGGCACGAGCCAGTCTGTCGTCAGCAACAGTGCCGCCGCCAGCACGCCTACAAGCGCCGGCCACGCCAATTGAGAAACCCATTCGCGCATTATTCAGATCCCATGTTTAGGATCAGTAGTGTAAATCAAAGTCTGCGTATAATACGCATTACAAATCTATTTCAGATAAGCGGGGTGTGTTCTTCATGGGTATCAGCCGAGAAACACTGAGGGTCGCGCTGGATCGCGAACTGAATATTGAGGGCTTTAATGATTATTGCCCTAATGGTTTGCAAGTTGAGGGCTCGCCGACTATTTCAGTGGTTGTATCAGGGGTGACCGCGTGCCAAGCGCTGCTCGATAAGGCGGTGTCGCTAAATGCCGACGCGGTACTCGTGCACCATGGTTATTTTTGGCAAGGCGAAGACGCGCGAGTCGTCGGGATGAAGGCGCGCAGACTCAAAACGCTGTTGGATTCGAGGATGAATTTATTTGCCTATCACCTGCCTTTGGACTGTCACCGGTCGTTGGGTAACAACGCGGGGTTAGGGAGGGCTCTGGGGCTTAGTGATTGGGAGCCATTGGATGCAGTGGATCTTAGTTTTCCTGTTTTTTGCGGCGCGCTGGAATCGCCAAACTCACTGCAGTCGGTTGCACAGGGCCTTGAGCGCGAGTTGGGGCGAGGCGTTACCGTTGTGGGAAGCCCTGAGGCGAGCGTTCAGTCAGTGGCGTGGTGTACCGGAGGAGGGCAGCGTTACATAGACGCCGCAGCCGATGCGGGTGTTGACTTGTATGTCACCGGTGAGATCTCAGAGCAAACCGTCCATGTTGCTCGCGAGCGAGGTATTTCGTTTATCGCTGCGGGCCATCACGCGACGGAGCGATTTGGCGCTCGCGCGCTCGGACAGTGGATCGCTGAACATTTTGGTATCGAGCATCACTTCGTGGACATCGACAGTCCGGCTTAAGTCTTCAGTTGGACTGGCTTGCGTAATTTTTATCTAAACCAAAATCTTCGGACAGTTGCCCAGCCTCGCTCGGGGATTTCTTTGGTGCGTAGTCGAGCGGTTGCGCAGGGTCTAACAGGCGATCGGGTACTTCAAACACGCCGCCAATGTGTTTTGCGTCATCCATTTGACTGGCGACCTCAGCGTCGCAAAGTTCTTGGGCACCTGAGGCAATATGGCTGTAGATAGAGCGGTAGTCATCCTGCATGCGGTGAAGGAGTTGAGCGGTATTGGCGAAATGACTGGTAACCGACTGCTCGTAGGCCCGTCGAGACGCCTGCGCAGCCTCAACCTCGCGCTTTAACCCGTCGATGACATCGCTGGCGTTATCCTTGCGTTGTGTGGCCAGCCACCACCCCACGCCAAGGCCGACCGAAAACCCGGCAAACGCGAAATAAGCAATACTCGTAATTGTTGGTTCCATAAGACTCCCCCGAGTTTCTTACATGTTAACTTTGTCCGATAACTTTGACCAACAGACGGTCGCTTTTTCGATGCAGTCATCCCATTCTGATTATTGTCGTATACATGAGTTGACGCTAGAGTCACACGTCGTAAAACCGCCTTTTTCACACCCAGAAAGTCACTAAATGATCCCAACGCCTGCTGAACGCTATGAATCTGATCTTAACGCTGGTTTTATTATTCCAGACGCTGCGCAGCGGGTTGCCGTCATCGAGCTGCAACAGTTGTATGAGCGTGTGGAAGCGCGAGCAGGGCGAAAAAAGGGTCTGCTCGGTCGGTTGTTTGGGGCGGGCGATCAAAAGCCCGAAATCGGTCTTTATCTCTGGGGCGGGGTGGGCCGTGGCAAGACGTACCTCATGGATTCGTTTTTCGAGGCTCTGACCTTCAAGCAAAAAGAGCGCATGCACTTCAACCGATTTATGCAACGCGTTCACGAGGATCTGAGCACGCTGACCGGCACCAAAAACCCGCTGGATACCGTCGCTGATCGCATCGCATCCCAGACTCAGGTTCTCTGCTTCGACGAATTCTACGTCAGCGATATTGGGGATGCGATGTTGCTGGGCGGACTCATGCAGTGTTTATTTGATCGCGGAATCACCTTGGTCGCCACCTCGAACATTCCCCCAAATGGGCTCTACAAGGACGGTCTTCAGCGAGCACGATTCCTCCCGGCAATCCACGCGGTAGAGAACTACACAAAGGTCTTGAATGTTGACAGTGGCGTTGATTATCGACTCCGTGTGCTGTCCCGATCTGAGCTTTATTTCGTCGCGAATTCCCCTCAAGACGCGAGTCCTTTACCCGCGTTGTTTAGTGAATTGTCGGGCGGAAAATTGCTTGAGGCAGGGACGCTTGTTGTCAATAAACGGCCTTTGACCTACTGCGGCATGTCTGAGGGCGTGCTCATGGTGTCCTTCGCTCAATTGTGTTTGTGCGCACGCAGCGCCATGGACTACACGCAGCTTGCTCGAGAGTTTCATTCGATTCTTATTTCTGATGTGCCGCAGTTGACGCCAGACAGCGAAGATGGCGCGCGTCGATTCGTTACGCTTATCGATGAATTTTACGACAGAAATATTAAAGTGGCTGTCGCCGCTGAGGTGGCGATGAATAGCCTGTACGCAGGGCGCAAGTTAGCGTTTGAGTTTCAAAGGACGCTCTCGCGTTTAATCGAAATGCAGTCTGTGGAATATTTGGGTCGGGAACATCGCCCGTAGCGACGGTTTCCTATTGAAAGCTATAACTGCCTGCTGTAATCTCCGCGCTCCTTTAATATAGGCCTGATAGGCGAGTTCATGAAAACGTATAGCGCAAAGGCAGGTGACGTTCACCACGATTGGTTCGTGGTTGACGCAGAAAACAAGACTCTCGGACGATTGGCTGCCGAAATCGCTCACCGCCTGCGCGGTAAGCACAAGCCGGAGTTCACGCCACACATGGACATGGGCGATTACATTGTCGTTGTCAATTGTGAGAAAATTCGTGTTACGGGCGCTAAGGCCACGGACAAGATGTATCACCACCACACGGGTTATCCGGGTGGCTTGAAGTCATTTACGTTTGAAAAGCTGATCGATCGTGCGCCGGAACGTGTTTTGCAACGCGCCGTTAAAGGTATGTTGCCACGAAACCCTCTGGGACGGGCAATGTTCAAGAAGCTCAAAGTATACTCTGGGGCGTCACATCCTCATGAGGCACAGCAGCCTCAAACGCTGACAATTTAAGGAATTCATCATGGCAGTCGCACAGTATTACGGCACCGGACGACGCAAGACGTCAACAGCTCGAGTTTTTTTGAAGGGCGGTAGCGGTGCTATCACGATCAATGGACTTGGAATCGACCAGTACTTTGGTCGCGAAGTCGCGAGAATGGTTGTTCGTCAGCCGCTGGAGCTTACCGAGACGTCTGATAAGTTCGACGCGAACATTACGGTTGCCGGTGGTGGCAGTTTTGGTCAGGCCGGTGCGATTCGCCACGGATTGACCCGTGCTCTTCTTGAGTATGATGAGTCACTGCGAGGAACGCTGCGGGCAGCCGGTTTCGTTACGCGTGACGCCCGTGAAGTTGAGCGTAAGAAAGTGGGTTTGCGCAAGGCGCGTCGTCGTCCACAGTTCTCGAAGCGCTAATCTCCCTCGTGACGGCCGGCGCTGTCACGTTACTGAACAAATTATCGCTATCAGCGGGGCATTTATGCTTCGCTTCGTCTTGCTGTGGGCGCGACCGATGATTAAACTTCTGCGGCTTTAAAATTCTTTTGCGCGGCAACCACGGGTTGCCGGCAACAAAAACGATACTCGGAGACAACCGAATGAGTGAAGTTGAGGTGAGTCAAGCAGCCGATGATGGTCGCGGGTCAGATCAAACACGGCGACGATTTCTAACAGCGGCGACAACAGCAGTGAGTGCTGTGGGGGTTGTTGGCGTGGCGGTTCCGTTTATGGCGTCGTGGAATCCCTCAGAGAAGGCTAAGGCCGCGGGCGCTCCCGTCAAAGCCGACATCAGCAAGGTCGCGCCTGGTCAAATGGTCGTTGTCGAGTGGCGTGGCAAGCCTGTCTACGTGTTGCGTCGCACGGCCGAGCAGCTCTCGGACCTGACGGCTCTGGACGGCGACCTGAAAGACCCTAATTCTGAAGGTGCGGACCAACCCACCTACATCGAAGGGACCTCGCGCTCTTTGAATGAAGAGCTTCTGGTGGTTGTCGGTTTGTGTACACACCTTGGGTGCGCTCCAAAATTTAGGCCGGAAGTCGGTGCGGCAGACCTTGGCGGTGACAGCTGGGTTGGCGGTTTCTTTTGCCCCTGTCACGGATCAAAGTTTGACTTGGCGGGGCGGGTCTATAAAGGCGTTCCCGCGGCGGCTAACTTAGTCGTCCCCCCCTATTCATTCGAAGGCGATAACATTTTGGTTATTGGCGTTGACACGGAGGTAGCGTAATGGAAAAGGCACTGACTGGTTTGATCGCTTGGGTTGATGCGCGTCTTCCGATTACGCGCGCCTGGGACACGCACATGGGCAGCTATTACGCGCCTAAAAACTTTAACTTGTGGTATTTCTTTGGCGTATTCTCGCTACTGGTCTTAGTCAATCAGTTACTGACCGGTATTTGGCTGACGATGAGTTATACGCCGAGCGCTGAAGAGGCGTTTGCGTCCGTTGAGTACATTATGCGAGACGTGGAATACGGTTGGTTACTCCGCTACATGCACTCGACCGGTGCGTCGGCCTTTTTCATTGTTATTTACATGCACATGTTCCGCGCGATGATGTACGGCTCTTATCAGAAGCCGCGTGAGCTGATCTGGATTTTCGGGATGCTCATATTTGTTGTGCTGATGGCTGAGGCTTTTGTGGGCTACGTACTCCCATGGGGGCAAATGTCGTACTGGGGGGCTCAGGTCATTATTTCCCTGTTCGGCGCTATTCCAGTCGTGGGTGAAGACGTGACGACATGGATTCGCGGGGATTATTTACTGTCTGGTATTACCCTTAACAGATTCTTTGCGTTGCACGTTGTCGCGTTACCCATCGTGTTGCTTGCACTTGTGGTGTTGCACATTTTGGCGTTGCATGAGGTGGGTTCAAATAACCCAGATGGCGTCGAGATCAAAAAGCACAAGGATGAAAATGGTATTCCACTTGATGGTATTAGGTTCCACCCGTACTACTCGGTGCACGACGTACAGGGCATTGCTGTCTTTATGTTTTTCTTCTGCGGTATCATTTTCTTTGCCCCAGAGATGGGCGGTTACTTTTTAGAACTTGCAAACTTTGAAGAAGCGAACGCACTGAAAACGCCGGCGCACATCGCACCTGTGTGGTATTACACGCCGTATTACTCGGTATTGCGGGCTGTTCCAGATAAGTTCTGGGGGTTTGTGGCCTTCGCAGCGTCGGTTGCCATTCCCTTTGCCATGCCCTGGATTGATCGTAACCCTGTCCGCTCGTGGCGCTACCGTGGAATGCTCAACCGGGTGTTGCTGATCGGCTTTGTGATCAACTTTATTATTCTGGGTGTGCTAGGTGTTAAAGCCCCAACCGAAAGTCGAACGCTGTTGGCACAGATCTGCACCATTTACTACTTCGCGTTTTTCTTAGGTATGTATTGGTGGTCCACCTGGGATAAGACCAAAGAAGTGCCTGAACGCATCACGATGGATGGCGGCATGGGTATGGGTAAGAACTTGGCGACAATCGCGATAATTGCGTTGTTGACCTGGTTGCCACTAAAGGCGGTCGGTGCTGAATCAGCTTATGATTGCGGCACTATTCCGTGCGACGAGTTTGTCGCAGATGCGACAGACCAAGCCTCGTTGCAGCAAGGAGCCGCGCTTTACACGAACTATTGCGCCGGGTGCCACTCTCTCCAGTACTCACGTCACAACCGGGTGGCGAGAGATCTAGGAATTCCCGAAGATTTGTACCGTGAAAACTTGATGTTTGACCCCAATCAGAAGATTGGTGGATTAATGGACAACAGCATGGACAAGGCTGTCGCGAAGGTCTGGTTTGGTGCGACGCCGCCCGATCTAACCTTGATTTCCAGGGCGCGCAAGCCTCAGTGGCTGTACACGTACCTTCGCTCTTTCTACCAAGATGACTCTCGCCCTTACGGTGTTAATAACCTTGTGTTTAAAGACGTGGGTATGCCGCATGTTCTTATGGAGTTGCAAGGTCTTCCGCAGTGCGTGTCAAGCGATCACACGGATGATGACCAGCATGATAAGGGTCACTGCGACTCTCTAGAGGTTGCCGCGGCAGGGATCATGGCGACTGATGAGTTTGACGGTGCCATATACAACCTCGTCAACTTCCTCGCGTACACGGCCGAGCCGTACAAGCAGACGCGGATTGAAATGGGCAAGCGCGTCATGTTATTTCTCGTGTTGTTCTTTATCGCTGCGTGGGCGTTGAATCGAGAATACTGGAAAGACGTGCACTGAGGCGTTCCTACGGGCATAATTCAAGCGGCGGGAGGGTGGTCCCGCCGCTGAACTTTTATCATTCCGCTCGGAGTCCCTCCTAATGAAGTTAGCCGATGACGCGTCAGGCGCGGTATCAAAACGCTCTGCAATGACACTTTTCTCTGATAGCTCTAGCCACTACAGCCACCGTGTGCGCATTGTTTTAGCGGAGAAGGGAGTTTCGGTCGACCTTGTTGAGAGTGTAGATGGTGTCCCCGCTGCCGAGCTTGGTGACCTTAACCCCTATAATACGATGCCAACACTGATAGACCGAGACCTGATTCTCTATGAGTCTAAAGTGATGATGGAGTATTTGGACGAGCGATTCCCTCATCCGCCACTGTTGCCCGTGTACCCGGTGGCGCGAGCTGAGAGCCGGCTGTTTATGTATCGGGTAGAGCGCGACTGGTGCGTGCTTGTGGACACGATACTTAACAGCTCTGATAAATCGGCTGTGGCCGTCGCGCGTCGTGACCTCGGCGACAGTTTGACGGCTCTTTCGCCTCTTTTTGCCGAGAAGGCATTTTTCATGAGCGAAGACTTTACGCTCGTAGATTGTTGTATTGCCCCCATCTTATGGCGGCTCCCCGCGCTGGGCATTGAAATTCGAGCAAGCAAACAGACAAAACCGTTGTACGAGTACATGGAGCGCTTGTTCAGTCGCGAGGCCTTCCAAGAAAGCCTGTCGGTTACAGAACGAGAAATGCGCCTGTAGGACAGGGGAGCTTGAGTGACGCCCAGTAAACCCTACGTTGTTCGAGCTATCTACGATTGGATCGTCGATAACAACTGCACACCGCACGTGCTCATTGATGCCCAAAGCGAGGGCGTCATGGTGCCGCTAGATTACGTCACAGAGGGCCAAATTGTTCTTAATATTTCGCCCACGGCTGTGGTGAGCTTAAACCTTGGTAATGATGCGATCGTATTCAGTGGCCGCTTCGGTGGTGTGCCTATGGACGTATTTCTTCCACTAGACAGTGTCTTGGGGATCTACGCGCGTGAGAACGGCCAAGGCATGATATTCGAGGATGACGATGACCTCGATGGATCTAACCCGCCTCCTGAGCCTGACCCTATTTCGCCACGATCCGCTCGGAAACCGTCACTTAAACTAGTAACCTAGGTCGTAGCTAGGCCCCAAACAAATGCACTTCAACTAGGCGCGCAATGGCGAGCGCGGAAATGTTTGAGAGACTAAAGCGCAGTTCGGTATTTGTCTGCGTAAAGTTGAGGCTTGCCCCCGGTCCCTGAGCGCCCACCCAGCAGCTCTGCACGCCCCGTTGCTCTGTGGCAGTCAGGATTGTTCGCGTCGCGGTGCCGCTCATTTGAGAGCCCCAGACAACGGCCACGTCGCCCGGTTGGCCAAGAGATTTAATTTCTTTAGCAAGCCACTGACTAGCGGAGTCGATGGGGTCTGCGTGCTCCGCTGTCATCCTAATGATTGGCAATGTCGGGCGTTCTGGGCCAAGTCCGTCACGGATTAAGTGGTAAAAAGCCGACGCTGGCGCGGCATCTAGGCCCATTCCCACCGAAAAGACCTTCCGTTCAGACACTATGGCGTTTGCGATTTGCGAGGCGATGCTTTCCGAAGCATCAACGATGGTGTCCGCAGAGAGGCTGAGGTATTCGATGTGCTCATGAAAGAGCTTAGAGATCAGGTCGAAGTTACTCATAAAATCGCTACTCGGTTGCGGTAAACGCCGCTTTAAGCCAGCGGACTTGAGTGTGCTGGCCGTGGGTATCGATGCCGATGATGTCAAATCGGCAGGTGCGATGGCAATAGACGGGGTGATCAGACCGAAAAGTATGTGCTGTTTGTATGATTTTGTGTTGCTTCTTTGCGGTCACAGACGACACCGCGCTTCCAAACCGACTCACCCGGCGAAACCTCACTTCAACAAAGACGAGGACCTCTTTGTCGAGTGCCACCACGTCGATTTCGCCAAATCGGCTGTGGAAGTTGGTGTCAATAATTCGAACGTTGCGTGTGGCGAGAAACGTACACACATAGCGTTCCCACCAAAGCCCTTTTGATTTGATGGCGTCCCCCTCGTCAAAATGATTGACGGGAAAGTGTCGCTACAAAATGCGCGCTTTACCTCTGGTGAAAACAACGGGTTTTAATCTTCGCCGAACATTCCCATGTGAATCGACCCGCAGATCACCCGTATTGCCAAATACGACGGTCCCAGGCGCCCCTTGTGCCTGCTCAAAGTGATCCACGAAAATAGCAGCGTCGAGACCCAAGGCATGCAGCGGAAGCCTGTCGGTTACCGCCGTGCCCAACGCGCTCGGCGGTAAGACAAATTTAATCCCGTTGAGGTCTCGGTTGGTGATGCTCCGGTCAGCTTGGAAGACGGTGGAGGGCGCAAAAACGGGAAGCTTACCGGCGTAGTGGAATCGAAGAAGAGGTCTGATTTCGCGTGCCATTTGGGGTGTTGGAGCGAGCAGTATGACGCTGTCTATGTCTCTACGTCGCCGGGCCTGGGTATCAACCGGTGCCTCAAAGGCGCGTTCAATATCAGTAATTCGCGCTTCACTGCTCAGTGTATTTAGGCTGCGCGCAATCGTCGTATTGTCGCGCTCGTCCGGGCTCGTAAGCGCTGTTTCGCGGATCGTTCCGCCCAGTGTCGTCCAGACCCTCGAAAATGCCACCCGCATTCGGGCGCCCCATGCGGAGTCTGGAGCGATGACTAGCGGTGCTCGCAAACCCTCGGACCATGCCAGGAGGGCGATTTGCTCGGCTTCATCATCGGGCGCCAAGCTCATGCTCAGTAGATTGAAATCGTCCTCATTAGCGGCAGGTGTGACCTCTTGCGGACCCCTGTTAAGCGCCAAAACAGGAATGGGCAGCTGGCTGATGCCATTGAGTTCAGCAACGCGCTCCTTGGTCAGGGGGCCGATAACAAAATCTGCGCCCGCCTCGAGTGCTTGGACATAAGCGGCTTTCCCGGTGACCGCCGCTTCAGTGTCGATGGTGATGACGTTGGGTCGTAATGTGGGATCTCGAAATTGCGTGTACAAGCCCTCGATAATGCCATTGAGTGCACTTTGCCCCGCGTTCTTGAGTCTTCCACTCAGTGGCAGTAGTACTGCAATTCGGGTTGGTATCTCAGCGTTGAGCCACTCAGAAAGTCCTGACGGTAATTGGGCCATGTTACTGGGAAGTACTGGGTGCTCAGCAATCCAGCGCAATAGTGTTGGTCGGCCCTGCCGGAAGGCGCGATTAAGCGATAGCCAGGCGTGCCAGTCACTGCTGGGCTCGGTACGACGCAGTTCTGAGGCAAGGCGCTGCACTGAAGCCTCTGAGATCAGATCGAAGACGGTTGAATGGCTGATCTGACTGCCTGTGTCCGGCGCCACACGAAGTCGATCGAGCGCTACTTTAGCCGCCTCAATGGGCTGTTGAGACTCTTGGAATCGTCTCTGACGCTCAGAGAGCAGCAGGTCATGCTCTTGAATACTGTTAAATGAGATCTCGTCTAACAACTGATTGGACTGCCTGAGGTCGCCGCTTAGCCACAAGAGCTGAGAACGAATAAACCGTTCTGTCTTTGGAGAAATATCTGCCTCGGTTAGGGCGTCGAGCTCCGTCTGCGCAAACAGCCAGCCCCGCGCGCGCGACACGTCTTGACTCCATGCAATGATGCGCGTGTCCAAAATATCGTCGCGGGTGATGCCGGACGACGTCTCCTGTCGACTGGGAATGGGATAAGCGGTTTGCTGATTACTCGTGCTTTTGGGCTCGATGGGAGAGGTCGTGGTACAGGACGACGTCGTGAAGACAACAGCGATCAGGACCGCCAATCGATGCAGTCGCGCAGATAAAGTGCCATTATGTCCCGCTCCCGCGGGGTCTTTTAACGTCATTGCAGAGAAACCACTCATTTTCCATCCGATTGTACGTAGAGGAGCGTGAATTGAAAGCCGCATTGTATGTTGTGCCTACACCAATCGGTAACTTTGAGGACATGACGCTTCGCGCAATTAGCGTGTTGCAGGGTGTGGATCTCATTGCGGCTGAGGATACGAGACATTCGCGGATGCTCTTGAGTCATTACGATATCGACACGCCTATGACAAGTTTTCACGAGCATAGCGGCGAGGCTGTCGTTACTGATGTCGCCCGACGCATCGAGCAGGGACAAGCCGTTGCACTCATCAGCGATGCCGGAACACCGCTCGTGTCTGATCCTGGGTACGTCCTGGTAAGGTCCGTGCAAGACCGGGGCCTGTCTATTATCCCCCTTCCCGGTGCGTGTGCTGCTGTGACTGCGCTCAGTGCTGCTGGCTTGCCAACCCATAGTTTCCGGTTTGAGGGTTTTCTCTCAGCCAAACGTGGTCCGCGGCGTTCCAGACTGGACGCGCTTAAGTCAATTGATTCAACACTGATCTTCTATGAGGCCCCGCACCGAATTTTGGATTTGTTGGGTGACATGCTCGAGGTCCTCGAGCCAGATCGTGAAATGTGCATTGCTCGAGAAATAACAAAAACGTTTGAAACTATTCGTCGCGGATCGATTGCGGAAATTCATGCCTGGGTGGGCAGTGATTCAAATCAGCAGCGAGGCGAGCTTGTCGTGATGGTGGCATCAAGACAGGAGCACGCAAGCACGATCAGTGACGAGGCGTTAAAGCTTCTTTATCGACTCTCGGACGAGTTGCCGCCTCGGAAGGCTGCACAGCTTGTGGCCGATCACTACAAGCTGAAATCGCGCGCGCTTTATCAGTTACTGCTAAATCGAGAGTAATAGTTTGTTGAGTCTGTTCGTTACGGGTGCTAGCGTACGCGTGAGTCAGTCAGACGGCCGCTGTAACTCCGGTTACAGAGGAAAGTCCGGGCTCCAACGGGTCAGAGCGCCAGGTAACGCCTGGGGGGCGTGAGCTCACGGAAAGTGCAGCAGAAAGGAAACCGCCCATGTGTTTTGTGGGTAAGGGTGAAAAGGTGCGGTAAGAGCGCACCGCGCGGCTGGTAACAGGCGTGGCGATGGTAAACCCCGCTCGGAGCAAGACCAAATAGGGATCCTTATGCCGTGACCCTCGGCGGATCCGGGTAGGTCGCTACAGGCGTCTGGTGACAGGCGTCGCAGATGAATGGCCGTTCGCGACAGAACCCGGCTTATCGACTGACTCTTCTGTGCACCCCCGTCAAAGGGGGTGCTCTTTATACTTTTTTAGAATATAAAATCTAATTCCAATTACCTTTTCTGCCGATCGTGTAGAAAGTATCTCCAACACCCGCCTAATAGACTGACTTTTGTCTTAATTACTTCCCCTGTAAGCCGCGAAAAATAATGCCGATTTGTTGCCGAGAGGCGCATATAAGGTGCTGAAATACTTAGAGATTTTTATTTTAAGACATTGACCCTCCGCCATCACGTTGTTAAGGTGGTGATTAGTGGGAGAAAGTGGGTAATTGGGGAATTAACCTGCTTTTTTTTAAAATAAGTGGAGGTTTGTGGTGTTTAGGGGAGTACAGCACATCAATCTTGATGCGAAAGGGCGATTGTCTGTCCCTGCGCGTCAACGCGAGTTGCTTCTCGATATTAGTGCGGGCTCCGTGGTCGTGACCATCGATACACAGTCTTCGTGTTTGGTGTTGTATCCCTTGCGCGAGTGGGAGCGCATTGAGCGCGATGTTCAAGACCTGCCCACGCTCAACCCTGCGGTTCGACGTTTCCAACGGCTTGTGCTGGGTTATGCCAGTGATCTTGATCTTGATGGAAATGGTCGGGTGTTGTTGCCAGGCGCACTGCGTGACTACGCTCAGCTCGACAAGCGCGTGGTGTTGGTCGGTCAAGGGAATAAGCTGGAGCTTTGGTCTGAGCCTCTTTGGGAGGCTGAGTGCAAGGCTGCATTTGCGGCCGATGGTGACGAGTTGCCTGCCGAGCTCCTGGGGTTGAAGCTTTGAACGACACGGGACATGTTTCCGTATTGCTCGAGGAGTCGGTCGCGGCCTTGGCCATTAACCCCGACGGCACGTACCTCGATGGGACATTTGGCCGAGGCGGTCACAGCAAAGCAATCTTAGGGGCATTGTCCTCTAAGGGTAGACTCATCGCGGTTGATAAGGATCCTGCTGCTGAGGCGTCGGCCAAGGCGTTTGCCCACGATTCGAGATTTACGTTTATGGCGGGTAGTTTTGCAGACCTGCCGACATCGATTTCTGACGGCGCGCTCGACGGTATTTTGCTCGACCTGGGCGTCTCGTCGCCGCAGCTTGATAACGCGGATCGTGGTTTCGGATTTCGTGACGATGGTCCACTCGATATGCGAATGGACACGCGTTCGGGTGTCACTGCTGCGGACTGGATCGCCGTGGCCTCAGAGGCCCAGATCGCAGAGGTGATTAAAACGTACGGTGAAGAGCGCTTCGCGCGTCGCATGGCATCCGCTATTGTGAAGGTGAGGGCTGAGACCCCGATTTGCCGGACTAAGCAGCTTGCCAGCATTGTGGCCGAGGCAAATCCGCGATGGGAGCCTAATAAACATCCAGCGACTCGGGCGTTCCAAGCCATTCGTATTTATATCAATCGCGAGCTTGAGGACCTAGAGCTCGCGCTCGATCCTATGGTGGCCAAGTTGGCGCCGCGAGGCCGTTTAGTTGTTATCAGCTTTCACTCGCTCGAAGATCGAATCGTGAAGCGGTTTATGCGCAATCAGGCCAAAGGTGAGCAACTCCCTCGACGGGTGCCAGTGATTGATAGCGATACGGGTAAAACGCTCAATTTGGTGGGTAAGGCTGTGAAGCCCTCTGGCAGCGAGGTCGAGCGTAATCCAAGATCGCGATCGGCCATTATGCGAATCGCGGAGCGACGGTAATGCAGGGGCGATTCAGTGCCTCGCCCTTGCGGATCGCCGTCTGTGCTGGACTGGTTTTGTTCAGCGCGTTGTTGGTTGTCAGTGAGACCCATCAAACGCGCTTGCTCTTTACGAAGCTTCAGGCTCAGGAAAGTGAGCGGTGGCACTTACAAGAGCGTTATAGTCGTCTTTTATTGGAATACTCGACACTCTCGGCGCCTCACCGCATCAGTGCGCTTTCACAGACATCACTCGCTATGAAGTCCCCCAATACGGGGTCGATTAGGGTGGTGGCGCAATGAGCCGCAGTCGCCCTCCCGTTCTTGTTTATCGCTGGCGAATCGCGCTGACAGCGGCGGTGCTCGCAGGGCTGTTTGGCATGCTGGTTGTTAGGCTGGTGCAACTGCAGGTTGGAGCAAGCCAGTACGGTGCGCATTTTTTACAACGCCAGGGTGACCTGAGAATCGTTCGTTCCGCTGAAATTCCTGCCTATCGAGGGCTGATCACTGACCGAAGGGGTGCTCCATTGGCTATTTCCACGCCTGTGGTGACGCTGTGGACGAACCCGCAGGAGTTGCGCGGGAGTGGGCGCGAGTCGGAGCTTGCAACCTTGATGAATATGGCGCCGGCAAGCTTTGAGGCAAGGCTCAACCGGTACCAAAATAAACAATTTATGTACCTTGCGCGGCATCAGACGCCCCAAGTCGCAAGTGCCGTCATGGAGGCTGGCTTACCGGGCGTTTATGGAAAGCGAGAATATCGCCGCTTTTACCCCGCAGGCGAGGTTGTCTCGCAGCTTGTAGGGACGACTAATATCGATGGCGCAGGAGCGACCGGTGTCGAGCTGTTGTTTGATGCAAGCTTGCAAGGGCGCACGGGCAAAAAGCAATTTATTAAGGCCCTTCACGGGGAATCTATTCGTGATATTGGGGTGGTTGAGGAGGCTGCAGATGGTCAGTCCCTTCAGCTTAGTATCGATCTTCGATTACAGCATGTGCAACACCGAGAGCTGCTAACGGCACTGGAAGAGACGGGCGCAGCGGCGGCGTCGGCAGTGACGATTGATGCAAAGACGGGCGAAATTCTGGCCATGACCAATCTTCCTTCGTTTAATCCAAATCGGAGGGGGCAGCTCGATCTCGCGACGATGCGCAACCGTGTCGCAACCGATGTCTTTGAGCCCGGTTCCACGGTCAAGCCATTGACGTTGGTCGCAGCGCTAGAAAGCGGTGACTTTGATATCGACACCTTGGTGGATACATCGCCGGGGAGGATTACTGTTGGCGGAAAAGTACTGCCGGATCCGCGAAACTACGGTGAGATTACCGTGTCCCGCGTCATTGAAAAGTCCAGCCAAGTTGGGGTTACAAAAATCGCACAGGCGATCGGGCATGAACGCATCATCGATGTATTTCAGCGTTTTGGTTTGGGTCAGGTGACGGGCGCCGAATTTCCGGGAGAGCGGTCCGGTCGACTGCCCGATCATGATTTTTGGAGTGCAATCGACCGGGTTACGCCAGCGTTTGGTTACGGTCTTTTGGTGACGCCCCTGCAGCTGGCACATGCGTACGCGGCTATCGCTAATCAGGGGCAAATGATGCCGCTGACCTTGCTTGCGAACGAGGGGCAGGGGGCACCCGGCCGACAGATTATTTCGCCGGAAATTGCCGAAGAGGTGGTAACAGTACTTCACCGTGTGACCGGTCGAGAAGGTACAGCACAACGTGCAAGTGTTGCGGGCTTCAATGTTGGCGGAAAGACCGGAACCATCCACAAAGTTGGTGCAACTGGGTATTTAGACGACCGCTATGTTGCACTGTTTGTAGGCGTTGCACCCATTGAGGCCCCGCGTTACGTCACAGTGGTGGTGATCGATGAGCCCAAGGGTGATGCGTATGGCGGCGGCACGGCGGCAGCGCCTGTCTACTCTCGAATTACTCAAGAGGTTCTCCGAATACAAAGCGCAGTGCCCACGGATTCCGATAAGCAGTTGCCGGTAAAAGCGATTGCAATGGCTGGGAGGGATAACCCTCGTGCGTAACCAAACCCTGGGCATGTTGACGGACTCTATCGCGGCACTTCCGTCGTCAATGAGCTCTATCGTGCCCGAGGGTTTGTCGCTCGACAGTCGCACGATAAACCGTGGTGATGCCTTTGTTGCAACAAAGGGTGTCGATGCGGATGGGCGTCGGTACATCAATGACGCGCTTACTCACGGTGCAATTGCTGTCTTGGCCGAAGCTGAGGGCCTGACTCATCAGGACCCCCGAGTGATTCCGGTTGATGGACTCAAATCACACTTGGGTGAGCTGGCTCGTCGATTTTACGCGGACCCCTCAACAGATCTGTCTGTCGTTGCAGTGACTGGGACCAATGGCAAGACGAGTATCTCAGATTACACGGGACAGCTGTTGCGACTGCTCGGTAAGTCGGCGGGCACCATTGGCACGCTGGGGGCACGCACACAATCGGGAGATGCCGCTGAAGCTAAGAATACGACACCGGACGTATTGACGCTCAATAGACACTTGGCAACGTGGCGGAGCGAGGGGTTGAAGTACGCGGCTATTGAGGCCTCGAGTCACGCACTGGAGCAAGGCCGGTTGGACGGATTGACGGTTCACACGGGCGTGTTCAGTAATCTCACAAGAGATCACTTGGACTACCACGGCGATCTCGAGGCCTATCGTCAAGCAAAGCTCCGGTTGTTCACTGAATTTATGCCCGAACGTGTGATTTATAACCTCGACGACCGGTCAACCGTCGATGCTCGTCACTGCGCCAAAGGACACTCATTCGGCCTCTCATTAACTGACGCATCTGCCGATGTCTTTATTAGGCTGTCTAATGACTGCTCGGCCGGACTATCGTTTCAAGTTCAATCGCCCTTTGGTACCGCAGAGATTACGACGGGGCTTCATGGCCAATTCAACGCTTTCAATGTGACGGCGGCGATCATGACGGTCTGCGGGCTTGGCTTTACCTTTAAAGACGTCGCCAATGCGGCCCATCACCTCAGATCTGTAGAGGGTCGAATGCAAGTGGTGAAAGGCGGTGGAGGCACCCGCGTGGTCGTCGATTTCGCGCACACCCCAGATGCACTCGACAGCGCACTGACGGCACTGAGTCAGTCGTGCAACGGCGACTTGTGGGCTGTTTTTGGTTGCGGCGGTGATCGAGACGCCGGGAAGCGCTCGGAGATGGGGCGTGTCGCGCAGGCGCTGGCAGATCGGATCGTAGTGACTAACGATAACCCGCGATCAGAGGATCCGCTGCGCATCGCCCAAGCAATCGCTGCGGGCTGTAGCGGAGATGGCGTTCACATTGAGCTCGATCGTGCCGAGGCGATTCGCTACGCCATACGCTCAGCTAAAACCGGCGATACCGTGCTTGTGGCGGGTAAGGGGCATGAGAATTACCAGCACATTGGCACTGAGCGACGTCCATTCTCTGATGTCGTATGCGCCGAGCAGGCACTTCGGGAACGCGAAGGGGCGCTGCAATGACCAGTATTCGCCTTTCGGATCTTGCGCGAGTGCTCGGCGTGGCGTTGCACAGCGCGGATGCGGCAATTACCGGGCTAGTGATAGACAGTAGAGCAGTGACCACTGGCGATCTTTTCGTGGCGATCCGGGGCGATCGTGTGGATGGCAATGACTTTATAAAAGAGGCGCTTGCGCGCGGCGCTGCCGCCGTCGTGAGCAGCCAGACGCTGAGTCATTCGATACCGCACCTGACAGTGACTGATTCTGGCGCCGCTTGTGCAGCCTTTGGACGATTGGTGCGGGAGTCGTTTGGCGGCGTTGTTGCTGGCATTACTGGCAGTGCGGGCAAAACAACCGCCAAAGCATTCTTGACCGCAATTTGCGCTTCCACCGATCGAACGGTTGCCACGGAAGGCAATCAGAATAATGAGCTGGGTGTGCCGTTGACGCTGGCAAAGCTACTCTCTGCACCGAAGTTCGGGGTTGTCGAAATGGGTGCGGCTCAGGTCGGAGATATCGCGCACCTGAAAAGCATGGCGTTGCCTCAGATCGTTGTGTTGCTCAATGCGCTTGAAGCGCACGTCGGCCGCTTTGGCAGTTTCGATAACATTGTGTCGACCAAGGGAGAGATTCTTGACGGACTGTCGCCATCGAGTGTGGCGGTCTTGAACGCAGACCAGTCGAACTTCGCACTATGGAGCGAGCGCGCACAACCTGCACGAATAATCTCCTTCGGGTGGACGGCTGCCGCAGATGTTCGCGTTGTAAGTGAGCGCTCAAATGGTTTTGCGGGTTCTCTGGTCGAGCTCGATCTTAACGGCTCGAGCGTTTCTGTGCGTCTTTGTGTCCCGGGAAAGGCCGGCGTGACGAACGCGCTTGCGGCGGCCGCAGCAGCGATTGGACTGGGTATTGGCGTCGATAAGATTGTCGAAGGGCTTGAGTCGGTTAAGCCTGTCGCGGGACGTGGAAACTCAGTCACCTTGCGCGATGGCGTAACGCTCATCGACGACAGTTATAACGCCAGTCCTTCGAGCGTGATTGCGGCGCTCGATGTCCTGTCTCATTCGAAGACACCTCGAACTGCCGTTTTGGCCGATATGTTAGAGCTGGGGGACGAGGCGGTGAGTTATCACCAGCAGGTGGGCCGATACATCTCGAAACTCGGTATAGAGCGCGTCATCGCGGTCGGCGAGTTGTCGCGGCACATTGGCGATCACTGCTTGCCGCAGTCGATCCACTTTCAAGATGCCGATGCACTGTTAGGGGCATGTCCCACCTTTTCAAAAAATGAAACCGTGCTGGTGAAGGGCTCAAGGGGTATGCGCTTAGATCGGTTTGTCGATGCAGTGACATCCGCTTTAGGAGAGACGACATGTTAATGTGGCTTGCGCAGCAACTGGCTGTTTGGGAGTCGGCATTCTCGGTATTTGACTACATAACGCTGAGAGGCATTCTCTCGGCGATGACGGCCTTAATTGTATCAACCCTCGTCGGTCCAGCGATGATTCGCGGGTTACGAGACATGCAAATTGGTCAGTCTGTTCGCACAGACGGACCGCAATCTCACCTAAGTAAAGCGGGCACGCCCACAATGGGTGGCGCCTTGATCATCGTAGCAATCGCGTCGGGAACATTGCTTTGGGGGGACCTGTCCAGTCGATACTTGTGGGTGGCGTTACTCACTACAGTGGCTTTTGGTGCGATTGGTTGGGTTGACGACTACCGTAAAGTTGTCGAAAAAGACTCTCGAGGGCTACCGGCGCGGTGGAAGTACTTTTGGCAGTCGATGGTGGGATTGGCAGCCGTGACTTATTTGTTTTCCTCGTCAACGCAGACGCCAGAACTGACGCTTTACCTCCCGTTTCTGAAAGACTTCGCCTTTGTCATGGGATTCCTTTTTATTCCTTGGTCATACCTCGTCGTTGTCGGGTCAAGTAATGCTGTAAATCTCACGGACGGTCTCGACGGATTGGCGATCTTACCCACAGTCATGGTGGCCGTGGGGCTCGGCATGATTGCTTACCTCACGGGGCACGTGCAGCTCGCGGCTTACTTGAATATTGCGTATATCGCCGGTGCCGGAGAAATGGTTATTTTTTGTGGCGCTATTGCTGGCGCTGGACTGGGTTTCCTTTGGTTTAACACCTACCCTGCCATGGTCTTCATGGGTGATGTGGGCGCGCTGGCATTGGGTGCTGCGCTCGGCATCGTGGCCATCATTATCCGTCAAGAGCTGGTGCTTTTTATAATGGGCGGCGTCTTCGTAATCGAGACGCTGTCTGTGATTATTCAGGTGGCGTCGTTTAAGTTGCGCGGAAAGCGTGTTTTTAAAATGGCGCCGATTCATCATCATTTCGAACTGTCCGGTTGGCCCGAGCCGCGTGTGATCGTCCGTTTTTGGATTATCACAGCGATGCTCGTTTTGTTTGGCCTTGCGACATTGAAGTTGAGGTAGATCACGATGACGCCTGAACTTATTTCCAGTTCGACTCGACGCGCGGTACTCGGTATGGGGCACACCGGGCGCTCGGTTGCGCGTTTTTGGAAAGAGCAAGGCTTACCTTTTATTGCCATGGATACCCGTCCTGATCTGTCGAGCAGTCCGGTCATGAAAGAGGAGCTCGACGGGATCGAGGCTCATTTTGGGGAGATCGATCCGAGGCTCATGAGCCAAATTGATTTAATGATAGCCTCACCCGGTATCGCTATGGACTCGCCGGCCATTACCCTGGCACAGGCGCATGGCGTTGAAGTCCGCGGCGATATTGATCTGTTTGTGGCCGAGGCAAAGAGTCCCGTTATCGGCATTACCGGATCAAATGGTAAGTCGAGTGTGACGACGTTTGTGGGTCAGCTACTGACCTTTTGTGGCAAGCGGGTTGCGGTTGGAGGGAATTTGGGCGTGCCTGCGCTTGAGCTCCTCAATGACCCCCCGGACGTCTATGTGCTTGAGCTTTCTTCCTTTCAGCTTGAGCGTGCGGGCGATCTAAATCTCGCGGTGGCAATCGTGCTGAACTTGTCCCCCGATCATCTCGATCGGCATCAAACGATGCCGCTGTACCATCTCGCAAAACACCGAATTTTCGCTGGCGCAAAGAGCGTCGTCGCGAACTACAGAGACGCTCTAACGCAGCCTGTGGGTAAGAGCGACGTGCCTTGGGTTTTGTGGCGCGACAACGAACCTGATCTAAACCAGCTGGGTCTGCGTGAGCAGGAGGGTGAGCTGTGGCTGTATCACGGGTTTGAGCCCTTATGCGCTTGTTCTGACATCGCCCTGGTGGGTGACCACAATATTCGAAATGCACTGGCGGCTCTGGCCGTGTGCCACGCGTTGGGTATCGAATACAGCGACCTCGTCGGGGGTCTAAAGACGCTTTCAGGTTTGGCTCATCGCTGCGAGATGATCCTAGAGCATCAGCACGTGCGTTACGTGAACGACAGTAAAGGGACGAACGTTGGCGCAAGTATCGCCGCGTTGGAGGGTCTTTCGAAGGGAAAGAACGTGATCCTAATCGCGGGTGGTGAGGGAAAAGGTCAGTCATTTAAACCACTGTCGAAAGCCATTGCCCTGTCGTGTAAGCACACCATTCTTATTGGTCGCGATGCCGACAAAATCGAGGCGACACTCGAGCCTCATGTGTCTCGAGAAAGGGCAGGCTCGATGACGGAGGCTGTTCAGCGTGCTGTCGATTGCGCGTCAGAGGGCGACGTCGTTCTATTGTCGCCTGCGTGTGCGAGCTTTGACATGTTCACAGACTATCAGGACCGCGGTACCGCGTTTCGAGATGCCGTGAGTCTTATCGTGCAGGAGGCTGAACTATGACGGCAACGCCGCGCGATAATTGGGCAGGATCTCTCCTGCTCGTGTTGGCGTCCGCACTCATTGCGGTGGGTGTTATCGCTATCTCATCGGCCTCGATTAGTTTGTCGGAAGTGAAATTTGGTAATGAATGGCATCACGCGATTCGGCACCTCTCTTACCTTGCCATTGGGGTCACGCTTGGGTTCTTCGCGTACCTGTTGCCGCTCAATGTATGGCGCCAGACGTCGCCATGGCTTCTCATGTTGGCGTTTGCGCTACTGGTGCTTGTCCTCGTGCCTGGGGTCGGCCGAGTGGTTAATGGCAGCCAGCGCTGGATTCCATTAGCTGGATTTACGCTTCAGCCGTCAGAGTTCGCCAAGTTTGCACTGGTCTTGTGGTTGTCGGGCTACATGGTGCGTCATGGTGAGGAGTTGCGGACGGCTCTCAGGGGGTTACTCAAGCCCATTTCGGTGCTGGTTTTATTTGCGCTGTTGTTGTTGTCCGAGCCTGATTTTGGCGCAACCGTCATCATCTTAGGGACCGCGTTTGGCATGTTGTTTATGGGCGGCGCGCGCCTTATTTACGTACTTGGTTTGGTGCTGTCAGCGGTCGCGATTATGGCGGGCATGATTCTTATGGCGCCCTATCGCATGCAGCGGCTAATGGCGTATCAAGACCCCTGGAGCGATCCGTTTGGCAGCGGTTTCCAGCTCATACAGTCGCTTATCGCCTACGGGCGGGGGGAGTGGCTGGGTGTGGGGCTGGGTAATAGCGTTCAGAAGCTCTTTTACTTGCCTGAGGCGCACACCGACTTTGTTTTTTCAATTTGGGCCGAGGAAACAGGTCTCGTAGGCGCTGTAGCGGTGATCATCCTGTTCGCAGTGTTTGTCGGTCGTATTGTGTTTATGGGGTATCGCTTTCTGCTGGAAAGTCGCGAATTCGAGGCCTATTGCTGTTTTGGTTTCGCGCTTGTTTTCGCCGGTCAAGCATTCGTCAACATGGGCGTGAGCTCAGGGCTGCTCCCAACCAAAGGGCTAACGCTTCCGTTTATTAGTTACGGTGGTAATAGCCTGATGATGAGCTGTATCACGGTGGGTCTCTTGCTGAAGTTAGAGCGGAGTCACGTTGCAGCGACGACCAAAGTTCAGGCTAGGAGAAGGTTGCCATGAGCTCGTCGACGCACAGCGCTATGATCATGGCGGGTGGCACCGGCGGCCACGTCTACCCGGGTCTCGCGGTTGCGAGCGCGTTGCGCGAAGCGGGCTGGCGAGTTTCGTGGATAGGAACAGCTCGAGGACTTGAGGCTCGCGTGGTACCCGTGAGTGGCATGACACTGCACACCCTGACCACTCTAGGTTTGCGTGGGAAGGGCATTCTTTCAAGGCTCAAAGGCGTCTTTTCTCTTCTCTTTGCGTGCCTTCAGGCACTCGGTCTCTTACTGCGACATCGACCGACTTTAGTGATTGGTTTCGGTGGGTATGCGGCAGGACCTGCCGGCGCTGTGGCCACAATTTTGCGTATTCCTGTCCTTATTCACGAGCAAAATGCCGTTGCCGGGACCACCAATCGATTGCTTGCTCGAGGCGCTTGCCGTGTAATGGCCGGGTTTGAGGGGGCCTTTGCGTTGCCTGCTCAGTCGTTGGTGACCGGTAACCCCTTGCGTGCAGAACTGTGTCAGCAGCCTCAAAAAACCTATCCACAGTCAATGTTTACTCCCGAGCGCCCATTGCGTATCGCCATCTTGGGTGGAAGTCAGGGGGCGCTGGCCCTGAACAGGGGATGTCCTGATGCGTTTGCTGCACTCCCGACAGAGGTGCTGGCGGCGCTTGACGTAAAACACCAATGCGGCGCACAGCATCTGGACGTCACTCAAGACGCCTGGGCCTCAGTCGAGATGCACAATGTCGACGTAATGCCCTTTGTCGAGGACATGGCATCATTGTACGCGTGGGCGGATCTTGCGATTTGTCGTGCAGGCGCTCTGACGGTTAGCGAGCTTGCCGTCACTGGAACACCCAGTCTTTTGGTCCCGCTGCCACAGGCAATCGACAACCATCAGATGAAAAATGCTGAAGTCCTGTGTAAGGCCGGCGGTGCGTGTATTCTGCCGCAGTCCTCGCTTACCGATACCACGCTCGCTCGGTTTATAAACGACATTATCAATGACGCAGCGCGCCTGAGCATCATGTCAGAATGCGCGCGCGCGTGGTCCAAACCAAACGCCACTCGGGACGTTGTGTTAGTCGCACAGGAGGTGGCGTGTGGCTGAAGCCGTTTTGACACGTGAACCCATGATGCGTCGGATTCAGCGCATTCATTTTGTAGGCATTGGCGGCTCGGGCATGAGCGGTATTGCGGAAGTGCTTGCCGGCTTGAACTATCAGGTGTCCGGCTCCGACATCGCTGAGAATTCATCGATTGATCGACTGCGCGGTTTGGGTGTTTTGGTTACCATAGGCCACAGAGCCTCGCAGGTTGAGGGGGCTCATGTTTTGGTCGTGTCCTCCGCAATTAATGAGTCTAATCCGGAGGTTAAGGCGGCCAAAGACTTGCGAATCCCCATTGTACCCCGGGCAGAAATGCTGGCGGAACTGATGCGTTATCGATTCAGTGTCGCCGTTGCAGGGACCCACGGTAAAACCACGACGACCAGTCTTATTGCGTCACTGATGGCTGAGGCGGGTCTGGATCCGACCTTCGTCATTGGTGGGGTGCTCAATAATTTGGGCACCAATGCGCAGCTCGGTGCGAGTGAGTATTTGGTGGTCGAGGCCGACGAGAGTGACGCGTCGTTTTTACACTTGTTGCCCATGATGTCGGTGATCACGAATGTCGAGCCCGATCACATGGAGCATTACGAGGGTGATGTTCGCGCGTACAAGCAAGCCTTTGTCGAATTTCTCCATAACCTGCCGTTTTACGGCGTGGCGCTGGTGTGTCTTGACGATTCCGGTGTGCGTGAGTTGTTGCCCAGTATCACGCGGCAAGTCGTCACCTATGGTTTCTCTGACGATGCGGACTACCGTCTAGAAGCACTGCGGTTTTCGGGAACCCAAAGCCAATTCACCCTGCACCGCAAGGCAACGGGTGACGCATTGGCATTGATGCTACCGATGCCAGGCGTTCATAACGCCCTCAATGCGGCCGCGGCCGTTGCCGTTTGTTCTGAGTTGGGCGTTAGCGATGACGCGCTCACCCGTGGCCTCAAGTCTTTTGAGGGTGTTGGACGTCGCTTTTCGGTGTTGGGTGATATTACGTGGCAAGGTGGCCACGCGCTGTTAGTCGACGACTACGGACACCATCCCACGGAGCTAAAGGCCACGATTCTTGCGGCGCGAGAAGCGTATCCTGATCGGCGACTCGTTATGGTCTTCCAGCCTCATCGATACAGTAGAACGCGGGACTGTTACGACGAGTTTGTCGATGTACTGTCGTCAGTAGACGCACTTGTACTCCTCGACGTCTACGCGGCGGGCGAGGAAGAAATTGTCGGCGCGGACAGTCGAGCACTGGCCCGTAGCATCCGCCAGATGGGTTTTATCGACCCTGTTCTGTTGAGCGACAACGGCCAGTTACCGAGCCGATTGATTAAATTCCTCACGAACAACGATGTCCTTGTGATGCAAGGTGCCGGCAATATTGGCCGCTTGGCTCGCATGCTCTCTGAAGCGACGTCCCTGGAGGCGCTGTCATGAGCCCTGATCTACAGGGAACGCATGTCACCGTTCTAATGGGCGGGACCTCGGCAGAGCGTGAGGTCTCTCTGAAAAGCGGTGCTGCGGTGGCGAACGCGCTCACACTTGAGGGGGTCCGCGTCACCCGCCTCGATACGGCAACCCCAAACTGGCATCAAGACCTGCCGTCGGACACCTTCGTTTTTAATTTACTTCACGGCGCAGGTGGAGAGGATGGTCGTGTTCAAGGGCTTCTGGAAACGCTGGGTGTCGCGTACTCAGGTTCCGGGGTGCTGGGCAGCGCACTGAGCATGGACAAGGTAAAGACCAAACAGGTCTGGAAAAGCCTAGATCTGCCTACACCGGCCTTTGAAATTATCGACGAGCACAGTGACTTAGCAGCTGTGATTGCACGTCTGAATTCGGTGTTTGTAAAGCCAATTTCAGAGGGGTCTTCGGTCGGAATGGCCGCGGCAAGCGACGCGGAGTCATTAGGGGTGGCTCTCATTGAGGCGCAAAAATCCGGCGTTCCTGTTATGGCGGAACAGTTTGTCAGTGGCGAGGAGTACACGGTTGCGATCCTTCATGGACGCTCGCTACCGCCAATTAAGATTACGCCTGAGTCTGCATTTTACGACTACAACGCGAAGTATGTGTCGGGGACGACGCGCTTCGAGTGTCCAGCACCGTTGAGCGTCGAGGAGACACAAACGCTGCAGGCGTTGGCCTTCGCGGCATTTGTCGCCTCGGGCGCGGAAGTGTGGGGGCGTGTCGACATGATTCGTGGTGCAGACGGTTGGCAGTTGCTGGAGGTCAATACAGTTCCCGGTATGACAGACCACAGCCTTGTTCCCAAGGCTGCTGAGGCCGCAGGTATACGCTTTATTGATCTGCTCGATGAAATTTATTTGGGGTCTAGGGAGTTGCGTTATGCCGCGTGAAATTACTCGACAACCCAAAGGGTCAGTGGGTACGCGCTGGGAGCGCTTTCTTCGCAGTGTCAAGCGCATCATCACTGCCGTAACGTTTATTGTCATCGCTGCAGTTGCAGGGCTTTTGACACAACGCGCTACCGATATGCCAGTGCAAGAAATTGCGATTTTGGGGGACATGCAACACGTGTCTCGCGCCACGGTGGAGGCAGTTATTGGCCCGCACGTGAGCGAGGGCTTCCTGTTGACAGATCTCGGTGAGATTCGCACAGACCTTGAGGCTCTGCCTTGGGTGTTTGAGGTCAAGGTGCGTCGAGAGTGGCCGGGTACTGTTCACGTGCACGTTACCGAAGAGCAGCCTATCGCACGTTGGGGCGAGGCGGCCTATATCAATCAGTACGGTGTCGTCTTTGATGGTGCATCTTTCGATCGGTACTCCGAACTGCCTCAGTTGTGGAGCGAGCACAGTACACCCGTCGCGCTCATTGAACAGTTTAAGTTGTTTCAGATGCTGTTGACGCCCCACGGTTTGGGTATCGCGGTTCTCAAAGAAGATCGATTGGGACAAATATCAGCTGAGCTCACTGATGGGACAAGCGTGCAGTTTGGCGACAAGGACTTCGCGCAGCGTGTGCGTCGTTTTGCTGTATTGCTCTCTCAGGGGACTCAAGACAACTCGATTACAAGAATAGATTTTCGGTACGAGCGCGGAGCAGCGGTTCTGCGCCAGCAAAAGCAATTTGCAGTGACCACAGTAGCCCAAGAGCGAGGAGGTCGGTAATGACAGCGAATGAAGAGAAACGAATGATCGTTGGACTGGATATAGGAACGTCCAAGGTGGTTGCTGTAGTCGGTGAAGTTGATGCTGACGGAACGATTGATATTGTCGGCATTGGGTCTCATCCGTCCAAGGGACTCAAAAAGGGCGTTGTCGTGAACATTGAGTCGACCGTCAATGCTATTCAACGAGCGGTGGAAGAAGCCGAGCTGATGGCCGGCTGCCAGATTCACTCGGTGTATGTTGGGATTGCCGGCAACCATATTCGATCGATGAATTCTCACGGTATTGTCGCGATTAAAGACCGTGAAGTGGAGCGCGCCGATATTTCGCGTGTGATTGATGCCGCGCAAGCGGTTGCAATACCGGCAGACCAGAAAATTCTCCACGTACTCCCGCAGGAGTTCGTGATTGATAATCAAGGCGGCATTAAAGAGCCACTCGGCATGTCAGGTGTTCGCCTCGAAGCCAAGGTCCACCTGGTGACTTGCGCTGAAACGGCCGCACAAAATATTGAAAAATGTGTTCAGCGGTGCGGCCTGGAGGTGGACGCCATTGTCCTTGAGCAGCTGGCATCGAGTTACTCGGTGATTACTGATGACGAGCGTGACCTCGGTGTATGCATGGTCGATATTGGCGGTGGGACATCTGACATTGCCATCTTCACTGAGGGCTCTATTCGCCACACAGGGGTTATTCCCATCGCTGGCGATCAAGTCACGAGTGATATTGCAATGGCCTTACGCACACCGACCCAGCACGCAGAGGAAATAAAAATTCGATACGCCTGTGCGCTCGCTCAGCTCACAGGGCCTGACGAAACCATTAAGGTTCCCAGCGTGGGCGATCGCCCGCCACGCGATCTGTCGCGTCAGTCTTTGGCGGAGGTTGTAGAACCTCGCTACGACGAACTGTTCACGCTCATCCAGGGTGAGACGCGACGGTCCGGTTTTGAAGACCTCATACCCGCTGGCATCGTGCTGACCGGCGGGACTTCCAAAATGGAGGGCGTGGTGGAACTTGCTGAAGAGATTTTTCACATGCCGGTACGAGTCGGTGCGCCGCAGTACACGCGTGGTATGCACGACATTATTCGCAATCCGATTTACGCAACAGCCGTAGGTCTGCTGCTGTCGGGTGCAAAAGAACTTCATGACGGGGCGCAGCTTGCTGCGGGTCGCAAGAAGACCAGCGGTCTGCTGGGTGGGTTGCGCAATTGGTTTGGACGCAACTTTTAAAAGAGTAAGGGGATATTCGGGGAGCCGAATAATTTCAAACGGGGAGAAATAAAATGTTTGAACTAGTAGACAATGCACCGCAAAACGCGGTTATCAAGGTGATTGGTGTTGGCGGTGGCGGCGGTAATGCGGTTCGTCACATGATCGAGCACGATATTGAAGGCGTCGACTTCATTTGCGCCAATACGGACTCGCAAGCGCTGGCAGACATCGACTCAAAAACGATTCTGCAACTGGGTAACACCATTACTAAGGGACTGGGTGCAGGAGCCAATCCGGAAATTGGTCGTGCGGCCGCACTCGAAGACAGAGATCGAATTGCCGAGTCTTTGCAGGGCGCGGATATGGTTTTTGTCACTGCTGGAATGGGTGGCGGTACTGGCACGGGTGGCGCGCCTATTGTCGCGGAGGTTGCGCGTGACATGGGTATCTTGACGGTGGCAGTTGTCACTCGACCGTTCAGCTTTGAGGGCCGAAAGCGTCTGACCATAGCAGATCAAGGTCTCAAAGAGCTTGAACAGCACGTTGACTCACTGATTACTGTCCCCAACGAGAAATTGCTCGAAGTTATGGGCAAAAACACCAGCTTGTTGGATGCGTTCAAAGAGGCCAATGACGTGCTCTTTGGGGCAGTCCAGGGTATCGCGGACCTGATTATCCGTCCCGGCATGATCAACGTCGATTTCGCCGACGTGAAGACTGTGATGTCAGAAATGGGTTCAGCAATGATGGGTACGGGTGCCGCTACCGGTGAGGGTCGTGCTCGTGAGGCGGCTGAACGCGCCATCAACAGCCCACTGTTGGACGACATAGACCTCAGCGGAGCCAAGGGTCTCCTGGTAAACATTACAGCAGGTCTTGATCTGTCGCTCGGCGAGTTCTCAGAAGTCGGTGAAGCGATTGAGGAGATTGCCTGTGATGACGCGACGGTTGTTATTGGTACAGTGATTGATCCAACCATGGCCGATGAGCTCAAAGTCACTGTCGTGGCCACTGGGCTGGGTGTGGAGCAGAGCCGACCTGTCTTGAAAAAGGTCGAGCCACTGGCGCCGATGCGTTCCGCAACATCGACGTCAGCGGCCTATGAGGGGTATGATCTGCCTCCAGCGAAGCGCCAGCGCGCTGCTGTGACTACTCATTCTGGGCAAGCGGTTGCGGTCGAGGAAAGTAGCGAAGAGGGATATTTCGATATTCCGGCGTTTCTGCGGCGCCAAGCCGACTAACGCGGTGCGAGGGAGTGGTTGGAAAGAGAGCTTAGGGCTCTCGGGCTGACTGCCCCCTGAAAAAAGGCAAAGGAATGATACGACAGCGAACATTAAGAAATTCGATCAAGGCCACCGGTGTTGGTTTGCACACCGGCGACAAAGTGCTGCTGACACTCTGCCCTGCACCCGTCGATACGGGCATCGTTTTTCGCCGAACTGACCTCAACCCTGTGGCCGAGATCCCCGCTCGTGCCGACTTGGTTGGCGAGACGACGCTGTCGACCTGCCTCATTCACGGTGATGCCCGCGTTTCAACTGTCGAGCACCTGCTCTCTGCGATGGCCGGACTGGGTGTCGATAACGCGTACGTCGACGTGACCGCCCCTGAAATCCCCATTATGGACGGTAGCGCGGCCCCCTTTGTCTTTTTATTGCAGTCAGCAGGGATCGTAGAACAACACGCTGCGAAAAAATTTATTCGTGTTAGAAAAGAAGTCACCGTGACCGACGGCGACAAGACCGCCAGTTTTTTGCCGCTCGAGGGATTTAAGATTTCGTTTGGCATCGATTTTGATCATCCAGTGTTTAAACACCGGGCCGCAACCACCGAGATTGATTTTTCCACGACGTCTTTCGTCCGCGAGGTCAGTCGCGCAAGAACGTTTGGCTTTGTTGAGGAAATTGAGTACCTGCGCTCAAAGGGACTCGCGCGTGGGGGCAGCATGGACAACGCCGTCGTCATCGACGACTACAAGGTCTTGAACCATGGTGGTCTTCGTTACGACGATGAGTTTGTGAAGCACAAAGTGCTCGATGCCATTGGCGACCTGTATTTACTGGGGTATAGCTTGATCGGTGAATACCGTGCCTTCAAGTCAGGCCATGCACTCAACAACCACGCGCTGCGCACCTTAATTGCAAATAAGGACGCGTGGGAGATGGTCACCTTTGAAGACGTCGAACAGGCCCCGATTTCCTATCAGCAGCCGTTTTTGACTTACGCGCCAACTTAATCGTGGCTGAGATCACAGCCGAGTCCAACCTACTTTCTTAGGACTTGTATCTCTGGCATAGTGGCGCGGTTAACGTTAGCGATTGTGTCACCTTTGAAATTCATACTGATAAAGAACGAAGGCCCCTCTAAAACCGTCGAAATTGGTCGATGGACGCGGGTCGTTGTGTCTGCGATTTTGATTGGTTTGCCGGTGACTTTGGCGGGACTGAGCTACGAGTTCGGTGTAAAAAAAGGGGTTTCCAAAACACAGGCGGCTGAAGAGACTTTGGCTGCAGAGGAAGCGCGCGAGCGCGCCGAGGCCTTGGCTGATCTCGCGGTTGAGGCGGAGAGACGGCTGCAGTCCATGACCCTGCTCCTGGCTGAGTTACAAAGCCGGGTTACGCGTCTCGATGCGGTGGGTATAAACCTCACACAAAGCGCGGGCTTGGAACCTGGTGAATTTAACTTCAACGCGCCTCCCGCTTTGGGTGGTCCGCTGATGACGTCGCAGGACGACGCACGTGAATTAATTCCTGCGCTTGAGGGAGAGCTATTCGCCTTGAGCACAGCCTTGGACGATCGCGAGGTTCAACTCGATATATTGTCTGAGTTGATTCAGGGCGAGCAGGTTAAAAGCGATGCGACACCTGCAGGCCGCCCCATCTTGTCGGGATGGCTGTCGTCTCGATACGGCAGTCGTATCGATCCATTCAGTGGGAAAAAAGCGTGGCATGAAGGCATCGATTTCGCGGGACGCGAGGGTGCACAGATCGTCGCGGTGGCCAGTGGTGTTGTCAGCTGGAGCGGCGAGCGTGCGGGCTACGGTAAAATGGTCGAGGTCGCACACGGCGATGGTGTGATCACGCGTTATGCCCATAACCAAGAAAATCGCGTCAAAGTCGGTGACATGGTTCGCCGTGGTGACGTTGTTGCGCTCATGGGAAACAGTGGCCGTTCTACGGGTCCACACGTTCACTTTGAAGTTCATAAGAACGGCCGCCCGGTCGACCCTGCGAGTTACTTACACCGCACGCCCAACTAAGGTCATCACCGACCGCTAGTGAAGTTCACTGTACTCGTTGATGGCGCAAACTGCGCAAAACCCAATCACACGTAATGGAAACACCATGGCTAATCCGCTGAAGATGATATTCGGCTCGCGTAACGACCGAGTGTTACGTCGAATTAAGAAAACTGTTCGCACCATTAATGCGCTTGAGGAGAGCACACAGGCGCTTGACGATGACGCGTTGCGGGCAAAAACCCAAGAATTCAAAGTGCGGTACCAGAACGGCGAGTCGCTTGACGCGCTGTTGCCGGAGGCCTTTGCTGTCGTTCGAGAGGGCGGTGTCCGAGCCATGGGTATGCGCCACTTTGACGTACAGCTCATCGGTGGAGTGGTACTGCACGAGGGCAATGTCGCGGAAATGCGGACCGGAGAGGGTAAGACCTTGGTGGCAACATTGCCGGCGTACCTTAACGCGCTCTCGGGGAATAGCGTGCACTTGATTACCGTCAATGACTATTTGGCGACACGAGACGCCGCGTGGATGGGGAAACTGTACAACTTCTTGGGGCTCGAAGTTGGGGTCGTTAAGGCCGGGCAAACTCAGGAAGAGAAGCGTATTGCCTATTCTGCCGACGTGGTCTACGGAACCAACAACGAATTTGGCTTTGATTACCTCCGAGACAACATGGCCTTCAGTATGGACGACAAGATGCAGGGGCAGCTGGCTTTTGCGATTGTTGACGAAGTGGACTCGATCTTGATTGATGAGGCGCGAACGCCCCTCATTATTTCAGGGGCGGCTGAAGACAGCTCCGAGCTTTACCGCACGATTAATAAGCTGATTCCGAGACTGGTGGTCAGAACCGATGAGGCGTCGGAGGAAGGCCACTTTGTCATTGATGAGAAGCAGCGCTCCGTTGAGCTGACTGAGGACGGTCACGAGCTGATCGAGACAATGCTGATCGACGAGGGGTTACTGGCCGCTGATGATTCATTGTATGCCTCCACGAACCTAGGTCTGTTGCATCACGTTACTGCAGCGCTGCGCGCACACAATCTGTTTCATCGCGACGTCGAATACATCGTACAAAACGGTCAGGTCGTTTTGATCGACGAGCATACGGGCCGCACCATGCCCGGCCGGCGGTTGTCGGAGGGCTTGCATCAATCCATTGAGGCAAAAGAAAACGTCAATATTCAAGCTGAAAGCCAGACTATGGCGTCCACCACCTTTCAGAACTACTTCCGCATTTACGAAAAGTTGAGCGGCATGACGGGTACTGCTGACACCGAGGCGTTTGAATTCCGTCAAATTTACGGACTTGAGTGTGTGGTGATTCCAACCAACATCCCGATGAAACGACTCGATATGAACGACCTCATCTTCATGTCGAAAGAAGAGAAGCTTGAGGCGATTGTTGAAGAGACCCGGCGTATTATTGAGCACCAGGCCCCTGTCCTGGTGGGTACAGCGTCGGTTGAAACCTCAGAAGAGCTCTCAGAGTACTTCAAGGGCGCGGGTATCGACCACAAGGTGCTGAACGCGAAGTATCACGAACAAGAGGCGGAGATTATTGCGCAAGCCGGTCGGCCAGGCATGGTGACCATTGCGACCAATATGGCAGGACGCGGGACCGATATTGTGCTGGGCGGTAACCTTGAGGCAGAACTTGCCGCCATAGAGGACGAATCTGCAAAAGTTGCAGCGCAGGCGGCTTGGGAAGAGCGGCATCAAGCGGTGCTGGATGCGGGCGGACTTCATATTGTCGGTACCGAACGTCATGAGTCGCGGCGTATCGATAACCAACTGCGAGGACGTGCGGGACGCCAAGGTGACCCGGGTGCGTCACGTTTTTACATTTCACTCGACGATAGTTTGATGCGCATTTTCATGGGAAACATGGCGGGCATCATGCAGAAAGTGGGTATGGAGCGTGGTGAGGCCATTGAGAGCAAAATGGTCACAAACTCGATCGAGCGGGCTCAACGCAAGGTCGAAGGACGTAACTTCGATATTCGTAAGCAGCTGCTGGAATACGACGACGTGGCGAATGACCAGCGTCAGATTATTTACAAACAGCGCGATCAGTTGCTCGATGGCGACGATGTGGCCGAGATGATCACCAACATACGAACGGATGTGATTCACGCCGGCATCGATCGGTTTATTCCACCGATGAGTGTTGAAGAGCAGTGGGATGCTGAGGGTTTGGAGCAGTACCTGCGTAGCGAATACGCGCAAGATGTTCCCGTGGTGGCCTGGCTAGATGAAGACAATGATTTGCACGAGGAGTCGCTTCGCGCGCGCATTGTCGAGGCTGTGCAAGCCGCCTATGACGAAAAAGGTGCATCGATTGGCGACGCTATGCGTCAAATTGAAAAGCAGGTCATGCTCCAAGTGCTTGATGGGCTTTGGAAGGACCACTTGCAGACCATGGATCAGTTGCGCCAGGGTATTCACTTGCGCGCCTACGCGAACAAGAACCCCAAGCAGGAGTACAAGCGCGAAGCGTTTGAGCTGTTCGAGTCGCTGCTGGAACGTTTGAAGCAAGAGGTCGTGCGTATTCTGAGTCAGATTCAAATTAAGCGTGAGGACGAAGCAGAGGAAATTGAGCGTCGCCGTCGCGAAGAGGCCGCCCGACAAAAGTTGGCGTTTCAACACGCGCAAGCTCAGGCGTTGCCCGAAGCAAGCCAAAGTGAAGCGCCAGAGCAAGCAGAAGCGCCGAAGTCTCCGGTTGTTCGAGCAGCCCCCAAAGTTGGACGTAACGACCCCTGTACCTGTGGGAGTGGCAAAAAGTACAAGCAGTGTTGTGGAGTGCTCGGTTGAGTATGCAGGCGTTGCCGATAGCCGGTATTAGGCTTGGCGTTGCTCAAGCCGGTATTAAGTATTCGGGTCGCGACGATGTGACGTTGATTGAGGTTGCTCAGGGCAGCACCACTGCGGCGGTCTTCACGCAAAACGCGTTTAGAGCCGCTCCAGTTACTGTTGCAGAGCGCAATAATGCGGCACAAGACGCGCGTTACTTACTGATTAACTCGGGCAACGCTAACGCGGGAACCGGTCAGCCTGGAATGATGGCCTGTGAGCAGACTTGTGTCGATGTGGCTCGACTCACCGAGAGCGATGCGCGTCGCGTGCTCCCGTTTTCGACCGGTGTCATTGGCGAGGTACTGGATCCTGCAAAAGTAGCGGCAGCACTGCCCTCAGCCATTGCCAATTTGGACGAGGGGAATTGGGAGCGTGCAGCGCGGGCCATTATGACCACCGATACGCGTCCTAAAATGCGAACGCAACGTGTCGAGGTGGGCGGTCGGTCTTGTTGTTTGACCGGTATGAGTAAAGGTTCGGGCATGATTCAGCCGAATATGGCGACGATGCTTGGGTTTATTGCCACTGATGCGGTCATCCCCGCGAGCATGTTAGACGGCATGTTACGTACGGCTGTGAACCTGAGTTTTAACCGTATTACGGTCGACGGTGACACAAGTACGAATGATGCGGTGACGCTCAGCGCGACCGGGCAATCAGACTTTGTTGTCTCGCCGACGGCGCCCGAGGAGGCACTCGCCTTTCAAGCCGCGCTCAACGAACTGGCCATTGCACTGGCTCAAGACATTATTCGCGACGGTGAGGGTGCGACTAAATTCGTTGAAATCGAGGTCTTGGACGCGCGATCGGTCGATGAGGCCGATCGTGTTGCGCGGACCATTGCGCATTCACCACTGGTCAAGACAGCACTGTTTGCCTCTGATCCTAACTGGGGACGAATTTTAGCCGCCGTGGGGCGTGCGGGTGTTGAGGACCTTGATGTTGATACGGTGTCGTTGTCGCTCAACGGTGTGCTGATTGCTGAAAAGGGCGCTCGCGCGCAGAACTACACAGAGCGGGCGGGTGTGGCGGCCATGGCGCCTGAGGATCTACTGATCTCAGTCAATCTTGCACGAGGTAACCAGGCGGCGACCATTTGGACCACTGATTTCTCTTACGACTACGTCAAGATTAATGCCGAGTACCGGACCTAATGAGCCACGTTATTCACGTGGCAGTGGGGGTGCTGATCGATGATAAGCATTGCGTATTGTTGGCCCGGCGTCTCAAAGGTACGCATCTTGAGGGTTTTTGGGAGTTTCCTGGCGGTAAAGTGGAGGCTGGGGAAACCGTGAAGACAGCACTGGGCAGGGAGCTTCTAGAAGAGCTGGGCATTACAGTGGATAAAACGTCGCCACTGCTAACGGTCAGTCACGACTACGGTGAAAAGCAAGTCTTGTTAGATGTGCACCGTGTCGAGGCTTGGTCCGGTGAACCTTTTGGTGCGGAGGGTCAGCCGATTGCTTGGGTGGATGCGCCGTCACTGGGCGACTTCCAAGTCCCTGACGCTAACGCCGAGATCATGACTCGTGTGGCTGAACTGCTTAACGCTAGCTAGCGCTTGCCTTTGCCAGCAGTTCACAATGTAAGGCCTCTACCTTTTCGTGCAGTACCGCCAAGCTCGCAGTATTAGCGATCGAGGTGTCGCCGCGAGACAGTCGTGTTTCTCGATCAAGCTGGGCGGCCATAATTTGCTTGACGAGCTGTTCGCTATTGTCGTCACGAGACATTGTTCGTGTGAGCTGAACCGCCTCAGGGACATCAACGACCACGACGAAGTCTGCAAAGGTGCTCTGGCCCGATTCGAGCAGTAATGGCGATGAGAGCACAACGTACGCTGAGGTGGCCTCGCTCAACTGACGTGCGATTTCGTCACGAATACGGGGGTGGGTAATGCCCTCGAGTATTTTTCGCTCGCTCGGGTTATCAAAGACAATTTCCCGCAACGCTGCGCGATCGAGACCGCCAGTGGGCAGAAGAATAGTGCGACCAAAGTGCTGCGCAATGGCCGCCAGACCCGTCGTACCGGGTCCCACGACCACTCGTGCAACTTTGTCGGCGTCGACTACCGTAATGCCTAGGGTTTCTAAGTGGTCGGTGACCGCAGACTTTCCGCTGCCAATGCCGCCTGTAATACCGACAACAAACACGTCAGATCCCCCCCGTTATCCAGCCGAGAAGGGCGTTGGGGTAAAGTAAGTGAATGAGTCCAGCGCCGGCCAAAAAGGGCCCAAACGGCATGGGTGTCTCGCGGGTCTGCTGACCGGTCAAAATCAGTGTGAGCCCCAGGGTTGCCCCGACGAGCGATGACAAAAGCACAATCGTGGGTAAGGCCGCCAGGCCAAACCAGGCACCGAGCGCGGCCAGTAGTTTAAAGTCGCCGTAGCCCATGCCTTCCTTACCAGTGATAATTTTAAAAAGCCAATAAACACTCCAGAGACTCAAGTAACCAAAAACGGCACCAAGAAGTGCACTCTCAAGCGACGTAAAGGTGCCCGTCATATTGATTAACAAGCCTACCCATAGGAGTGGCAGTGTGAGACTGTCCGGCAGTAGCTG
>Ga0208971_1000017_pt1 | contig 103223 bp, 123 predicted proteins | sample AOAMet1_18_M0_10_2_FD_188229 | JGI IMG/M metagenome (GOLD analysis project Ga0208971, IMG submission 188229) | Ammonia-oxidizing marine microbial communities from Monterey Bay, California, USA - CAN11_18_M0_10 (SPAdes) | ecosystem: Environmental > Aquatic > Marine > Intertidal zone | place...
ACCACGACCTACTCCTACTCCCACACCACGACCTACTCCTACTCCCACACCACGACCTACTCCTACTCCCACACCACGACCTACTCCTACTCCCACACCTACGCCTACTCCTACCCCCACGCCTACTCCTCCTTAGAGCTGATTTAAATAAAATTGATATTTATATCCAAAATATATAAATATAAACAACGATGAGTTTTCTCAATTTTTTTGGAAAGAGTAAGAAGGTTGAATCTCCTTCTCCGCAAAAAGTTATTCAGAATATGAGAGGAACTCTAAGTACACTGGAAAAACGTGAAGTACATCTGGAGAAGCGCATAGAGTCTCTCAAGGAAGAGGCTCGTTCTTTGGTGAAAACGAATAAACAAAAAGCATTGATGTTACTCAAAAAGGCCAAAATGAACGAGAAACAACTTTTGTCTATCTACGGACAAAAGGAGAATATAGAAACACAGATACTGGTACTGGAACAGGGGATCAACAACCAAAACACGATTGAGTCGATGAAACAAGGTAATAATGCAATCGAGAATATGACCAAGAAGCTAGATCCCGATGATGTTGGTGAACTGGTTGATGACATTGCTGTCAGCATGGATATGGCAGAGGAAATTGCAACTGCTCTATCAGTTCCCATTGGCCAGGTATACGACGAAGATGCGCTTCTTGCCGAGTTCGAAGAGGAGGAACAAGAGAAAGAAAGAGTATATGTATCAAAGCAGACAATTGACCTTGATCTTCCGTCAGTCCCAGTGAAAAAGATTCAAACGGAAGATGAAGAACTCGCGGAACTTGTTGTTACGATGTAAGTATTATTTTTTTTTATTTTAATCTGTATATAGATTAAAATGGGAGCAAAACAATCACAATTTATAGTTTGGGGTCCTACATCTGTTAATATATACGAAAATACACGTACCAGTAAAAAAGTCATGTTTATTGGAGATAAACATCAAATACCTAAAGAAAAACCTGGGATCTCTCTAAACGAGATGTTCGGCAAAATAAAGGTTAATAAAGATATTGGTTTCATTACAGAAGGATGTGCTAACTCTATATGCTTGCGAGATGAAGAAATTGATAACTGTATGAAAAGAGCCCAGGTATGTAAAGTTATTAAAACTAAATTTACCACCTTATGGGGAGATTACAGAGAGAAAACAAGTATATACGATATGCACAACTCTACAGTTAGGTTGAACATATATCTAACAATGTTTAGGTATAAATGGAATGAAGCTGTTCGAAAAGACCCAGAGATGCTTGGAAGAATGCAAGAAATAGTTGTCGAGAGCGTGAAAGCTGTTTTACCAGCTTATAAAAAGATTTCTACATGGGAAGGAAAAGATTTAGTCAAGAATGTAATGAAAGAGTATCCTGGGTTCATGAAACGTTTGGCTAAATTATCAGACATAGATAAGCAAAATATTTTTAGGTATCTAAATAAATCTATTTACAAGGGTATTAGCAAACAAGAATTCAATAACATATATAATCAGAAAAAAGCTCTTATGGTTCCAACTATAAGGGGTATATTTACATCTTTCAAAGAAGGTACAAGAATTAAAGATGCGGATTACAATCAGTATTTATCTGTCATTAGTTATATGAAGAAAACAACACATGATATTAATGACGCTATATTTGAAGCATACATGATAATGCTTGTCATTAGTACAGATTTTAAAAGGTATATCATACATGCAGGTGCTTTGCATATATACAATCTGGAGGAGTGGTTTCAATCTACTCTCGGGTATAAAGAATATTTTAAGTCGAGGAGTGTGAGTAATTTATCACAGGCTGTTGATATAGGTGGATTACAATTTGTTTGATTTATTAAATCATAAGAGGATTTAATAACGAGAGATTATCTAATGGAGAGATCCTGTGACTAGTAGGAAACCACCAGTAAGAAGGAGAGCATTCGAAAGGATAGACCACCTATAGGAATCAAGTGTATGTGATACATCAGTTTTTGATGGAGCGTCAGCAGTTGCGACAATACCAAAAATAAAACCGACGAGAAGGAGGAGAAGCCCAGCATGAGCCATATATTGAGTTACGTTCGATGGAAGCATTTTTATATTAAAAAAACATAAAAAAAAAAGAATTTCAATAAAATGGTCAACGTTTTTTCTAAAAAATAGTAGGTATTTAGAGATTTGATGAATTAAATAAAATGGAACCCATTTTAACCTTTGTGGATGAACCAGTATATATGAGAGAAATAACTAAGACTCTTAGTTCATGTCGTATAGAACCAACGGCAGAACCAACGGCAGAACCAATGACAGAACCGGATTACGAATACTGTGTTATGTCTATTGATATAGGAATCATTCATTTAGGTATTTCTGTGACAACGCTAGACAATGAATATAATATAATCGAAATTATATGGATAGATTTGATAGATATCACCGAATTTACCCATAAATGGGGACCATCGCGAAAAAATTGTACATTACATCATACAAAAACATTTTGTGACTGGCTGAATCATATATTTCAAGAAAACTTAGATTTTTTCGAAAAATCTGATTATATTCTTATTGAGAGACAGCCACCATCTGGATTAGTGGCAATAGAACAATTAATCTTTTCACGTTGGAGAGATAAGGCAATTCTTATTCATCCCCGGTCAATGCATAAATTTTTTAACATCGGAGACTGTGATTATGAACAACGAAAAGTTTGCACCGAAAAAATTGCAAGGATGAATTTAAGCGATCCAAAATTACAGGAGCAACTCGGGTTTTATGGTAGAGCACACGATATAGCAGACTCAATATGCTTGATGTTATTTTGGATTAAAACACAACAGGATAAGTACAATGAAAAGAAACGACGTGAACATATAATGAAAAGACAAATACAGTCACATACAAACAGAAAAAATATGACAACAGAGGAATGGTTCGAACTTCACCGATATATACCAAGAGATTCAAAGGTGTGAAGCATATATTCAAGAACAAGGGAGTACCGTTTATAAATGAATCTGGGCTTTATAGTCTCATTTTACGGTCAAATAAACCATTGCTAAGAAATTCAAACTTTGGGTCACAGCTGAAGTTCTTCCGTCGATCCACAAGACAGGTGAATACAAACTGAACCAAGAGCTCCTCGAGTTAAAACAAGAGAACATAAAGACCAGTTATGTGGGCAAAATACCCCAAATCGTTTAAAGATATGTTATTTCATAAATAACATAAAATATAATGACAACAACTCCCGAGAAGAGCCAATTGTTGTCAAATAATACCTTACAACCTTTAAATTAGATTTCTGTGGTAATAAACAACTAACTGTTTATGGAACCCATGACGATCCTGTTTTTAAACTGAAAGAAGTTGCAACTATACTAGGGATTAAAAACTACCGAGATATTTATAAAGGCATGGACACCTACACGAAAGCTACTGTCGATAGTATCGACAGTACAAATTCCCAGCTTGATTCCCAGCTAATTAACGAAGCAGGGTATTATATGGGCACATAAAAGTTACATACTTCAATTAGAAACTGATCGTCAAGCAAGTGTTAGAGACGACGAGTATCCATTTTGGAATAAAACGTGTATAAAATGCGATGATTACTTTTTGACCGATGATGATACTGAAGCAAAATGTGATGTATGCACAGCATCAGAAAAACTCATATAAGCACATAAATGTCCGATTATTTGCACAAACATTGTAATCATTCTGGAGAGTAATTAGAGTAAATCTAAAAATCCAGACGGATGGTGACTGGACCCTCTCAATAAAAAATGTGTGGTCCTTTTTTGAACTTTTATTAGATTATGCGCGGAGAAGTGTATACCACCAAATCTAGATTTTCTTGTAACTTAGAAACATTCTCCGATCAGGTCCCAATAGGTCCCCGAATAAATTTCCGTTCATTTTTATAACAGAAAAATTTTCATACTAAATCTGTAACATGAAAATTTTAAACTATGTATGCCTGGGACCTGAACGAGGTCCCATCGAGAAATGTTCTACTCAGCGGATAAAAAAGATCTGATACTAATTTAAATTTATGGGAAAATAAATCGTTGCAAAAAAAGTTGGTACTCAAAAAGTTCAGGCAACTTTCCACGTAGATAAAAGACGTTCTAGATATCTTTTCTGCTGTATTTATCAGAAGATGTTTATGTCAAAACCTATTTTTTATTCATCGAGAATATCTGCGGATACAATCGACCGCTTAAAGAATAAAATAACTCTTATAAATGAATCGAAATATTGTAGAAATACCTGTATACGTCGTTGTTGATATCGACAGGGTGCGAACACAGATTGTAACACCGGTTGGCCTTGCACATCGACGTTTTGATAACATAGAAGTAATGGCCGTTTTTACATCGCGTGATGATGCATATAGATATGTGGGGCATTATACTGGCACTGATAAAGAGATGATGGTCTATACATCCGTCCTCAATCCCCAAACACATGGTAGATACCCATTCCAGGAATCTCACCTAAGATTAGATAGACACCCATGATTGGGTCCAATTCCCCCTCGTCCATTTGGTGATATATATATATATATATATATACCGGACGAACTTATGTAATTTTTTTATTCGTAGTATAGATAAATGAATAAAAAGACATTTCTTATAATTGGTCTTATGACGGTAGGAATATCTATAGTGTTAATTTCTGTTTTTACTGGGGGAGGAGGATCTGGTGATGGTGGAGGATCTGGAGGTGGAGATCACGGTGGAGGATCTGGAGGTGGAGATCACGGAGGAGGATTTGGTGATAGTGGAGGATCTGGAGGTGGAGATCACGGAGGAGGATCTGGTGATGGTGGAGGATCTGGAGGTGGAGATCACGGTGGAGGTAATGGCGGTGGTAGTGACACTAAACCTGATAAAGATTGTGATGATGATTGTCAGGCATGGTTGGATGCGCATAATAAATACAGAGATTCTCCATTAGTTTGGGATGCCAATTTAGCAGCACAGGCAAAGGATTACGCAGGTCAGCTTAATACAGCTGGTCAGCTCGAACATGGTGATATGTGCAATCCTAATTGTACTGGATCTCAATGTTCTGGTGGGCAAAGATGCGGGCAAAATCTAGAACAGTCTTCTCGGTCAGTACCAGCCGGGTCTGCAGTGGATCGCTGGTATGCAGAATGTCGAGGCTATAAATCTCCTCCTTCAAACCCTACTGAGTTTAAGTCACAAGGAGAAGTATTCCATTATACCCAGGTTGTTTGGAAAGATGCTAAAAAGGTTGGGTGCGGAATGGTAGGAAATGTTGCAAACTGTTTATACGATAGGGGTAATTTACTAGGAGATTTCCCAAATAATGTTCCACCGCCCGGGACATGCAAAGGAGTACATTAGTCATTTAAATCTGGGATTGGTACTTTTGATAAAAAATGTTCTTAGTAATAATAAATGGAAAAACCAATATATTATGTCAGTGTTCTGGTTTACATATTACTTTGGATTGGTTTGTGGGGATTATCGGATATTTTTATTAATTACTTGGTAAATAAACATAAAATTAACAGAACATTAATATATGTAATGTTGGTCATATTATGCATAGCATTTATTATTCTATTTAATTTGAAAGATGAATAATTATTCTACCATATAATAAATGTCTTTTAAAGTATTTGCTGATATTTCAGATGTAACTGCATCCAATGTTCTCAACGAGATCAAATCAAAGTTAAATAGTAATAAACCAGAACCAAGTTCATCCAATATAGTTTACCACACTTTAGAAAGTAAAATGGAAACTTTCGAGAAAAATCTCCCTGTTGTGGAGATCAAACAGTCACACTTTTTGACTGGCACACTCAGAATTAAACAGTCTGGGTATTATAAGTTAACAGAAAATATTGTTTTTAATCCAAACCCAAGTACATGGGATGGTGTTAAATTGGTCGGAAACGATTGGAATCCAACTCCTGCACAAACAGGAGGAGGACCGACCGCGTTGTACCCTATTATGCCATTTGGACCATATCATCTAGGGTTTTTTGCGGCTATCGCAGTTGAAGCTAATAATGTTATAATCGACCTGAATGGTTTCAGCATATCCCAATCAGTCGAACATTATTTACAACAACGATTCTTTAGTTTAATAGAATTAGCATCATCTCCTTTCATACCCACACAGGGACCAAGTAACTTTGGCACAACTGTTTTCTTTCCTCAATATGTTAAAGTTAAGAATGGAAATCTTGGTTTATCCTCTCACCAGGGTATACACGGTAATGGTATGAAAAATATTATTCTAGAAGACTTGAATATATTTGATTATGAACAAGCTGGAATAGGATTGAATGGTGGGGAGAATATGATAATAAGAAATGTTTGTATTGGTAAAAACTCCCGAAATGTCTTTGTTAGTGCGGCATATTCTCAATCTAGGTTTGTTCGATCGTTTTTACGAACAGTTATTAATGGTGGTGATCCTAGTATAACTATTCAAGGAATTTCCAAAACCGGATCCCAGATACTATCAGAATTAGTTACTGAGATGGATAGCGTATATAAAGATGTTATTATCGATAAAGTTGTACCCACATCAACATTGTTTAAGAATGAATCTCTCATTCTTGATGGTAGTGTATACGGATTGTTACTAAACGTTATGGGAGTAGCTGTTAACGGGTTTTTACAATCGTTGAATAATACAACTGGGAATAAGAACATTTATATTCAAAATCTCAACGTGTATAATCTTGATTCTGCTCCGGTAGAAGTTATTGGATTATCAACAGATGACGTAAGTCAAACTTATGGTTTACCAGCTCAGAAAGGACCCGTCGGTGATGTGTTCCGCATTTTGGATGTCTCTGATCCAAACACATATTACATTCCTGATGTTCTATCAAACGCGCAATGTTATTTATCAAAGTATGGACACGCAAGTGTAGATTCTAGTATATACGATACGTGGATTGTCACCGCTAACATACCACTTGGACCGTTAATTACAGATAATTACTTTATATGTGGAGGAGACTCTATGGCTCATGTTATGAAGGGTAATATAGGTGTTTTTCTTTCCGGTACTCAGGATCTTGAGATGTATAACGTTGTTGTTAAAAATATTATTAATCGAGGAAAATTGGGCGAGGTTGACAAATGTCCTCCTAATACTCCTGTATACGATGGTAATAGAACAAGAGGAATTGCTGTAATCGTAAATAAAAATCTGTATATTAAGGGTTTACAGGTGGATACGGTTAAATCGAAAACCGCTGATGCAATTGGGATTGATTTTATTGGTAGCACTGATAAGGTTACAATAGAGAATTTTAATATCATGAATATAGAACAAGGAGATGTATTGGATGGAGGTGCACATCCGAATGTATCAACTGATTGTCATTTATTCAATAATAAACAAAATGTATCCCAATTAACATTAACACCTGTACTTTAAGTTGTATTATAGGTTATTTTTATTCGCTTTGGAATAAAAATGAAAATCTAAACAAACGTTTCAACCAATAAACAACCATGGACAAACTATCAAAAATCCAGAATTATGATACCAAAAAGATGAAGAAATATTGCAGCAAAGCCGATATTGATGATCTGCATACGCTAAAGTTATATCTAGATGATTTGTACTACAACACAGCAGATCCTGAACTGTCTGACCAACTGTACGATATTCTGAAAGACACGTTAATAAAGAGAGATCCAGAATACGTTCCTCCTGTAGGTGCGAAAATCCGCAAACATGAAAACAGGGTTAAGATCCCATTCTACATGGGCTCAGCCGATAAGATTACACCTGACGAGCAGAAGGAACTCGACAGATGGATTGAGAAAAATCCTTGTAAAGATTTGGTAATATCAGAGAAACTAGATGGAGTGTCTGGTACGTTCACAGTGGTGAATGGCAAGAGGAAGCTATTTACTCGCGGAGACGGAGAGACTGGGGCAGACATCTCTTATCTGATCCAGTATATAGACTCTATTCCGAATGTTGCTGAGGACATCGCGGTTAGGGGAGAGTTAATCATTCGTAAAGATGTTTTTGAGAAGAAGTATTATTTTGATGGCAAGAGCGATGATAAGGTGAAGGGAAGGGGGTCTGGTCGTCTGTACAGAAATGCCAGGAATATGGTTGCAGGACTTGTTGGAGCCAAGACTGTTCGCGCTGGACTACAGGATATTGAGTTCGTTGTCTACGAGATCGTTGGACACGCTACAATGCCAAAACCAGAAGACCAGATGAAGAAGTTGAAGAAGCTAGGGTTCACACCTGCTATGCATAAAGTTATCCCTGTCCCGGAAGACATGGATGAGTGGGTTGATCTACATAACAGATACAAGAAGGATTCCAAGTACGAGATCGATGGGATTGTCATCCAGTCCAACGTTCCTTACGACAGGAACCCGTCTGGCAATCCCTCATACCTCTTCGCATTCAAAGTCAACAGCGAGGATGACATTCACGAGACTACCGTTCTAGACATCGAGTGGTCTGTCTCCTCGTGGGGTCAAATTGTCCCTGTTGCCATTATCGATTCAGTTGAGCTCCCAGGTAATACCATCAAGCGAGTTACAGTATCTAACGCAGGCTTGATGAGAGAAAAGGGAATCGGTCCTGGTGCTATTATCAACGTGACTCGATCAAAGGAGGTAATTCCATTCATCGTCAGTGTATCAGAGCCATGTGATGAGTTTAAGTGGCCTGATATGGAATACGAGTGGGATGAGAACGAGGTTCACCTCAAGGTTGTCGATGCGTCTCCTGAGATTGTTGCAAGAATGCGAGTCAAGCTGTTCTCCAAGTTCTTTGCCAAGATGGGGATTAAGCATGTTAGCAGTGCTACGATCGCCAAGCTGTACGCACATGGTTTTGATACACTGTTGAAGATTATTGCTGCCAAGAAGGAAGAGTTGGTGCATATCGATGGTATTCAGGAAAAGTCTGCAGAGCGGATCGTCACGAATATCAAGGAAGGATTGAAAGGAGTCAAGGCACCAGAGTTGATGGGTGCATGTGGAGTATTTGGTTTTGGCGTTGGTCGGAAGAGGGTCATTGCGTTGATGACAGACATTCCCGACCTTCTGACACGGAAGAGGAAGGGATTAAAGAAAAGAGTCTTGGAAGTAGAGGGATTCTCAGAAATTATGGCAGACAAGGTTGTTGCAAATATTGATTATGCTGTACAGTTTATCGATGAGATCAGCAAATATGTGTCTTTCCTAGACGACACGCGTGTTTCTGATACATTGGTAGGACTGAAATACGTGTTCTCTGGATTTCGATCAAAGGAGCTTGAACAGCATATTGAGGATCGAGGAGGAAAGATTGCGACATCTGTTTCCAAAAAGACGTCGGGTATGATTGTCGCTAGCAAAAGTGGCAAACCTACAGGAAAGGTTGCGAAAGCTGAGAGTCTTGGAATCCCAGTGTATACGAAAGAGGAATTCACTGAAAAGTTTATTTCGTAAATAAAATAAAGATGAGTTTATCAAATCATACATATAATTTACGTGCTGGTCAATTTGGACTATGTTCTGGATATTGGGACGAAAAAGCTCAGGTATTTAGGAGAGCAGATGAAACTGAGCAGAGAGATTGTTGTATGAAAACATGTAAACCTTTTGTGGATACATGTGCTAATATATGTCCAAAAGCTGCACCAAAATATCAAAAGTTGTGTTATAAAACTTGTGATGATATTGTGACTACTTGTGGAGACTTTTGTAACCTCAGTAGCCCTGTTTGGGGTGCTAATAATCCCATATTCAAAGGTACAAAGGAAAAAGAATGCGGGGATGATATATACAATCCTCTAAATATCGACTGTATAAAAAAGAATAAGGACGCTATCATTAACATCTGTCGTCACAACTGTACCCCTACAAGTAAATTAGATTGTGAAGAACACTGTAAATACTCGTATAATATAATATCAGATAAAAAGGCTAACCCCCTATATTTTGAGAAGAAGATTAAAGAATTAAGAGGGATGTCTATTAAACAAACCAAAGGTAAAGGTGATAATGTTCAGTATATTATATACGCACTTGCTATTGTGGGTATTGTATTTGGAATATGGATATTGGTAAAGATGTAGAAAAATTCAAAACGAATTTTAACTTATAAAAAAAGTTAAAATTAAACAAATGATTCAGAACATTACACAGGAAGTATCAATCGAGTCAAGGTATCTAGATAGTGATATCAAAGACCATATACTCGATAAACTAAAGAAGACTATGGAAGGAAAGTGTACATTTAGTAGCGGCTACATTGTCGAAGTGAAAAGAGTTGTTGCTCTTGGTGAAAATAGGATCGGTTGTGCAAACTCTCTTGTTATTTTTGAAGTAACATATGAGGCAGATATTCTGAAGCCTGAAAAAGGGCAACGTATGTCCGGAAACGTATGTATGGTGTTTCAACATGGTATTTTTGTCGATGTATGCGGAAAAATGAAGGTTCTTGTACCAGCGGCGTCCATGGATTCCTATACATACTTACCAAATGAAAACTCATTCAAAAGTCCTTATAATGATGATATCTTAGACGGGGTCGAGATCGAAATTGAGATTGTCATGACCAAATATGAGAAGAAGCAGTTTAGTTGTATTGGTAAACTCCTATTAGATTCAATGTCAGAGTCTGATGACTCTGAATAAGTTTAAATACTTTAAAGCATAGACGGTAGTTAATAAATGTCAGAAATCGAAATCTTGAAACAGTTTAAAAATACCTTGATATCATTTTTAGATGAATTAATTGGACAATTTCCAGCTGAAGGAGATTTAGTGATCTTCAGAATCTTTTTGAAAGACAGAGTTCCAATAGAAAATATAATAAATTATTTCGTGTTACGTATTTTACCACTAAAGAAAATGGTGGATGAAAGAGACGAGGATTTCTTCTTAAACAAGTGTGAGCTATTTGAAAGTATACAAAATCAGGAGAAAAAGGGTAGAGTTAATCGATTCAAAAAACTTTGGCGATCAGAATGTTTAGACGATGATGATAAGAGAGTAGTATGGGAATGGTTCGATTCTTTTATCTTTTTGTCTGAAAAGTACCAAAAGTGTAAAAGTAAAAATTCACAAAAATCTCAAGTATAATAAACATGAAGAAGTATCTAGATTTAATTACTCTTATACCCATGGGAATTGTTACTATGATTTTTATAGCAGATAAAGAATTGGGTAATCATGCAAAAAATACATGTATTGGTCTGTTAGTATATTTATTTATTTTTGCTATTGTATATTTTATGTTATTACACCTGAAAGTAAACAAATGGGTCGCTGTAACAATCGCTCTAGTTTTATGGGTAATACTCACTGTATTGAGGAAAAAGTATATGTAGTTTTATAACTAAAAAGAGTTATAAAAGAAACTTCGGGTAATATAAATGTCTAATATTGAAAAAGCGCGTAGAGAACTAAAAATCTCTGGGTATGTCCATCCTACAGCAAAACCATCGGGTTCATTCAACCCCTATAAAACATTTAACACCGAAAGTAAAAAATCAGATTATGAAACAGCAAAGAGCAAATCCTGTTATGCAACTTTTACAGATAAGGAGAGCGTAGCAAATGGGTGTCCAACATGTGGAGGAGATGCACTATATGTATGCGAGTGTGAGTTAAAAGATAAACAATGTTCCAAAGGGCATGTATGGTACTTGAATAAGTCTGGTCACATTAGGAAGGGTGATCCTCATGACGATGAATAAAATATTTTCTTTTATTGTTTTATAATAAATATGTCTAGTAATTGTTGTAATACTACTGGGTACGGAACTTTAAAGACCACATGGGTAAAACAGACTGGATACACTTTGGCAACTACCCCAAAAACAAAGGAAAATTTTGGAGCATTCTCTATTAGCGCAGCGGTCAGACCGCCGTATTCACGTCAATGGGCTAACCCTTGGACCAGACAGGAAACATATTATGGTGTTAACTAATTTATAGTCGTGTGTATATAAATAAAATGATCGAACTCTATGTTTCTACAGAAAATGTACTCGTTACATCAAAAGACTTGGTTGAACTTCTCGCTGACAATGATGTTGAATGCCAAATAACAGATAATTACAGTTCGTATAGATGCAACATTTTAACTAAACCTGTAGCAGAAAAAGGTTTTTATATCAAAGTATTTAATTTACCGGTTCTTCTATTTAAGAAAAAGGTTTGGGAAATACTTAAAACGTGTTTAAGTATTTCTTGTGCATTCGTCGAGTGTGAAGAGTACAAGGGCTGTGTACTCAATTGGCCCAACGTGTTTAGGGTCTCTGTGTGTTCAGATTCACAGGATTCATAGGATACATATTATTCTTATTTCTGAGATTAAAATAAGAATATAAAATATATCTAGTTAGAATAAATCCGAAAACGGATTGGAAAGTGTCAGAAGAAAAGAATAAATCTGAAAGAGAAAGTACAATAGTACAAGACCCCGTACGATCCAGTTCTCGATCCGTGCATGCTTCAACTCTTTCTTACATACCTTGAACTTATCCTTGGTCTCGTCTAGCTTAACCTGTGTGTTATTCAAATCAAGCTTGATGTATCGAGCAGTAACTTCCTCCTTGTCGAGCTCTGCCTGTAGCTTGTACATCTTTTTCTGTGTTTTGGATAATATTTGGTTCTGTCGGATAAGCTGGAACAACAGCTCCTGACTAGTATCATGATTCTTTTTCTTTGAACGGGGGATAACAATCTTGCACGTGTCATCGGATTCAGAGTCGGATTCGTTCTCTGCGTTTACGTATGATGATTTCATCCCATCGTCTTCATTGAGAACTTTTTGAAACATATTCACGTTACTGGTTGTTGTAGCCATTGTTATAATATATAAGTGTTCATATCTCAGATTTCATTTTTTTATTTCTTTATCCACATACTATAAATGTCTAAATGTTTACCTGATAGTTCGATAACAAATAGAATTTTTGGAATCTTTTTACAGGTTATGCTAATCTTTGTTTTTCTGACTTTGTTTTTCTTCACATATGTAGGTGCGGTTGAAAAAGATGCATTTAAACTACAAATGAATATTGTTGTCGATGATTTATCAGACGATATGAATGTTCGTCAGTTTGTTGCTCCCGGTCAGGAAGATACGGCTACCGTCATAATAGACGGATCTCTCGAAGTTGCTCGAAGAAACGCCATGAGTGAGACAAAAAAGGAAGATAAGAAAATCAACGATCAGAATGCTACTATTAGGAATAAAGCACTTAAGTGGATAGCAATAGCTGGAGGATTGTTGGTTGTTGTTGTAATAATTTTGGCATCTACTGGACATTGTGTTCCCTTCTATCTACATACCAAAGAGGCGTTAATCGTAGTATTTTTTGTAGCATTGACAGAAATATTATTCCTCAACATCATTACAAAGAAGTATTGGTCCGTGAACCCAAGTGAGGTACGTCACCAGCTAGGGGAATCGATGAAAGGATGGATTAAAGAGAATCATCCACAATCATCAAATTAATCTAAAAAATTAAAATCTTTCTTTTAATAAAATGAGCAACAACGATCAACTTTTAGTCGATCATCTTTATAATGCAATCTTTGTTCAACAACTTAGATGTAATCATTTCAATTCGGTAGGACAGCAGGCAAGTAACAGTGTGTGGAACAAGCAGGCAGACGAGAAGAAGATTATTGATAACATGGTGGATCAGTACAAAAAATACTACAAGGATAAGGTCGAGAAGCTAAAAAATCAGCTTCATGATATCAAGGAGGCCAACATCAATTCTTATTTGACTTACGATACAGAGTATCATGTATCTCTGTATAACCAACGTATGGAAGAACTCAATAAGTATCTTGTTGAGATTGATGCCAAGACTCTTGATCACATTGCCAACGATAAGCTCAGTTCTTTGTCTGAGGCACTTGATTTACAGTTTCCTGGATATCTCGTGGACCCTTCATTGCTTGGAAAGCTGTGCTAATTAAATTAATCTAATTGTAAATTTTTTATAACGTATAAAAAATTTATTCCTATATTCTTACTGAAAGATTCGAAGTAGTTGAGTATACGGTACTCTACATAAAGGACATCGCTCCTCTTGGTCCTCCATCTTCTTTGTACACCTTGTACATGAGACGAGGTGACCGCATGGAATTGATGCATGATTCTTAGTATATTCTTGACAGATAACACATGCAGTTGTGTTATCTTCAGATTTTTCATCATTTATACGATTATTCGACGTTACTCGTGTAACAGAATATCTAGTTCCATCTCCAGGTAATAGAATTATGTTATCATCTTCTTTCACAACCTTGCAATCCTGGTACTTGCCATCAAACCTTCTTACACGTGTGTAAGTAACAGGTTCAATTCGGTATCCATTCATAAGATCATGTATAACAGGGTCGGTATCTGCATGCCAGGTAGCAAGACCAGATCTGGTTTTACAGTTCAAAGGTTTAAGTAAAAAATCTGATTTGAATTTTTGTTCAGGTTCGTTATCGGTCATTTTATTTATTGGATTTTATTCTTAAGTTGTATAATTACACTGTAATGTAATTATTCATAAATATAATCTTCTTTGGTATATGCTATTTATTCTTCAGCAGTAGCTACTGCTTTGCGCACAACCTTCTTGACTCGACGCTTAACCTTCTTGACAGGTGTTGTTGATTTCTTGGTCGAAGTCTTTTTGGGAGCATCATCATCGGAATCAGAATCCTTCACGCTTGCATCGGAATCGGACTCTACATCCTTCTCCTCGAGAGGCTTGTTCGTGGAGGCCACAAGGACACTCTTCTGTCCCTCTGGGCGCTTCTTCATCATGCGCTTCATTCCAGTATCCATGAGGCGAACCTCGCACTCATATAGCTTGACCTGAAGTGAAATCTTGTTACCGATGAAGATTGACTCGATCTTGACTGCGCCATTGGCGTAACAGTACTTACCGAGTAGAGTCATGGGATCGACCTCCTCACCATCATTGTCGTAGTACATGGTGACGATCTTATTCTGCTTCTTGGAAACGATAAGCTTGGCGTAGAGAGTGGGACCTGTTCCATCTACAATCTTACCCTTGTCGCGCTTCCAGTAAAGCGGGTTGAACTTTTTGAGATCTCTCAGTTCAAGTTCGTACATGTCAATCTCCTCGCGATTGGCCACTAAGTGTTCCTTGCACGCCTCGACAATTCTGTCGAACGTATCGGACCATTCCTTTTCTTCCTTGGCGGCACCATCACGGTTCCAGAGACACAGTGGCATTACATAGCCATTGACTTTGCCTGTTTCCGGGTTAGTGTTTTCACTGACACCGAATGAGAATAGTTGGGACGTTGGAATGATCAAATCCCCCGTGGTCCCGTCTGGGTTTCGAGTTTGAATACTGATTCGTTTGTAATTAATCTGGGGAACACTGTTCGGAATGGTTCCGGCATGTGCTTCAGAGAAAATCATATTTTTAGTATCATAGCCAGAGGCTGTAGTTAGTTGGGTATTATCGGACATCTTTTCTATTCTTTATTTTATTTTTTAAACTGTAATTCAATTTTATTTTTCTTATTATTTTTATTCAGATATTGTGACTAACTCGCATATGGTATTCCAAACCATTCTTGGACAATAATATCTTATCGCATATGTTGCATTTACACTTTTCCCTACGTTCATGCACTTTCAGAATGTGTTGTATAAGATTACACTGACTATTAAATTCTTTAACACATATATGACACTCAACACCCGTATTCTTATCATGCATCTGAGAAATATGTTTTCTTAAATTACCTGGATTTGAGCATACCTTATCACATTGATCACATTTTGACCACCCTAGCTTTTTGTGTATATTCCGAAGATGATATAGCATAGTATCTCGGGTACTAAATTCCTTTTTACATTCAGGGCAATTTACCTTTGTAGATTTCTCGTGAATCACCCTTACATGTCTATTTCGCTTCCCTTGATCCCTAAAAACTTTCTTACATACCTGACAAGTCTTCCCGTCATCTTTCTCTTGTTTTCCCTCATTGTGAACTTTACGAAGATGATTTACAAGGTTTCCTTTGTGTCTGTACTCCTTTGCGCATATCTTACAGTTATATAACTCTGGTTCTTCCTCAGACTCGGGTTCCGGGTCGCTTTTCTCGTCTTCTGTCTCTATATCTATTGGTTCCGTATTATCTTCTATATTACCATCCTGATCTACAAACACCAGATTATATGTCTTGTACGGTTCGTTATATAGTGCTAACTTATCCTCATACGTTGCATCCATCTTGAGATACTTAACCAACGACGTGATAGACTTTACCAGAGTCTTCTCTTCTACATCTAAGACATATTCATGATTTTTCTGTACCATCTTATCAGAGAACCTATTTTTGAGACAAGATTCCAATAGTTTATGTTCTGTCAAATATACTAGAAAATTAATCTTACAGTCTGGTATACCGGTCCTGTATGTTCTCAGACGTGCGTTGATATTGTTGGTATATCCTATCTTGAGATAATTCTTTTCTCTCCACCTATCGGTAACGATGTAGACACAATTCCCTTTTTTGAACTTGTGATAGTTTCTCTTCATTCTGAGCTTATCGTGCAACTCCGCGAGGTGTGAATAAGTTGATTGGAGTGCTAATTTTTCGTTTACGACGGTTTCTACGGTCTGTTGGAGGGAGTCGATTTTGGCTTGGAAAGTTGTTTCTAATTTATATTGCCCTGTTTTGCGGATACTGGGAAGGACCTCAGATGTGACCCATTTTCTAAATTTTTTTGCTTCTTCTTTACGTGACTTGAAAATCAATGCATATAATCCAGATTCTGAAATGAACTTGGTTTTCTACTTTCGATTGATGGTGTCACTAATAGTAATGTCATCTTTTTCATCTTCATCTAAGGTTAAAATTGCTTTGGTAATATTTTTTAGTTCTAATATACTACAAATATCACTTGCTACAAACCATGGGTTTTGTTCTTTTAAAACTATTCGTACGTCCTTGTCGGAGTAATTAAGTAATTTAAAAGGTTGTACGGTATTATTTGACAGCTGGGTACTTTGAGCGGTAGCAGTTGTCATATTGATTTTAATTTGTTACTTTGTAAATAACAAATCTTTAGACTAAAGGGTCTTTTCATTCTGAGCTTATCGTGCAACTCCGCGAGGTGTGAATAAGTTGATTTCATACTTTTGTCTCAGATTCTGCTGTACGCAGGTCGAATTTTATTTCATGTCCTACAAATTGGATTGATGTAGTTTCCAGCATATCGTCCAGTATATTTAATCCCATTGTGAGTAAATATCTACCAGATTTCGTTGAAATACAAATCTGGTAGATATTTACTGTTTGCATCTGTCTTTAGCAACTTATCAACGAAATCATTTATCTTTTCTTTTGATACATCTGACGGTTTCATTGTCGTAGTTTTCTTATCTTTACTAACTGTTTGGTTAGCAGATCTAACAGCTTGGTTCATTATATTTATATTCTTTAGAGCTGATAATTGTTTCTTCAACTCTTTATTTTCTGTATCCAAATCACGAATAGTTTGGTGCAAGTACTCGTTATTAGGTTCTTTACTAGCTAGTCATCCCATTTATCTTTGAGTAAATATAAATAAAAATTAAGTTAATAAACACCGAAAGATAGTGTTTTCTTTACTTTATGTGCATGTATGAGAGACATTTGTACGTCTCCAAAATGTGGTTGATCAGGAGATTTGTGTAGAACACATCGAGCGTTAATATTATTCTTTCTGAACCATACATTTGGATTACTACATTGCATTTCAGAGTCACAACAATCTGTCATAGCGGCTGCATGCTTCTCTTCATCACTCATATCTTTTTCTTTTCTTGGATCATCCATGCAATTTTTCCATATCTGTGGGAGAGTTCCGTGCCACTTCTTATTCAATACATCACATGTTGGTGTATTAAGTGGATCTGGATGAAATGGATTAGACATTTATTACACGAAAGATAATATTTAACAGCAAGTAAAACATGCTTTGAATCCTTTTTTAATCTTTATAGCAACTTCCTTTTTATCTACAGAAATAATAGTATCGATAACAGAAGGAAGGAACATGTCGATAAATAATATAAGAGACGATTCCGCCTCTCCGTCTAAATGATCAACCACGAATCTCTTCAGAACATGGATAACAAGCGATTTCTTTTGCGTTCCATGTAAATCGGGGTATTTTTCTACAATTTTCATCAAATTAGTAGCGATAAGAACGATGTTCACAGTCGTAACCTTCTTATCTCCAATAATTCTAGATAGTGATTCATATAACCTATCTACAGAATCAGAAGCAGGTAGAGAAAGTTCAACTTCTTTTAGCGCAACTTTAGTTTCGTCAGTCATTTGTTATATATAAACATTTAAAAAAAACATAACAAACATAATAAATGGCGAAAAACTTTAATTTTACGCATGACTGGTTTAGCGACAATATAGATAATTCTATGAAAATGCTTAATCTAATTTTCAAAGGCAAACAAAATAATATATTAGAAATTGGCTCACACGAGGGTAGGTCAGCTACATGGATGTTAGAAAATCTTTGCGATGTAGAAGGGTCTACATTTACATCGATAGACCCTTATCTTGAAAGTGATACAACATGTGACGTTAAATCTAACACATATCAAATCTTTCAAGATAATATAAGGCAATGTGATAACTATTCAAAGTTTAACCAATTTGTAGATTACAGCGGGTTTATATTACCCCAATTATTGGAAAAAGGTAAGCAGTATAATATAATATATATATATAGATGGATCTCATACATATGCTGATGTTATGAAAGATCTATTATATTCTGATAAGTTGCTAAAACCACTTGGAGTAATGGTAATAGATGATGTAGGAACAAATACGAACGGCTATTTAGATTTAAAACGTGCTTTTCATGAGTTTATGCGGGATCACCCTAATTATAAGTTGATTTTGAACGACTATCAACGAACGATAATAAAATGGAATTAAGAATTTAAAAAATATATTTCTATAAATAAATGTCTGACCTTGTAACTTTATATGTTCCAGAGTCAAGTATCACAACTTGCTTAGAACATTCCGAAAAAGTCGGTAAACACTTGTATAAACAAAACGAGAACTACCGAACCATAGCTAACTGTATGGAACACCCCGAATTTAGAAAATTGTTCGATAAACAATTTTCAGATTGGGATAAGGTAAAGAATATTCTCATGTTTTTAAAAGTATACCAAGAGATTGAGAAGACTTCTCCTGTAGAGCTAAACGGATACCAAAAGCTATCGGTATTAGATAACATCATGAGAGATCGAGAGTTAAGACGTAATATTTGTCAAGAAGTTAATAATAGGACTAGTGATATTAAGTACTTGGAATAAATTTGAAATATAAATCCATTATCATAATAATAGATAATTATGATACCTGTCAAATACAAAAACATCATATATGCTGAAGAAAAGTATATCATGCAACAGTGTAACTGTTTAACAATCAACAGCACATGGTTTATCGAAAACTCTTGCTGAAAGTTTTCCTCATGGAGATGCATATGAGGGGAGACGTGCAATTGGGAGAAGAAACTGTGCTATTCAAGAAGATCGAGAAGAACCAGGATCGGTTGGTATTCTGGAAGGAGAAGATAATCTTCCACAGATTATCTGTCTATATACCCAGTTCCGTCCAGGCAAAACGAACTCGACATATTCTTACCCGAAAGATTATCCAGATCAAAAATCCGATCGCTTGAGATATTTTGAAGAAGGATTAGATTATTTTGAAGACGAAGGTGTAAAGATTGCAGTACCATACGGAATAGGATGCGGGTTAGCTGGAGGAAAGTGGGATAGTTACCTAAAATTGCTTGAATCTTTCCATTCTTCTTTGAAGAAAAACGGAGGAGGACTTGTATTATACAAAATCTAAAAGAAAATTAAGTACAGCTCGTGGTACGGACAATTTCTTCATCCTTTTTATTTTTGAAGGTATCAAATTTTTCTTTTACTGTTACTGCAATAAAAATAATCATAGTGGATGCTTTCCATATAGTGGTACTTTTCATTCCCTTGATAAGAGGCATTTATATATAAAATATATAAATAATCAAATTACCGTGTTCTTTTTAGGTGGTAAGACATATATGTGAATCTTTTCGCATACCTATTCCATATTTCCACCGGTGTGTCAGCTTTTGACAATATCTGCCTTGTGTTCGATCGTCTAGATACAGAATATATATCTCCTTCCACGTCGTTTTTATCCTTCTTATTCATATATCTTTCAACAGCATCTTTGTATCGATCACATTCTTTATCGTATATTGCCTTTTGTTTTTTAGCATGATCCCATTTTTGTAAGATCGTATCAATATCCATTTGAAAAATAAGTTCTTCATCTTTAAAAAACATTTATATTGTATAGTAATAAATATGTCTAGAAACACGATATTTAAGTGTGCTCGTTGCGGTGTCTATCCTTGTAACTGCGCCAGCTTTTGTCCTGGTAAACGTATTGGTTGTTGTAACTCAGAAAATAGTGCTAAAGCATGTGCCGGGGCTGTCAGTCTTACCGCCCAGTGGGATACTGGAACGCGTCCCTGCTGTCCTGGAAACGGTGAAAAATATAGCACAATGGGTGGTCAATTAAGTTTTTGTTCTCTCAATGGAGGAAAAGAATATCCAAACAGTCACAGAGTTATCGCTCCATATCCTCTCATTAATACTTCCGATTTTGCCATACCTAAGAATAACCCTCCTCCTCCCAGTTGCACGAGAAATATGAGATTTCCTGGATATTCTAATGAAGGGTATAAACATACTAAAAAATTACCATCTACGGGGTTCGGTATTTATTAAGTCAGTCTTAAGTTGTCGAACGTCTTCTGGTGTTCGAAAGTAATTATACTTTGACTTAACATCATTAATAGACATTTTGATATCTCTATCATTAATATATTCATGAATTAGTTCATTAATATATAGATAGCGCACACGAGAACTTGTTTTCTCTTGACATGTATGCTCTACTACCGGTGCAATGGATGGAGATGGTGGTGGAGGGGGAGTATCGTCTTCAATAACAACAATCTCATTGACGATCTCAATGGCTTCTTGTCTCATATTCTCTCGTGAGTTTATATACAACCGTCTACGTCTTCTGTAACATGTTTTGATCACATTTTTGCAACAGCATAAACACCATTAAACTATACTGAGCAGCTGGTTCATTAATTAAGTCTTGAAAGAAACTCATTTATAAGATAGTGTTATTTTTTAAGTAATGACATTAACTATTTTATGTTTCCATGGATGTGGACAAGACCCAAAGACATTTTCATCTTTACTTGGATCCCTGCAAAAGAATTTAAAAAAGCATAATTGGTCATTCCGAAAGGGTTTTTACCATAAGAGAGAAGGTGGCTGGGGGTGGTATAAATATAGAGATTGTGACGAGAGTACAGAGATTGATCCTTCAGATTATTATGGGATTATAAGAGAAATTGGGGAATCTATAGAAGAACCTGAAAATACAGTTTTAATCGGCTTTTCTGAAGGGGCACAATTTGCTTTGGATTTAGCTCAGAGATTTACTAATATCCGTGGAGTCGTAGCCATATCACCATCTTATGCCATAGGAATTCCAAAAATGACATTGATTTCCCCTGTTGTATTGATTACGTCTCCAAATGATGATAAAGTAATGAAAAAGTATGCTGATAAGTGGAAAAAACATATAAAAGGTGAAGTAACAGAGATTAAGCATTTTAAAGGTCATAAAGTGTATCTTCCGTTAGAAACGAGACAAATCATTAAAATGAAGTTGAGATTGTAGTTTTTATTCTAATTAGAATAAAAATTGGATTGTATGTACAAACTTACTCATCCTTGGGAGGATTGGTGAAGTGCTTCTTCATGTACGTCTGGATGCGGTAGTAGGTGAGAGGCTTCTCGTCGTCATCGACAGAATATTCCAGAAGCTTGGCAAGCTTCTTGTCAGCAAGAATCTGACGACGATCCTCGGGGTTTTGGAGGTCGTTATCACGAATGTACTTGCAAATGTACTTGGTAACATCTACACGCGATCGGAGCTCCTCGGGGTTCCATCCAGTAAACTTGGCCATATCCTTTGAGATAATGACAGGCTTGAGGAAACCAGAGTTAGTGTTGTTCTTGCGGTTGGTCTTTTGCTTTTGCTTCATAACACGAACTGAGTGACCACGAAGAGACTTAACCTTCTTACCCAAAGAGCGAAGGAACTTCACACCCTTGGCCTTACCAGGGCTCTCACGAAGACGAGCGATCTCCTCGTCGATAACACCAACAAGATCGTCAAACTCGGTCGCGACAGTCTCCTTGGTGGGAACAAGACGCTTCTTAACGGAAGAAGAGTCCTCAACATTGTCCTCAACATCGGAGACCTCAGGCTCAACTTCCTCGACGACCTTCTCCTTCTTAGCCTTAGCCTTAGCATTGGAGGCCTTGTTGGTCTTAGCATTGGAGGCCTTAGCATTGGAGGCCTTGTTGGTGGTCTTAGATTCTTTCACTGGTTTCTTTTCCGCCTTTTTAGTGGCGGTTGCTTTTCTTGGCATTGTTTTGATTTATAACCACTTGTTTTTAAGTCGGTATAACCAAACAAAATTTTTTTAAACTGATTTCAGAGTTATGTTTTTAAACTCTTTTTTCTTAATTTCTAAATTATTCTTTAGAAATTGGTTATAGGGAGGTTTAAATCTAATATTCATATTGATTGTTTGTAAAACTTATACTATGTATCGGTTTCCTTTCTTCAAATTATCCTCCACTAAAAGGGGTTGAGTATTACTGAAATGGAGTCGTTCAATTATTTTCCTTGGTATTCATGAAAACAAACTTAAACGATAAAAATTTTGATTATAAAATGACAGAAAACATTTGGAAGATCATTAATGATTATCCAACATACAGTGTATCTAATACTGGTAAAATACTGAATAATAAAACAAAAAAGTTAATCAAAATTGATAAGAACAATTATAACGTTATTTATATAACATACAAAGGTAAGAAAAAAACTTTAAGTGTTCCCAAGTTGGTAAGAATATATTTTCCTGAGCCGGATTTACCTGGTGAAAAATGGATGCAGATCGAAAAATATAAGAATTACGAAGTGTCGTCAGAAGGTAGAATAAAAAATAAAACAAGTTTGCAAATTTTATCTCCTATTCATATCAATGGTTATCAATGTGTGAGTTTATCAGAAAAAGGGAAAGGTTTATTTAAACAACATTTAATACATCGTTTAGTTGTTCAGACATTTGTAGGAAATGACGATCAGAAAATAATTAATCATATTGATGGGAATAAAAAAAATAATAGGTTAGAAAATCTAGAATGGGTGACACATAGTGAAAATCGTATCCATGCGTTAGAATTAGGTTTATGTGATCCCACAAAGAGAAAAATAAAATATTGTAACACAGAGACAAATGAGATCGTAGCGTTCTGCAGTATGACAGAAGCGTCTAACAAATTAAATATTAGTCGTACTACCATATCCAAATATGTACGGAATAACTTAACATGGGATAAGTATAAATTTAGCGACGAGACAGAAAAAGTAGTTATATCAGATAATACATCATACAAGCAAATAGATGATACTAATTATGCTATATCTGAATCTGGTACAGTGAAGAATGTAAAAACAAATCATATTATGAAACAATACAATTCTAACGGGAGACTGCATGTTAAATTAAGTATCAATAAAAAAGTCAAAGGGTTTTCAATATCTAGATTAGTTGCTAAAACTTTTATACCAAACCATTACAATTACCCACAGGTTGATCATATCGATAAAAATACTCTCAATAATAATGTAGATAATCTACGATGGGTCACTGGGAAACAGAATACAAGACATTCATTTGCTAAAAAGGTTGATCAATTAAATATGGAGGGTATTTTTATACAACAATTTAAATGTATAAAAGATACTGGAAATATTAGTTCTAATGTAAGTATGTGCTGTAAAGGTAGACGGGTATCTGCTGGTGGATTTAAATGGCGTTATTCTTCCAATAAACCTTTATAGAAAGCTATAGCTTTCTCATTTGCTTTTATCTTATCAAAATTGATATCTATAATACTTAGTCCTTCTAGTTTCTTAACCCTTGATAATGCTACATAGGCCATACCATATTCAAAAGTGTTAGAGAGGTCTATTTCTGCATAATCAAGTGAACACCCTTGTGAGCGATGCACAGTCAGAGCATATGCAAGCTTGAGAGGAAGTTGAACAACCCGAAGAATTTTCTTGTCTTGTTCCTCAGATTCCCAGACGTTGTAATCAATAAGTAATTCTCTTCCATTGAGGAACTTTACCATCGGGATATCACCAACGAAACTTGTCACAACACCTCTCGACCCGTTCACTAAACCACCATCAGTGTCTAGATTCCAAAGCAACATGACTTGAGCACCAACACAAAGCTGTAGGGTTTCAGGTGCATTACAATTCTTCTTATACTTGTCAATGGCGTAATCCTTGTTCTTCACACCTGGATAGACATGGATTTCCATGTTGTACTCAAAAAATTCCGGATCCGATTCTGCAAGAATATCAAGTTCCTTATTGTTGATATAATCTACTGAATAGTTGGTTGAGAATAACTTAGTCGGTTTAATCCCAAAATCATTCTTTAGTTCTACTCCAACTCGGGTCTTCAGTAGCTTGCGAGTCTTTTTGGGTAATAGGCCAATACGTACATCGTTCAGACAGTTTTGCCAATCAAGTTCCTTCTGTCTCATAATTTCTGTCAGATAAACAGTTTGATCTACACATCTACCCCATGATTCCGATTCAAAACAGAAATCATCAGAGTTGACACACGGTAGTTGGCAATTATGTGTAACTGTGAAGTCTCCCAGAAGAAATCTTTGATTTCCGTCTATTTCAAATCCATAAAAATTATCTGATCCGATGGGGGTAATTTTCATTTTCATTAATAGTGGGTCGTATTGACGATTTACAATGGCACTTGCTCTTTTTCTTGGTATTCTACATGGAATGTCTTCTATGTTTCCCCCAATGTGACATATCCACATTTTTGATGTGTGTTTGCAGGGTTTATAATCTTTATTAGCATGTATCATTTGAGTTTGACTGTGGGATTTAATGGAACAGCTAAACCCAAGTGATCGTGCCAAAAAACATATTTGTTTGGCCAATTGTTTCCTGGATTGACTAATTTGAAAGGTGTTTTTATTTGTTTGTAACGAGCCATCAGTGTCAATTAAGCCTGCAAGCAATTCTAATCTATTGCTTTTGGTGGAGAACATATATTCCTCTGGTATATGCTTATTATTTATTAGGTTATAATGAAACAATTCATGTTTAAAGGGACTTATTTTTCGGTCTGTTTTGTTTTTGATGACATATCGAAATTTAGGGTTTTCTTTCTTGTCGACCCGGCAATCCATTTGTTCTAAATATTGAGTAAAGAATCTGATACACTCTTCATCAACATTAGTAAATCCTTTCCCATCACTGTTTCCGTCCCCTAACCAGGCCCCCAGCAACCATGGATTGATTGTCAATTCACAGTTTTTATATTCTGGCCATTCATTGATTCCTATCTTATAACACGCTAAATTTTCCTGATCATTTTTGGATAACTTAAGATAGTCATTAACAGTCATTTCAATTACGTCTACATCGGGTAATGATACCAAAAATATTTCGGCCTGTTCTTTAGCTCGTTCTTTCGTTTTGTATTTTTTTCCAACTGAAAATGTTTTTGTTTTGGTTCTGTTATCCCAATAATATATAATCCACGAATTTTTTGTTTTCATCCATAATAATTTTTTTTCTCGGGTATGTTTTAGACATAGTATATGATTACCAGTTACAGTTAAATCTTCTCCTCCCCTTGGAAATGATATTTTATACATCGGAGCTATACCTTGATATAATTTACATACTATTCTTGGTTTTGCATTATCTCCCATGATGCTGTCCCCTATTAAAATATCCTGAGCCATTTTTATAGAACCATTAGACATTAATATGGGAGTATCTCCTGAGAAACAAAAATCTCCTGAAAGAATGAGCTGAATACCACCAAACGGTTCTTCATTATGCCTAATACGACGAGCAACATTTTCAAGTTTATCGAATAGATCAGGAGAAAGCATTGAAATCTCATCGATAATAAGAACTTCTAGTTCACACCATCTCTTTCGTAGATGAGGGCGTTTAAATAACTTACCCACGATAGATTCGACTGATCCCTGTCCAAGGCCAATCCCAAGAAACGAATGAAGAGTAACGCCGCCAAATAGTAACGCTGAAATTCCTGTGGTACTTGTTACCCCCATAATCTTGTTTTGTTTGTATACCTTAATAAACATTTTTATCACAGCGGTTTTACCTACTCCTCCAGGGCCTGTAACAAAAACATTTTTGCCGTTAGCCATAAGATTGTATGCAATATTTTGTTTTTCTGTTAACTTAATTTCTGTTGACAACTGTTCGGACATGATTTTGTATTTTAGATTTTCTAATTCCATTAATTCGTTTTTATTTTATTGGATTGTGTTTTTTAGATATCCTTATATCATTTAAACACTATTAGACTAAGGACAGAACGATTTAAACGATTCAAAAAAGTGGCGCATTGATTTTATATATGGGATATCCCATATATAATTCTTAGCAAATCCCCTGAAAGAATAAGCTGAATTATTTATATTCTTCCATTTTTAGTACTCATCCTGTTCAGAGTCTTCTGACTCATCATCGTACCAGTCCATAGCGATCTTACTGTGGTGATGAGGATGGTTGTCAAAGACGATTTTCTCAGCGTGCTTGTCGACAAATCGTTCAGAGATGTCTGTAAACGTATAGTAGAGCTCGTCGTCAATGTCATTAGTATATTCTGGACGCTTCATGACCTGTCCTGTTTTGTGTGATGAAATCAGACGGTCTGTGACATCATCTACAACAATCGCAGCTGACCGTCTGATTTCTTTCATAACCTCCTGTTTGGCTTCTGCCTTGATAGCTTTCAGCGACTCTCCAATAACTTCTTCTTTGAGTTGAGGAGGAAGGTTCTTGATCAGCTCGACGAGATTATTCATGCAAAGGGCTTTGAGGCTCATTGTTACACATTTTTCTATCTTTTATAATTTTTTTCAATTATAAAAATTACGCATAAGATAACGTGCTAACTCCAACGCCTCCATTGTACATCTCATATGCTTCTTCTACAGAGACAATAGGCTTGTTGTATCTCTTATTGACTATGTTGTGGAAGTCAACGAAGAATTTAAACAATTTTTCACGTCCACTGCAGATATCATCTAAATTATCCTTGTTTTTCTCAATATGATTTGTTGCATGTATTTGACATGTGGCACATGGCAACATATAGGGTATTCCGTTAATAAATGCTTTCATTCTTTCTCTTACGATGTGAGACGCAGAAATAGGATACTTGGCCGAGCCGTTATGGAGTGTAAACCAAAATGCTGGCCCCCATACTGTTGGATTGGACATATTCGAGTGATTCTTGGTTTGCCACTTCATATGAGGTCGTTTAGTATGGTTATCCGAGAGTTTTTCGACTGGTTTAATATCATTTGGTACAAATTGTTCCTTTACAGGTTGGACTTGTCGAACAGGTCCGTTGTACCGAGAATAGTGGATAGGTTTCCTGATTGGCTCTTGATAATATTCAATAGCAGTCTTGTACATTTATAATAGAGTAAGAGAATATTTTAAATCAAATAATTACTCTATCTCAACGACTAACTCTTCATCTTCTTCTTCCTCGATTACCAGCTCTTGGTCATCATCTCCCTCTTCGAACACGATTGTCGTTTGATGGACAAAAGACTTTTTCAATCCTTCCACACTGCATCTGATGTTGTTCTTGAAGATGAACTCTTCTAACTTTTGAAAATCAGGTGTACCACAGTACTTAATCTTATAAGCAACCTTCTCATAATCTCTAAACAATTCTCGTCCTCGAACATGGTTAAGAATACTCACGTCCAGTTTGGTGTTGGCAGCAACACCTTCGATAGATGAATACTTTTGAATATACTTATAAGCCTTCTCTGGACCTACACGGAAGATATTCTTGTTGTAGTCACATCCACACATAATACATAGATCCAAAAACTCTTCGCTCTTAAGTTCAAGTTGTTCTAGAATGTCTGGGTATTTGATCCTCGTGCATGTACCATTGGTTGTGTTAATCTTGGATAGAAACACAGGAGCTGCATAAGCCATCACATCTGTATCCTCTGATAGAACGGCATCAACCAATCCTCTCTTACAGAGATCTGCACATGTTGTCTCTGCTTCCAACGGAGCATTGAAATACGGGACCTTTAGAATGTCAAACAATTCTTTGGTCTTTTGGAAATCTTCTGGCTTAATATCGAGGATTTGTCCTCTCATCTTGGTGACTGCTCCCTCTACAAAACCCATGTCGATTTCGTCGATCTTCCTCTTCATTAATCTAGGTGGGTCACTTTTATTGGTACGTCTTTTGTACAGATCGATAAGAATTTGGCCAATCTCACCGGAAAGATGAAACTTCTCCATTGCCTCCTCGAGTTTGTAAACCTTCTCCTCGAGCTTGGCACGCTGAGCAGCACGTTCTTTGCGTTCTGCCTCCTTCTCTGGTGGAGCCCCGGTATCGTAGATAAATACACAATGTACTTCGTTCTTACGCAGACACGCGATTAGATTGATGAAGGCTGATAACCAGCGATCACCGCAAATTGTTTTGAATTTACATAGATATAACGAGATGTCAATAGCCACCTTCTTGAAACTATATTCGGATATGTGAATTTCTTCGTATATTTCAGGACAATTGTTCCTGAGAAACTTGTTGAGGTTTTTAATACCCATTTCTGTTTATATTTAAGAGTTATAAACTTAAATATCATTTTTCTTTTTCAGAATATTTCTTTTTTTAGGTATTGGGATACTATGAGATCTATACAAATATGGAGAGAAAGATGTATACACTTTACCGTCATTTCCTTTAACATCTTTCCAGTACCATCCACTAATTCCGCATAATTCTTTAACCACTTCATTTCTTTTTTCCTGAGATAGATTTAACAAATATTCTATAGAACACAGATCCCCTGATGTTTTAATTAAATCAAATGGTCAACACTAATCTACTTTTACAAACATGAGTTCAATTGGATGTATTGTATCACAACCGATAATACTGTGATTCTCGACGATTTGTTTAATGTTTAATTATCCTTGACAAGAAAAAACAATATGTGCCAACCACCAGTATATTGAGTTTCTTCTATTATATAATTTTTTTTTATCCAACTCCTTTTTCTTTTCCGGAAAAGAACTTTTCCTCCTTTTTGATTTTTATAAGAATCCTAAATATATAAATGTGTCACAACACAAATTTTGTAGCGATGCTGTAAAACTCAAAAATCAAGGCATTTCAGTTTAAAACAATTATCAATAATTATCAATTTGTAATAATTATTGATAATTACAATTATCAAAAACTGATAATTAGAGAGTTAAAGGTTAATATTATTTATTATAAATAATGGAATGTCAATTTTGCCATAATGTATTTTCTAATAAACAGAATTTAAACTCTCATCAGAAAAAAGCACGTTATTGTTTAAAAATACAAGGCGTAGAAGTACCAAAAAAGTATGAATGTAAAGGTTGTAATAAAACTTTTGAAATTTCTGCTAATTTTGAAAGACATAAAAAAACTTGTAAAAATCCTAATAAAATACAAGAATATAAGGATATAATTAAACAAATGAATAAAGATATGACAAAGTTACATGAAACTATTAAAGTTCTTCAGAAGGAGAATGAGATGTTGAGAGAAGATAAAAAAGATTTACAGGAAAGTTATACCGAGTTATCATTAACAGCAGTGAAGAGACCAGTGAATAATACAAAGAATATTCAGATAAATAATTTTATACAAAAGATGGAGCAGTTGAGGATAGAGGATATAGAGGAGTCGGTACCGATGCTGACTCTAGACCATCACGTGAAGGGACCGGAGGGGTATGCTGAGTATGCTTTGGAGTTTCCTTTTAAGGATAAAATAGTTTGTGTGGATGTGAATAGGAATAAGATAAAGTATAAGGATGGAGAGGGTAATGTGATAGAGGATGTAGGATTCCAGAAGATGATGATAAAGTTGTGCGAGTCGTTGAAAGATCGTAGTTTTAACCTGTGTCAGGAGCATTATGAGAAGTTATCGGATCAGTTTACAGAGAAGGAGTTGGATGAGTATAATTGTATGAATACGGCGTTGGCGATATCAAGGTATGCGAATGGGAGGGAGAATGATTTTTGTAATAAGATGATAAAGTTGATAAGTAAGGGTTCAACTATAAATAAATAATTTATATCTAGGATATAAATTATTCTTAATGTTTAGAGAGTGATATTAAGTGTGATTAATTTGTTGAAATTTTTGGATGATACTGCTAGGAACAACTATAGTGTTTGATTTCTCGGTGCTAATACTTTTCAATGTGTTAAACCAGATGAGTTCCATGGCTTCAGGGTTATTTTTTAGAGCTTCGGCAGCTTTAAGCATAACTTCATTTGCTTTTTTTTCACCTTCAGCAACAATTAGTTTTGATTCAGCTTCTTTTTTAGATTCTGCAGTTTTAGCCATTATTCGTTGTAATTCAATTGGAATAGAAACATCTTTAATTTCAAGAACAATATTGTTGATACCCCATTCTTGGGATCGATTTCTAACCAGTTCAGTAATTCTGTTATTTATTTCAGATCTATTAGAAAATAACTGGTCTAGACTGTTTTCTCCTATAACAGTTCTTAGGGTACACTTGGATAGATCCTTAATAGCATCGTAAACATTTTCAACATTAAAGATAGATTTATAAGTATCTTTAATGTTGAAAAAACATACAGCATCAATTGTTGTACTTAAATTATCCTTTGTCATAACCTTTAGAGTATCTATATGTATATTTTGAGTTTTCATAGATACTCTAATTATATTATCTACACATACATTATAAGAATATCTACCAGGTTTCAAAATGTCTCTAAATACCCCGAATCTGGTTAAAACTCCTTCGTATCCTTGCTCAATAACAATAATAGGGGCACAACAAAAAAAAGGTAAAGACATACACGAAATTACTCTTCCACAGTTTAAACTTAAACAATTAAATGTTTGTGTTAAACAATTGGAAGAATATTGATTTTTTTGTTTGTCATCACCTAAGTTAATATATTCTAAATTTTGCACTTCTAACGACATTTTTATTAAAAGTAAAATTGTATTTAAATAATCATTTTTATTTAACCCCAGAAGAAGCAGTTCAAATACAAGCTTATTTATCCAGCTGGCTCTCACTGCCCTAATGTGTATACAACATTATCATGTATGGCAGGAATGAAGTCCGGTGTATTTGATCAAAAAAAAGATCAGAGATACAAAATATAACAATCTTCCATGCATTGCCTCAGTATATGGAAAAGATAGGATAACTACTGAGGATCTTATTCGTTATTCTAAAAGAAAATCAAAAGAAATCTATGTTTCATACACATGTCTTTTTCTTCGAGGTGTTGAAAACCCATTTGCTACTGTTGATTGGGGTAACGAAGTTGTAACAAAAGAACATATAAAAGCTGTTTTGGATTGTGCCTCTAGTTTTAGTTCACAAGCTCAAGAAATGTTCCTTGCTCAGTATAATCTATTTCCTGTTAGACATATACCAGATGGTATACTCAATAAACCTGGGATAACATTGAGGGAATACGATAAGAAAAAGTATCATGATTTACGTATATACAAAGTATTTGAATCAAAAGGTTCAAATTTTTGGGAAAAGACCCTCTACTATACAGGATTAAAAAATGTAAGGGAAAATGAGAGCTATCGTAAATATGCTAAAATGTATAATTCGTTATGTGGGAAAATCCTACATAATAAAAAATAATTGAAATTTGAAATCCAATAACTCTATTTTTCCAACAATGGCTTCACTAATCAATTGGGTATATTCTGTTACTACCGGAACCGGATTATGGTTCCTCAAAATGACCGGCTTGTACACAAAAAAGGCTAAACTCTTGGTTATTGGTCTTGACAACGCTGGTAAGACCACGTTACTCGGGATGATGGCCAATGATAAGATTAGCTGTCATGAACCGACGTCACATCCCAATCACGAGACGTTGAATATCGAGGGAATTGAGTTTTCAGCTCATGATCTAGGTGGCCATATTGCTGCAAGGCGATTATGGCAAAGTTATTACGCAAATATCAGCTGTGTTCTGTTTATGGTCGACACAACAGATATCCACAGGATGGGAGAAGCCCGAAACGAACTTTCACGAATTATCGCAGATTCGAACGGAATTCCGATCCTTGTTCTAGGGAACAAGATTGACACACGAGATGCATGCAGTGAGTTACAACTCCGTCGTTATCTGAATCTGTACGAAAACGAAGAGAACGTTGGAGTGTTCATGTGCAGTGTCATCAAGCGCGCTGGTATCCAAGAGGCCTTCAAATGGCTCGCAACACGAATCTAATATCAAAATTTCTAAATTAGCATATAATTTAGAACTACAAAATCAAATTAATCCCATTCTCTTCAATCTCTTCTTTCTTTCATTTCTTTCCTCATCCGTTTCGTTTTCAAACTTTTCAAAAGAACCACCGAAGAAACCCCCACCGATGAATCCGATGATTCCTACGACGAATGCCCATATATAAATCGCATCTGTATCGCCCATGTTTCCTCTGTCACGTTGCACCATTAGAAACCAAGCCATTAAAACAAGTGCGAGACCTCCCACAACACCTGCTCCTATCATATTAAACTTTACCATTTATTGTTTATAAAGAAAATATAAACAATAAAAATAAACTTTATAACAAATGAGTAAGAGAAAATATACTATGTCTACACATAGTGCTTCGAATAAAAGAAGGCATAGACCTATCTTAAAACTTGAAAATGCCCCAGCCGCACATTCTATTCACGATCTAATAGAGTTAGGCAAGTCGATCAGATTCTATAAGAATATTGATACAATTATGTTATGGAGGATAACCCCGTATTTAGAAAAGTTGGACAAAATGATTGGGATGCAGGCTCTAAAAGAGTCGATATTGCATCAAGTCATGTACTACTTGAAAGGATTTCATCTTAAAAATAAGAATGAAGAATACCTACACACCATGATTATGGGACCACCGGGGCACGGAAAGTGTCTCAGCAAAGACACCCCTATCATTATGTATGATGGTACGACCAAAATGGTCCAGGATATAAAGCAGATGGAGCAAATTATGGGTGACGACTCCACCCCACGTACCGTATTATCAACTTGTCATGGGAAAGAAACCATGTACAGAATTAAACAATCGTACGGGGACGATTATACCGTGAATGAATCACATATTATATCTTTAAAACTATCTAAGAATCCTTGGATTAGGGATAGACCTTCAAAAAATAGTTTCCAGGTTCTTTGGTTTACTAAAGAAAAATCAAATTCAAAAACTTTTAGTTATTCATCTGGGTCTACTATTCAAAAAGATAAGGATACCGTCTACCAAGAAGCATCAGAATTTCTTGAAACTCTTCCTCCAAAAGGATCAGTGATAGATATCAATGTACTTGAATATCTAAAACGCCCTAAAAGTTGGAAGTCTGCTTACAAAGGATTTAAGGTTGGTGTTGATTTTCCTGAACAAAATATCGAATTAGATCCTTATATATTAGGAGTCTGGCTAGGAGATGGGGATTCTTCTGGTCCTAATATAACATCGGTTGACATGGAAATCATAGAGTATTTTAAAGAATATTTTAGTGATTTATGTTTGAAAAAAGATGGCGATATAAGATATAGATTTACTTCAGGAAAACAAGGAGGTCATTCAGACAAAAATAGATTCGTAAATTCTCTTAAAAAATATAACCTATTAAATAACAAGCACATCCCATACGACTATAAAATAAATTCTGAATCAACCCGTTTGTCTTTATTGGCTGGTTTGATTGATTCTGATGGTTATATGTATGATAATTGTTACGAAATCACTCAGAAAAATAAAGAGTTGGCAGATGATATATTGTTTCTGACTAGATCTCTAGGATTTCGATCAAATATGAAAGAATGCCAAAAAAGTTGTATGTACAAAGGAGAAAAACGAGAAGGTACATATTATAGAATTATATTTAGCGGTGACACTGATAAAGTATCTGTTTTATTATCCAGAAAAACTGCGACACCAAGAAAACAAATTAAAGACCCATTGGTATATGGAATCAAGATTGAAAAGTTAGAAATCGATGATTATTATGGATTCGAGATAGATGGTAATCATCGATTTTTATTAGGAGATTTTACTGTTACACATAATACAGAAGTCGCCCGAATCATTGGTAGGTTATACCAAGCTATGGGTGTTCTATCACCAGCTGGTCCGTTTAAAATTGCACACAGAGAAGATTTCGTCGCTGGATATCTAGGTCAGACAGCAATTAAAACTAAAAAACTACTAAAATCATGCATTGGTGGTGTTCTGTTTGTTGACGAGGTTTATTCGTTGGGACCAGGGCAAGCTGATCGGGATAGCTTTGCTAAAGAATGTATGGAAACAATCACCGCCTTCCTATCAGAACACAAGAACGACTTTTGTTTTATTGGAGCTGGATACGAAGAGGATATTAAGAAATGTTTTTTTGCCGGTAATAAAGGGTTGGAACGTCGTTTCCAATGGGTTCACAAGATTGACAAGTATAATGAAGGTGATCTCACTGATATTATGCTTAAGATGATCAAAGAAATGGAATGGCAAATCTGTCTGAACAAAGATGGGATTATGGAAATAATTAAAAAAGACATAAAAATGTTTAAGAATGCTGGGGGGGATATAGAAACCTTCCTTAGTAAATGTAAGATGGTTCACGCTAAAAGAGTATTTGCATTGGACCCAGAACATATGTTCGTAATAACTAAAAAAGATTTAGAGAATTCACTTGAGTTGATGAAAAAATACAAATTAAAAGAAGAGGAAGATAATGGGTATATGCTCTCGATGTACATGTAGATTATATATAACTATTATATATAACCAAACTAATTTACCCACTGTATAGAATCAGTGCTTACCCCATTTTTGCATACAGTTTTTCTCACATCTGTTTCTGCCAATACAAGAGGTTCATTTAACGGGAATGGAACTTTGATATAAGAAGAAACTGATTTATTAGGGATCACATTACTCCCGGACCAAAAGATACTAGGGATATTCCACGTATACGCTGTACCTTTTTTGGTATCCCAATGATCCAAATTGGCAAGTGGAGCATGTGAATGAGCTGTCAAAATTCCACTAACCTTGTCTTGGTACTCTTTACCAATTTTACTCCAAATAAAATTCTCTACCGCAACTTTAGATGGATCCCATGAATCTATTGGAAAATGTGTTAGAATATAAGCTGAATTTTTAGGACCAAGTGAATCTAAATCCTTTTTAAGTTGATCTATCTGTCGTTGTTGCTTTTTTGTACAGTTATCTCCTGAACATCCGTCATGATTGCTTACTATTTTATATATAATGGAATTAAAACATATTACATAAATTGTTGAACTTGGAATAGGTTTCTTATAATAACCAATATCCCAAAAAATATCATCAGGTCCTGATGGAGTATATATCCCATTATCAACAATACTTTGGACCCATGCTTCACTAACCGTATCTTTCTGAAAAAATGCTTGCTGTGTTTTACTACCGTGATTTCCTACTGCGTAGAATATGTTAGAAGGATCGAAATAGTTTAACAACCCTTCTTTCTTATCAAATATCTTATACATAATTGTTTTTTCTATGTTAACGTCTGGTTTATCACCACGTAGATCATGTGCAAAAGTATCACCAGCAAAGAAAAATAATCGCTGTTCTTTTAGAACATCTTTGGAAAAATCTTGTATCGCAGATTTGAATAATCCTATCGGGGTATCTCCTGTATTATCACCAACACCTGAGCAAATTAATTTAGCTGTCTTGGTCCAATCATCTATAGTGTCAGGATTATAGTGATTTTGAGCAGCTCGTTTTGTTGTATACCAATGTTCTATGTGTATATCAGCAACTATCATAGCAACTGATTCCATTGTGATGGGAGGATTAGGAGGATTAGGATTAGGGTCTTTGACAAGATACTGTATCAAAAGAGTGAATCCAACTATTGCCCCTATAACTAGCAAACTTATAATCAATATCATTTTATACACACACAATATTATTTATTGTTCTAATTGTTCGTTTATATGATATTCTGTTCTATCGATGATTTGATTCATCATATCTGAAGTTGTTACAGGGGAGTATTTTAATGCCACATTGAGGAAGAAAACTGCTTCAATAATTCCTATAAGTACTGCAATAACAAAGTTCTGAAGTAAAATCGTACCTAACCCGATATCCATCTTTTTATATACTGTAAAATATACTATTGCACCGATTAAAATCAGGAGGAGACCTCCACAAATGATTACTGCAATTTTTATCAACCTTTTATTATGAGCATCGATAGATGGGTCTGGTTTATTACCATACTTTTCCTCTATTTTATTGGCCATATCATTTACCTGACCCCAGTCAAGTTTATTACCAAGACGTTTATTCATTTTATCTATGTTGTCCATAACAGCTGGAACATTTTTGTTAATTGCATTGTTTAATTCTTTTGTTACGGAATCTCTTTCTTTCTGAGCTATAAATGTAAAAAAGAATATTGTCAGAAATGTGAACAGGATCCATATATGAAACCCAAGATTTATTCCATGATGTGCTTGTTCGGGAGTTATCATTTATATTACATGTAATATAAATCCTTCTTAATTTTCCCAATATTCTTTCATTTGAGAAAACCCATTCGAAAACATCTCTAGTTTGGCATGAGTGTCTAAACTAAAGTCGAAAAATGGGGTTGCATCCGGCTGTAACGGTATTACAGTACATTTATCAGAGACAGATTCTATATTATTAAGTACGTTTTGTTTAACAGGAATATACATTAACTGATAGATATATTCAACCATATTATCCTTATTTTTGCTAAAATTGAGGGTTGTATTGTAAATTGTCAATCCAAGTATCTTACATCCTTTTTCATCGCCGATGTTGATTGGAAAATTATTAGAGATACCTCCATCAATATAAAAATTCCCCATGTACTTGAAATGATCAAAAATAAAAGGTAAATTAGCAGACATCCTTAATGCTATTAGACATGGCATATCTGGATAAGTTTCCCAACTGAGAACCTCTAATTTATCAGATGTAAGGTTATGAGTGATACAATAGAATTCTTTTCCGTATTTATGATACAAATCTCCCAAAGTGATTAATTTTCCTATCTTTTCGATTGTCATCTTTTCTAGTTGTTCGTGAATATGACTAAAAGATGTACCACCGCTTCCATTCATCATCGCGACAATGTTAAAGTTCTTCATCTTTTCTAGCATTTGTTTTGTACATAGATATACCATAATCTCTATCGGAGAATAGCCAATTGCTAGTAAATAATTACACATGGCTCCAGCAGATGTACCAACGTATTTGGTCACTTTTTTGAGAAGATAATTATCATCTGCATATCCTAATGCTCCTAGCATAATAATAGCATGAATTGACCCACCTGATAATACAAGTGTGTCAAAATCACCAGATTTCGGTTTTTCAATAGGACCAGTAAATCCTGTCGGACCAGTGGCTCCAGTTAAACATACAGGATCACTTGGACCTGTTGGATTACTAGGACCAGTTGGTCCTGTTATAGGTAATTGATCTGTTTCCATTTATAACGTTTTCGTATGCTTTTATATGGTTTAGTATTATTGTTTCCTTACACACCAAGTCATTGGAAATCCATCTCCCTCACATGTTTCAACTGTTGTACATCCTTTATTTCGAACAAATTGTTTATTGATCAACCATTACAGAAAGGAGCTGAGTGTTTCTTTTCGTACTTTAAGATTATACAATCTCTCCTTTGTTTCTTGAATACCACATACAGCAAATCCTGGACCGTTTACAAATCCCAAATGCCCGTAGAAAGATATAACGTCTGGAAGTGCTGATAAAGTAACAAAGTTAATCTTTTTTGTTTTACGCGCATCTGATTGAATACGGATAATACTCGCTCCTACTTTATTAGCACAAATGACATCTATATACCAAGTATTGTTGGTAGCATATACAAATGCGAATCCATATAGCTGAATCTTTTTCTTACCACCTCGAAGACTCATGGTTTCCTCCTTTACAATATACAGACGATCAGGAATCTCATCTCGTGTTTGTTCTGTAATATAAGAATGGTTTACAGCGTGTTTGCATAGTTAAGGCGATTGACCTCTAACATATGCAAGAAATTTATTAGCTTCATCTGGGTTATTTCTTGGGAATATGACATGAATAGGGAAATTTTTCTATCGATACATTTATTATAATTGATATAATATTTACAAATTGAGAACCCTTTTGAGTAATAGGATACAAATAATAGCCAAAATAACAATAGCAATAATATATACAGTGTTATCATTCTTATAAAATCTGCTACAAATTGGGCATGATCCTACATGATCAGCAATTTCCAAACATGTTGGTGATCCTACTGGAGGTCTCATGGGCGCTTCCTGTAGTTGCTGAGGAGGCGGAGCAAAGAATTGTTGTTGATGGGGACCTCCACCATATGGAGCCATTCCAGATTCGGGACGAGGAGGTGGCATCCCAGGACGGATATACTTCCTAAACTTTTCTGGTATTCCACCTGGTGGTCCCTGATTATGAAATGGAACATGCTGCCCGACTCCCATCATGTTTGGAGGTCCACCGTGCATGCCTGGTCTAGATTCGAGATCTTCTAAATCTGGCAAGTCGTCGATCATTGTAACATTTCTTTTATTTTGTTGAGCGTACATTTGTTTTTATTATGGATAATATTTTTATTTTTAATACCCTCGGATGTATTATAAATATTTTTTGTGATGTCTTTATAATAAATGATCCATTGGAAATATTCAATCAATTTTGTTGTAAATACAATGGCAGCATTATGGTGTTTCATTCTGATTAAATACATTGATTACACTAAAGATAATTGTAAGTTAGACAAAAAGAATGAAAATTTTCGAAAAACCGCTATTGTTGTTACGTGGATTATATTCGCTATGTTGGTGATAGGAGCGCTGATATCGCTACTTGAATTTATCGGAGTTATCCCGGAGCTGTATAAAGTTGTACGCGTCTAATCTAGATATACAACATCTTTATGGGTGATCGTATGATTGTTTACAACCAGTTCATACGTTTCATATAGATAACTATCCTTTTGCTGGTTAACTATCTCAGAAAGTATTGTAGAGAACGCTGTTTCATCCACAATCTTTTCTGATAACTTCTTTTCATGCTCAATCTTTTTAGCCTTGAATACAACCTTTACCCCATCCTTGACGAGTTTCTTATATTTTTTTGTTTTCTTCAGAGCTTTGAACTGGTCGTATACACCAGAAACAGTGATCTTAATCTTATCATCCGTATCAGGGAGTTCATAATCGTCTACGTTCTCTACATCCATGTAAACAATCTTTTTTCTTGGTAAATTTAGGTCAATCTCATCAAGACGATATCCTTTCTGTTCTGATTCGAACGTAAGGTACGCAATAATATTCTTTGAACTTTCTCCGAACGCGTGTTGCATGGCAGAACCAGAGTAGTATACATTCTGTTGCGGTTTTTGTTTGGAATGAATATGACCAGATATCACTTCTGGATAATCTAGGGGCCACTTATCTCCTTCGACAGAAACAATAGCTCCCATTTTACATCCAAAGAATTCCTGATGTGCAAAAATACAATCAGACTCTCTCCATAATGCTACATTCTCGTCCAATGTAGAAAGAGCTTCTTGAAATCTCCCCGGAGGAACGTAGGGAACGAATGTAAAGAGTACATTGTTAATAACTTCTGTTACTACTCTATCAACGATGATAGTGTTATCCCATTCTTTCATCCCATTCATCCAATGATTGTCTGTGAGAAACTGCTGGTTCTGAATATAATCGTGGTTCCCGACGAGAACGTAAGTCTTTGATATCTTTCTCATCTTGTCGATAAGCTCGTATGCTTTGTTAAGCGGTAATGTATGAAGGCGTTCATGGGTATGGAGAAGATCTCCTGCGCATATAATCAAATCTGGTTTCTTTTCATTGGCTAATGCTGTCATACGTTCGATAAACAGCTCTACTTCAGGGATATTAGAGACCATAAAATGAGGATCACCACAGAACAATACTGTAACTGTCTTTGAATTTGTTGCTGACATTTTTATTTTAAACTTTATGTGTTTAAAATAATTCGTTTTCTTTATTCTGGAGGAGTTGGATAATCTAATCATCCTTGATATGCTCTGGTTCCGGTACGGCAGTCTTTTTCTTCGGAACGTAAAGAGGTTTTCGAGGAAGAATAGCAGTCGTACGACTGCGAGCCTTTTTCTTCTTTACTGCTGTATTGTTTCCAAGGAGAAGAGGTGGAACAGGTGGAGTAGGGGTTGGATTAATGTTCCTCACCGCTGGAGATTGCTCGAAACTCTTGTTGCTGCGTATAGAATCAGATCGGGGGCGAGTCAGATCGGTTTGATCATTCTGACGAGTCTGCTCTAGCTTGAACCTCCGGATCATGTGATTCAGATGAGTAGGAGACTGTTGGTTCATCACACGAACAACCTGATCGAGAGAAATGCGATTCTCTGTACGATCGGTAAGGTGCCATGAATGACACTCACGGATAACAGCAAACTCCTCACGAGGAACAGTCACATACCGCTTCTTGATAAAGCGTTGAACGTATGCCCTGTAGATACTGCGAGCAATATCGAAAAGGGTGTTTTCGTACTCGTCGAACGTCTCCGCCATGTCAGGATAGAGATGGTAAAGCATGTTAACGAATCGACGATTCATACGAATTTGGAGGTAACGGAACTTGATACTGGGTTCGTTACCACGTGCACGGAACAGATCTTGATAATCCTTGTGGATAATCTTAACCTGTTTGTTCTCACTGGTAAAACCGATTACACCTTGGAGGTCACGGTAACTAACCTTCTCAACATGTGCTTGTAACTCATCGATATTCAGGAAGGTTAGCTTCGTTGGAATAGGAAGGCCGACATTCTCCGTCATGACAAGAACACCATCGACGAATGTTCCAACATGGTAAACGGTTGGACGCTCTGGGGCATTGCAGACAATGCGGTTGTCCTTGGTATTGCGAATGAGGAACATATACTGCTTGGAGACATCCAAAGTAGATTGGAATCTTTCCAAGATGTTATCACCTTCAGGAAGTATAGCCTTGAATTCTGGATTGTGCTCTTCCTCAGCCGTCAGAGCATTCTTGAAAGATGTTCCGAAGGACTCGCGACTGGCCCACTTGCTTCGGAAAGCATTGAGCTTACGGTGAGTGGATACGAACCACTTTCCAGAGTGATGGAACATACGGGCACAAGCACCCTCATGTGCCTCATAAAAGGACCAATCATTGAACTCTCCAAGGGCTGTGTTAATTTCATCGAGCTCAGCGTGGTTGAACTCGCTTGTGTAGGGGAAGGCCTTCATTACAAGGTCGTTCCCGCTAAACACAACACCGCGACACTGTTTGAGTAGCTCATTGTCATCCTCGCTACACTTGACGTAACAAAACATATCCACTTTGTTATCCTCATCGGAATCGACAAGGTGTACATGGTTACCAAGTGCTTCAATATTCGCCCGGTTAAATTCCAGGTTGATCGGGGCAACTTCCACGGGAGGTGGAGCGTCGCCATCAGGGGTTGGTGTCTCTGAGGACTTCGCCTCGTCAGAGGACTTCGCCTCATCGACATTTTCAGGTGCATCTACAGATGCGGGCTCGACAGAAGCTGTCTTCGGTTTGTTTTCCGTAGCTTCCTTAATAATCAAAGTATCATTTGAATCAGACATTATTGTTTTCTTTTTGAGTATTTGTTTTTAAATTCATTTTTATTTTAGGTATTAATAAACATGTTTAACTTTACTTTACGTAAAAAAATCTTACTAGGAGTGCTTCTCATCTTACTTTTATTGATTATTATACTCTTAGTTTGGTGTTGTTTCTGTGGGAATGATAGTCCATTGTGGCCAGACAACACAATTATAATCGGTCCTAAAGACGATATGACAATTGCACAACAAAGAATTGATACTGTATATAATTGGATGGGAGGATCTGAACCAAAATGGAACGGACAATTTAGTAATAAAAGATGGGCAATTATGTTTTTACCTGGTGTTTATCCTCTAAATATTCGAATTGGTTATTATACGACAATTATAGGTTTAGGGCAAACACCAGATGATGTAACCATCACTGGAAATGTAATTGTAGAAGATGGAAGTACAGTAAAAGTAGAAGGAGGTTTAAACAATTTTTGGAGATCATGTGAAAACTTGACGATAAAACCTACAGCCACTGGCAATCCACCAACTATTCCTGCTGTACAATTTGCTATATCTCAGGCTGCTCCTCTTAGACGATTAAACATTTCAGGAGATTTATATTTATTCGAATTACCTTCCGCTGGTGAAGCTGCTTATACAAGTGGTGGATATTTAGCAGATAGCAAAATAAATGGCGTTATTTATTCTGGTAGTCAACAGCAGTTTATGACAAGAAACACATCATTTAATTCATGGGAAGGTTCTGTTTGGAATGAAGTCTTTGCAGGTTGCCCTAATGCACCATCTGGTGCGTGTCCTCCTAATACAAAGGCACCTTTTGATGCATTTACAGATTCTGGTCAAGTAAAAATGATCGCTGAAAAACCATATCTAGTTTTTGATCCTAAAACATCCGACTGGTCCATATTTGTTCCACCAGTTGAAACAAATAAGAATGGACCTACAACTAATTATAGTAACGGGGTTAAAATTCCGTTCTCGAAAGTCTATGTTGCATGGGCTGATGCTTCAGCAGATACGATTAATAAAGAATTAGAAAAAGGTAATCATATTGTTTTTACACCTGGTATTTACAATTTGGAAAAATCTATTACAGTTAACAATTCTAACACTGTTTTGCTAGGAACAGGAATGGCAACATTAATCTCTGGGAATGGACAGCCCTGTATAGCTGTTGATGGTAAAACTGAAGGGGTACGAGTGAGTGGATTGTTGTTACAAGCAGGTCAACAACAATCACCTACTCTTCTATTATGGGGACCTGCTGGTCTTCCCGGTAATACAGGGAGTCTAACGAATCCTGGTATTATACAGGATGTTTTTGGTAGAGTTGGTGGACCAGACTCTACACCTGTTAGTACAAACTCAATGATTGAAATTAATCAAGATGGTGTTATTATTGATAACACATGGCTTTGGGTTGCTGATCACGGTACAAAGGTTGGATATGGTATTAATACGTGTAAGCACGGATTAATAGTCAATGGAAATAATGTTTCTGCATATGGGTTGATGTCTGAACATAACGATAGTGATAATGTTCTATGGAATGGAGATAAAGGTTTTGTTTCTATGTACCAATCAGAATTTAGGTACGATCTTCCAAAATCAGCAGATACGCGAAAAATAGTCAGTTTCCGTCTTTCTGAAAATGTAAATTCATTTCAGGGATATGGAATGGGGGCATATTGTTTCTTTCCTTCAGATACAGTTGTAATTGACAATGGGTTTCAAATTCCGACTGGAAAAGGAGATATTAGTATGAATAATCTAGTTACAGTATTTTTGAAAGGAACACCCGGGAGTATGATAACTCATGTTATTAATGGGCAAGGAAATTCTGTTACAACTGTAGAACCTCATGGAGTGATTCAGCAACAAGGACAGATTTCTTATGTATGCAAGTATCCCCTTAATTAACGGAATCACTTAACGCCCCCAAAGTTAGCATATCAAGGCCGTGTGTCTCTAACATAACTGGGATACCATGTTTCTTACAAGTATCCAAAAGACGAACTAGAGAGACAAAACTCTCTGCCCAGATATGTCCAGTTCCTAGAAGAGCATGGTGATCCTTCTTCGATCCGAACGGCACTACGCTATCGTTCAAATGAAGGAGTGTAAACTTTTCTATTCCGATAATATCATCAAACTCTTTGAACATCCGATCTATCTCAGAACACTTAGATAGATCGTACTCACCCCATCCACACAGGTGTGCTGTATCTACACATACTCCAATATGTTTCTGTTTCTCTGGAACAACATGATCGATAATTTCCTTAATCTCTTCAAACGTTGTAGCCAAAGAACAACCCTTTCCTGCTGCATTCTCAAGTAATAAAGTCGATCCTTCTGCAAAGTTAATTTTGTTAATACTCTTGGCAATTGTAACAAGGCCTAGCGACCGATCCTTATAGTTTCCAGGATGAATAACAACACCATTCCTTTTTCTTCCCTGATTGAAGTTGGCCATCACGCTGAGTTCGTATTCAAGCTCGTTAATAATAATCTGGGTTTTGTAATCTTGTTCTGGACTACCATCCCATGCCAGTTGTTTGACAGAACCAGCAAAGTTTGCTACGTAAGGAAAATGGGAGAACACGTGAAGAGGAAATCGTGTAAGTAGTTTCTTACAGATATCTATATCTTCCTGTGATGCGCGGTGTCTGGTAAAAGACTTGGGGTTTCCAAAGAAGAATTGGGTTACGGTCATGCCACAGAATATACTTTTCTTCAAAGTATTGTAGATATTCTTTGAGAATTGAGTATGAGCCCCAACTTCCCATTTTACACAACATACGGTATTAAACTTTTCGTCAGTTTGTACGGACATTTTTATTTATTTATATTTTTCTAAAATATAAATCAAATTATTTTAGATGTAATTTCCAGAACACTGGTTTATGCATTTCTCCAAAGACGCAAGATCCCAGTAATGGATTTTCAGGAGGAGGGCATTGAGCGATAGAGCCAAATATATGTTTTAATTTGGGGATTCGTACCTTACCTCCTCTACCAAAGTTAGATATAATACGATCTGTCTTGAAAGGGAAAGAACCTCTTCCTTGAGGAGGGTCACTACAGCAACATGTCTGTCTGGGACCAGTTCCTTGTACAATTTTTGCTTTGCCTCTCAAAATAGCGTTCATTAGGACAGAGTCAGGTGTTGGTTTATCAGGAAAGCTATCATTCGTATCTGCTAATAAAATTATTCTATCAGTTGAGTCAATGTTGTTATTTGATAAAGCTTTAGCAAGAGCTTCTGTAGAATCCGATGGATAAGATTGACCTTGTGCTGGATGGCTCCAATGAGATCCAATGACGTAAACAGGTTTGGATCCAGCTGATTTTTCCTTGAATTGTTGGATAATATATGCTCTATCGTTTGTAATAAGACATCCATATATAGGTTTACCAACTGCTTCCCATCTGTTACTATTGTAAATAAGAGTTGTAATATCATAACCACATTCAAATGCTGGTTTATCAGAGAACTGGTCGATAGTAGTATATCCAGATGGTGGGGTATATCCTGTCTTTTCAAACATACTCAAATTGGCGAAATCGACTGTTGGTAGCATTTTATTTAAATACGCTACAAGTGGTTTTGAACAACAGTCTGTTGTATTTTTAACAAAACATTCGTAATGGGTATTCCACTGGAGAAGAGAAATACTTGAATTGTTTGTAAAGGTTGATTTATTGTTCGAAACTTTGTAAAGAATAATTGAAACTACTGTCAAGATAGCAATAAGGAGAAAGATCTCAAAAGGATTGTTAGAATATATTCAACTATTTTATTTTAATAGTTGAATATATTCTAACATATGGATTAAATACAGTGTAAATATGGTTTAAGAAATTGCAAATACTAATAAACATGACAAATCTATTTCGCTTCAATGTGTCAAGTCTGTATCTATTCTGGTGTATGTGTATGACGACCGTATTTGCTCAAGAGCAGATCGATGGTCGCGATGTGGACATCGCGCGAGGTAAGGAGATGTGGAATATCAATGTTATCAATCACCCTGATTTGGTAGACACTTATGGGGATCTATCAATTTCTGGTGATCGTGAGATGTTCAACAGTTCTTTGCTAAGAACCAGGTGAGTATTCATCCTGATCATTGCACGGATAAGAGGACAGTTGATTCTTTTATGAATACCTTTGATCAAAACGCTCGGGGTATTGATATTACGTTGAACTGTTCTTGTTGTCCTCTGAAATGTAAGTTGACGAATAAGATTAGTTTTTAGAGATTTTATTTATACTTAAAAAATAGTATAAATAAATACAGTTTAATTGGAAAAAAGATATTTAAATAAAAGAAATCTAAGATTAGAAACAATCTAATAATGTCTGGAATGCAAATTTTCATCAAAACTTTAACTGGGAAGACTATCACACTTGATGTGGATGCTTCTGATACTATCGAGAATGTAAAACAGAAGATTCAGGATAAGGAGGGTATTCCACCCGATCAGCAGCGTCTGATCTTTGCTGGTAAGCAATTGGAGGATGGGCGTACGTTAGCAGATTATAATGTTCAGAAAGAGAGTACCTTGCACTTGGTATTACGGCTCCGTGGTGGAAGTTAGACTCGTCTTAGTATTATTTAAACAATCTTAGTTTAAATAATTTTGTTTTTATATTCTTCACTGTATATCTTTTGAATATTTTGAACATGTTCTCTATACATTCTCTCATATTTTTGATCGTCACTTTCCTTTTCAAATGCTATGTGTTTCGCGCCTTTTTGAACAGTGATCTGGTCAAATGGGAATGCTTTAACAGATGAATCCAATGGATAATCCATACACAGGTTAACTACACGAATCGAACTCGATTCTGATTGGTCTTTTTTACTTTTTGTTCAGAAGAACAAATTCCCATTTATTTACATAAACATTTTAATAGAACTTGAAACCAAAGTTGCTATTACCTGGATTGTGACTGGGCTCATGAATTCCATGAGTTAGTGACCAAACAGATCCAGCAAGACCCAACACACCAACACCGATTAGAACAGGTCCAAGCCATTTAAGAGTTTTGACATGCTTAGTAACCCAGCTGGGTACCTCATGCTTTAGAGGATCTTCTCTAGAAAAAATTGTGAAATATACACCAAAGGCTGTAACAGCAAGACTCATGAGTAAGAAAAAATATAATACAATTTTATCCATTTATTCATAATTAACATAAAGTTTTTTTTTAACATTTCAGAGACAAATCTGTATTTTCGTATTTAAAGTGAACATAATCTATGTAATAAATGCCTAAGAAAAACCATATTAAAGTAGTCAAGGTATATCTATCAAGAGATGAAAGACCAGCAGATAGACCTCAAGCTTTTCCACGGATACCACGACTTTACCTTGAATTGTTAGAAAATAAAGCAAAGATCAAACAAGATCTGGTAAATAGGGAACATGTACCATCTTCGTCTGTTCCAGTATTTCCAAATGTGAGAAGACCATCTTCTGAACGTTCAAAAGAAACATATTCTGACAGGTATAAGGATGGTGATCGTCGGGACACTCGCAAATACCGGGATCGTTCCGATAGGGATCGTTCAGATAGGGATCGTTCCGATAGGGATCGTTCCGATAGGGATCGTTCCGATAGGGATCGTTCCAGTCCTGAACCGACTAATGACAAACCACTCGAAATTATTGATTCTGAAAGTGACAATGGGAGCCTGCATAGCGGTGATGAAATTAAAGAAAAAGTTGAGTCGGGAAATGGAAATGGAAATGATACTGGTACTAAATCCGATATAGACAGAAGTGATAGAAGTGATAGAAGTGATAGAAGTGATCTGGATGATTATGATAAAGATCGACCAAATCTGGATGATCGGGATCCTTATCCTGATGATGAAAGTATACGCAGCAAAGACTCTGATAACGACTTGTCTAATAGATTAAAAGAATTACTTAATGATACTGATAATGATGACAATGTTAGTGTTGATAGCATGGCAGACATGCAAAGAAGTTTAGAACGTTCTAGAAGTGACAGGGGAAGAGGGGATAGTCGGGATGATCGATCTGATAAATATAGTCGCCATCACGATGATAGGTTTCAACATAAGTCATCCCATCGTTCTGTACCTTATCGTTATGTGACTAGAGATCCAGCAAGTGGTGCTCCTCCTACTCTTGCCGAGTTACAGGAGCAGGGTGCGTATTCTAACAAAGATCATTTACGTGATATTAACCAAGTTAACATGGGAGAACAAGATAGTGAAGATAGAAAGAGAGAGTTACTATTTAAGTTTGATCTTTTACGTAAATCTTATCCTAACTCTACTATACCAGAGTTCTCCATTCATTCTGAATTGTCTGCAATGCAGAAGGCATACGACGATAGTGTCAGGAGATTGTCTCTTGATTCTACGGTTGAAAACTATAAAACTTACTTAATTGGTGGTTTTATGCTCGTGGAGTTTATTTTTGGTAATTTCTTAGGGTTTGATATGCAAGGATTTACTCAACAGCAGATTCTTTCAATGAATTCGTATGAGAAGCTACTCATCGAGCTGGGTGAGAAGTCTTATGTGCCTACTGGTTCCAAGTGGCCTGTCGAGCTTCGTCTGTTGTTCCTGATCATCATGAACGCCGCGTTCTTTATTGTCAGTAAGATGATCATGAAGAAGACCGGAGCTAACTTGATGAACATGATTAACGGTATGAACACATCATCTTCTAATGCATCTGCACCTCGTAAAAGAAAAATGAGAGGACCGAATATTAATCTGGATGATATTCCAGAACCTTAAAAAAGTGTTTTTAATCGTAAATTTGCATTAATAAGACACAATTCTCTTATATAAGCAAGTAACATAGACACTACTATAACGCTAGTCACCGTTTTCTTGTTAGTAATTTTATACAAACTACAACCAGAGATCGCAAGATAAGCACCTATAAAAAAATTAGGGAACAATGCTAAAATTCTCATATCTTTAAGTACATAGAGAAGAACGATACCAATCATTCTTAATACAAACAACGAAATTATAAACGATTCGTACCCTTTAAAAACATAAGAATATTTATGTTTTTTACACATAATTGGTTGTAACCCATTCAAAAATCCCCATGCATCCAATGGAAGATCATAATGCGGTTTCCTGTACGTATTCATTTCTGTTGGTACAAATGGTTTGAAAAGATGATGAGGAGCAATCAATCCATCGATAACAACTTCATCCAAAATCATAGCATAAAATGGGTGTACATAATAAAATATTATTGGTGGAGCTATTAATCGCGTCGATAATAATGTATAAAATAAAGAATACGACATTTATCTAATGTTTTATTTAAAACTAATGTTTTATTTAAAAATGAAAATGTACATAAATATAGTAGAAAGGAATACAATCGGGAGATGACAAAATTTCAAATCGTATCAGATTTGCATATAGAGTATAGAACCACTGAGGTCCCCGATCCTTTAACATTAATTATACCTTCTGCAGATGTTCTCATTCTAGCAGGGGATATTGGATCGTTTTATCAATACGACCAACTCAAAACATTTCTAGTTAACCTATGTCCCCATTTTAAGGTCGTAATCTACGTACCGGGCAATCATGAATATTACACAGTTCAGGGGTATAAACCTCAGAAAATGAATAATTTACTACAAAACTTCATCCGAATGGAGAAAAGTATCGACAACTTGTATATCCTCAATAGATCCAGTGCCCAGATCGAAGATGTATGTATTGTAGGGTGCACGTTATGGAGCGACCCTAAAACACATGTCCCAAAATTTATCGTCCGTATTCCAGGAATGAATACAAGAGCGTATAGTCAAAAACACGAAGGGGATTTATCTTACATCAAAAAGATGATCAAGTATTGTCAAAAGAAAGAAAAGAAACTTTTGGTAATTACACACCACTGTCCGACATATTCTGTCATCACAAAGAAGAAAAAACTCAAGGATAAGTATATTTCACTGTATGCAAGCGATTTGGATTATCTTTTAGAGAAAGAGAAGGTTCATACATGGGTTGCTGGACATATTCACATCAACTTTGATCTTATTACAGAAGGCGGAACACGATTGGTTGGAAATCAGCGTGGAAAACCAAAGGATCATATTACAGATTATAACAAAAGTATGGTCATCACCATTTAAGTTTTGAACTTAAAACAAAAATTTTATATTTAGTAGAAATAAATACAAAATGGTCAAAAAATTAGAATCGAGTGTTCTAAAAGACATGACTTTGTCTGATTTGAAAAAGCATGCAAAGAGTCTTAGAAGAGATGGTTACCCCATTTCTGGATATTCTAAACTTTCGGATACACCGTCTGACATGAGTACGTTGAGGAAGATGATTCGTCGTGCACAAAAGGCAGGGAAATCCAGCGGATCTTCACCAAAAGCGTCATCACCAAAGAAGAGATCTGGATGTAGTACCAATTTCGAGAATGTAACACATTGTCAGAAGAAAACGTCTGCAAAGAAAGTGAAAGAACTAGCTGAAGAATGTGGTATTGAATATACAACAAAAGAAAAAACTTGTAGAGCTCTTCTAGCATTAGGAGTTGATGTCGGTGGTGGCGGTGGAGGAAGTCCTAAGAAAAGTTCTTCTAAGACTCCTAGCAGTGCTATCAAGCAGACCGACGCGTATAAAAAACTTGATAAGTTGAAGAAAAAGGATAACGATGGTCCTGATCTTCAGGATAAAGCGCGTAAGTTGAAGATTACTTATGCCGATCAAGACGGGGAGAACATTAGCATGGGTAAGTTAAGAAAGCATGAACTTATTTTAGCAATTTTGAAAAAGAAAGGGAAAGGATCTATAAGTACTCCTACACCTCCTAAAAAGAAGGGTAAAAAGAGAACTCATACACCTCCTCCTAAAAAGAAGCGTACTCCTACACCTCCTCCTAAAAAGAAGCGTACTCCTATACCTCCTCCTAAAAAGAAATCAAAGAAGAAAAAGAAGCGTACTCCTAGCCCGGTAAAGGATGCTCTACAGAGTATGAGCAGAAAAGAGTTACGTAAGGTTCTACGTGAAACTGGTTTGACTACTTTCCCGAAGGATAAACAAGGTATGATTGATTATTTGAACGCCGTTAACAATAATGGTAGATGCGATCCAGAGGAAGGCCAGTGGTGTAACGGAGAATTTGTATGTGATATTAACAATAAGCCTGGTGTATGCTTATCACCATCACAAGCTCAGGGTTTTGATGAATGGGAATATCAAGGAAAAAAGATGGTTGGTACAGCAGATGCAATTTCTGCTCTCAAACAGGCAATGAAACCTAAAAAGTCCAAAAAGAAGAAAAGCAAGGATACGAGACCACAGGGAGACCTTCCAGACCCCTGGTCTGTTGAAGGTCTTAAGCGTAAGAATCTTATCAACCAAGTATCATTGGCTACAGGACGTTCAAAGAGTTTCTATAAAGACTGGCAAGTAGAAGATCTTCGCAATAGACTCGAAGGTCTAGAAGTAGAGAAGGAGAGGATGCTTACACAATCAGAAGACCAGGCTAGAGCAGATGAAATACAAGCTCGTCTTATTATGATTAATCAAATTGTTGCGATAACCGGAGAAGATGCATCTGTCTATAAAGGTTATAATTTTGATGAAGTTATGGATAAATTAAACTCTCTTCAAGATGAAGAATATATTGAGGAAGCATCTTCATCAAAATCATCTGATGAAGAAGACACTCCCACACCTCCTCCCAAAAAGAAGAAAAAGAAACCTCCTACACCTGTATCTAGCTCGTCGGAATCATCTGATTCTTCTGACGATGAAGATTCTGATAGACCGGATGAAGATACTGAAATTGTAGATGTTGAGTCAACTCTAGCCAATGTTATTGCTGGTAACAAACAGATCGGTGAATTGGCAAAGGTACAAAGATCCATCTTGAAGTGTATGGGATTATTATCGTAAGTAATTATTTTTATTATACTTGATTAGTATAATAATTATTGTGATGATGCTAGATGATCCATAAAGTCTTCAAACATATCAATTGTCAGATAATCACATAGAGGAATACACATATCGTCACAATATTGGATCATTGTTCTGCGTGTTTCCCACATAATATTGAATTGATGTTCATGAAATTTTTGAAGACGTATTGACTCATCTTCTTCAGTATCATCTACTTCAACTTCCTTGGTCTCGCTTTTATACTTTGATACTCTATTGCGGTTCTTTCGTCCCATTTTATACTAGAATTCATTTCTTTTAATGGTATATTCTAAATAGAACTCATCAGTCTTGGGATCGAGCTCTTCAATGAATGGGCTAATTTCTCCAGACGAACAATCTCTAACAAAGTTAGAGAAGATATCGAGAAAATTTATCGAATCGGTATCTATACCCAACTTATTAGCTCCTTCGGAAAAAATATCACTCAACTCTAAAACATGTTTGAAATAGGTATGTTCCCAGACACCAAAACTATTGCTGTTGGGTTTCGGGACCTGATTTCGAACTGTTGGCTTGCTTCGATATGTTGGGATCTTTGGAAAAATGGTCCTATACTCACATTCCTCGGGATTGACAACGACATCTTTCTCTGGTTCATCCTCTTTTGTAACATTGGCATAGTTTGGTCCAGTTGGGATTGGTGGAGGGACATAAACAGGTTCTGGAGGGGGTTTATGTTGTTTTTCTGACTCGTTCTGAAATCGGGAAAACCTATCTGGCTCTGAATCATACCTCCGAGATGATTCATTACGGGGTCGACTGTCTCTTGATGATTCCCGTGATCTATCAAGTGGTTTATTCCTAGATTTCTTCTTCGATAGTTTGACTGTGCACCAGGGGTTACTATTTCCATAATCTTTTCCTTGTTTATCAGGTCTTTGCATAGTGACAATTCTTGTTTAACTAATTTCTTTTTTTTAAACCGTCTTGTTCCTGTAATTCTTCCAATTCATCTGCAATTTCGGCATCTAAATCGCTATCCTCATCACTCGAGTACTCCTCAACAACCGCTGCTGATTTTACAGGTTGAGGTTCGTAAGTCTCCTCCACTTCTTCATTATCTTCGAAACTTACATGAGGTTTATCAGGTTGTCTTTGGGGACGAGCTAAAGGACGTTTAGGAGGACTGGGTGTCTTTTTTCTCTTTACATGCTTAGGTTTAGAAGGCTGAGATGAAGGTGAAGGTGGATGACCTCTGTTATTAACAGCCTGAACCAATTGCCGAATGATCTGCTCGTGCTTTTGAATCAAATCTTCTTGATCCTCTAATCGCTGGGACAAGTCTTCAATGTGTTCGAGAAGCTTCTTATTCTTGGAAGAGAAATAAAATATAATTCCAATAAGTGCAACTATCTCTGTCGCGATATGGATTATTTGTTTGTTTTCGAGTAACTTTGACATTTATTCTATTTTTCCCCATTGTTTTAAATAGACTTAAAACGTAATTTGATCTAAAACAAAAGTAGTAAACAACAAAATGGCATTTCGCATGAGATATAACTCTAGACCGAATTACACTCCTCAACCAGAACCGGATGAGAACAAAATCGAAGAAAAAGTACATGAACCTGTTACGGTGATTGTTGATTCAGAAGATTCCAGCTCGGATTCCGAAGAGAAAGTTGTTACGAATAATTTTGAACCTTATCATTCAACTTTGAACCTATCACCCATATCTGTTGATAATTTTGACATAAGTTCTCCCCCGAGACAGATTGCAAGTATACCAAGCACCTATCTTATTGGTCCGACAGGGCCTCCTGGAAAACCAGGACAAGAAGGACCTCGTGGTAAGGTTGGACCAGATGGACTACAAGGACCGGTAGGTGATCAAGGACCGGTAAGTGAACAAGGACATACTGGTCCTCAAGGTGTTCCAGGACTATTGGGTCCTACGGGATCTGCTGGGGTGTGCGAATGTGTGCAATTCACTGGTACTAGTTCCCAGGATGTTCCAGGTCCACAGGGGCCGGTAGGCGAGCAGGGGCCTACAGGATCACGAGGTTATCAGGGGCCTACAGGATCACGAGGATCTACAGGTTTTAATGGTGTATCTGTTAAAAGTGTATTGTACAACAGTGGTGTAGTGCTAACTAACGAGTCTTATACTGATATTGTTACGATCCCGTTTAATGGAAGTCTTTGTGTACTAGATAATATATTGGTGGTATTGAATTCTGCAACTGGAGTATCTGAGCTAATTCTTGTGAATATTACAAACCCAGAAGAAGAAGTTGTTGTAGGAGAACTCGAAGTCCCCCCGAATAGATTGCAAGTAGTCGAGTGGAAGGAATTTCATGATCTACCGCTTGTTATGAGTGTTTTACAAATAAGAGGAAAGGCTGAAGATAAAACACAAGTTCTGTCTTTAGAGTTCAATATGCATTAGAAGTTCGGTTAACCAAACGTAAAAAATTTATTATAAGGATAATCCTTATAATAATTATTAATATACTTACCTGTGTTTATATTCTTTACTCATCGTTCTTCTCGTCCTCGACACCAAGAGCAAGACGAACTGGCTGGAGACGATCAGAATCGAGAGACTTGCGCATGATGCCGTAGGGAGAGAAGCTGTCATCGCCCTCGAGCACTGCCTTCATCACTGATGGGGAGAAGCCAGAGATCAGTGCTGTACCGTGATCACCAACAGATACCGGGAAGTCAGAACTTGAACCGTTGACGTTCCAGAAGACAATCTGAGGACGAGTGTACCCGGATGCTGCGTACATCTTCTCGATAGCCTCGAAGTTTGTCACAGCTCCGTAACCGTTGACCTTGTTGAACTGCATATCCGAGATGATCCAGAGACGCTTGGGCATATCCTCCTGAGTGAGCTTGCACTCCTTACCGCGGTTGAGGATGAGCTCAAAGGTAGCCTGGAGGTTGGTACTACCACCCCAACTGATGCTGGACAGTTGACGCCATCGGTCGTAGATCGGAGTGTCCTTGATCACAGCGAATGCTGGGACACTGTTGAAGGTCAGCACGTGGTGCTTGAACTTGCCAACCGAGCACTTGGAGATCAGTAGACCCATAGCACATGCCACGTCGTATGGCAGGTAATCGGGAGAGTGCATACTCGCAGATGTATCAACGACCGCGATGTCGTTGTCGAGCGAACCGTTCTTCATACAATCCTCCTCCATAATCTTCCACTGAGCGGCACAGACACCATCGGCGTGACAAGAAGTGCGCATTTCGCGAACAAGCTCGTGGGGCTGCAGCTGCTTGGCGTTGACCTTGGCAACCTTGGGATCACCCTTCTGGAGAGCGTCGCGCCACTCCTGGAAGCGAGTCTCATCGTGCTTCTCGAACGACTTCTTCAGGCGCTTCATTGCACATGAAGGCACCTTGTTGTAGTCGATCTCGTCCCACTCACGATCGCACATGAATCGCTCAACGATCTTAAGGTAGGCACGGAGAGGAGTCAGGTACTGCTTGCGCAGGGCACGAGGAGAAACCTTCATCTCGGTTGCGAGACTCTTGAATACTCCCGACTTGCTGTCTAGAGAGTCACCCTCGGTGGGCGCCCACTTGGCAGCAAGTGAACACGGCTTGCCCTGTGTCATGTTCTCGAGATCCTCCTGGAGCTTGCGACCAAACAACTGCACCATCTGGGTCTGTAGAGTACGGAGCACAACAAGACGCTTGCCTGTGGGAACGGTGGACACGTAGTTGGCACGAACGAACTCGATGTTCGATAGGTCAAGGATACCGGGGAAGAACTGAAGGACATCGTCCCATCGACCGTACTCAGGAAGGAGCTTGGCAACCTTTGCAAAAAGGCGAGGATAGTTGATAAACAGCCAAACTAGGCAACGACGACCAAGCTCTCGCTCGCCCTTACCACCACGGCAATCACGGGTATGAAATGCCAGGAGGAACGCGTCTGTCACGCTCTCCTGTGATGCATCTACCATATACTGATACTGGCGCGGGACATTGAGGCCACGAACCGACTTGAAAAACAGCGACAGACGCCCACTGGACTCACCAGATGGGTCGGGTGTCGCTAGAGATACTGCTCTATTCGCCGTAGTCGCCGAAGCGGCCATGGCATATGCGAAGTTTGAAGACTGAGAGGTCATTCTATTTTCTTTTAACTGATACGTTTTTAGATTTCAATTTTTTTACTAGATTGAAATACTGTTATTTTCACGGAATTGTTAAATAATCTTACTTTACTTTTCTTTTCTATTACTTCTCCTCTCCTCTCTCCAGTCCTCTTTCAACTCTATGTATCGTTCCTTCAAATCCTTTTTTGCATCTTCAAGACGTTGAATCTTCCCGTCCTTTACGAAAAGATCTCTCTCAAGATGAACAATCTTATCTCTATATTTATCTTCGACCATCTTATTATCTCTCTTCAGATTACGAATCTCTCTCTTAAGAGTCTTATTCTCAGATTCTAGTTCATCGACCAGCTCAGCGTCATGGGTCTGATCTGGAGCATCGTTAAAATCCTTCAACTGATCGACCAGATCCTCGTTCTGTGATAAAAGATCCTTATTCATATCGGTAAGTTTTTCCACTTTTTCCTTCAGACTGGTACACTCATTATACCATTGGGCTCCCTTGTGTTTTACATTCTCGTATTTTTCACGGGAAACATGTTTACTTGATCTGCTCATTTTTGTCTAGAGAGTCAACATCTTTAAGCTGCTTCTTCTCGAAACTGTCCTTACTTTCTAAATACCCAGGTCCTCCTGGTTGATATTGTAGTTCAATAACTTTTTGCTTTAGTTCATCAATAGTTTCTTGCATCGCTTGGATGGTCTCTACATGTAAGTAATATTGAACCCACCTATCAATACTTCCGTATGATTACCATTTCCAATTACAATACTATCCCCTGTACCATCAATGTTATGGCCTATGAGTATATTGTTATCTGTCTTGGTATTCACACCAATATTCTACCCGATAAAAATATTATTCGCAGCAGGTGAATAATTATGCATTCCGCGTCCCACAAATAAAGAGGACTGAACACCTGGGGCTGTATATGTTAAGTCTGACATCTTTTTTATTTATAGAGATCTCTATAAATAAATACACGACTGTAACATTTGCTTTAATTCTTTTGTAACTATCAACGTGTTAAGATGTTGCAAAGGAAAACGTATGTGTATAAAATGTAAAGATAAATATGGTAAAAAGACATGCCTTTTTTGTCGTCAGAATATGAACAGACAACCTACTGTTATCATCATAAACAAAAATACACCCAAACCAGAAAAGAGTGATCTTATACTGTCTGTAATGAACTACAATATAATCAGAGTCTGGTAGAAGTTTAAGAAATAAATTAGTAAGATAAATGAGTCTTACTAATTCTTATAATATGTTATTGTCTCTGCAATGCAATTTTAACAAGTATATGTGTGATCAAATATTCGGGAACGATTCTAATCATCTTTATCCAAAGTGGGTGTCTTCAGATGGGAATATCCTTCATTTTCTGACCAGATTGGACGATGAGAATCGAGAAAAGTTACTTAGATATGCTTTTGATCAATTTGGAGATGGGGATGTCGTGAACATCTCTATGTGACAATCTCCTATCGGAACAACGTTGATGAAAGATACAAGTCCATTTCCATATAACGAACTGTTTATACCCGGCTTAGCTTTTACTCCACATACAATAGTCTGTCGGTGTTTAGCTTGATCTAAATCTGTGTATATACCTTCAATATACTTTGTAGGACCATGTCCCCAACTTGGTACATAAGAGTAAACAATGTAATAAGACATTTTATACTTATTAATTTAAGAAAATTAATAATCATTTTTATATACCACAGTGATCTTGAATACATAAGTTAAAATCACCTGTGTTATCACAACATTTACTATAGATATGCTTTTTACAATCAGGGTTATAGCAACCTCCATCCGGGTCAATCTGATAGCAGGATGGATCACTTTGCATTAATTTTTGTACACAATTTGTAACATTTTTCAACAAACCTCCAGACGGTTTTATATCAGCGCACATCTTCTGCCAATCTTTATCTGCTGTCCCAGACTTAACACATATATCTACACCAGCAGAAGGGCAATGTTGTAGATCACCGGTGCATATTTTCTTCTTCAAAACCGTAAAATAAAGCACGACTGCAACGGCAACTGATAATAAAAATCCTAGTAAAAATACCAAGAAAGGATTCATTTATATATAGCTTTAAAAAAATAATAACGAATAAAAAAAAACATGGAAGATACACATACATCTAAACCAAAAGTATCTGCTAGAAAACGTCGTGGAGGTACCAAAAAAGTTGATCGAATAATAGATGATACGCCTCCTGCTCTAACAAAGGAGGAACTTCGTACCAAACTTCGAGATAAGCTTCGATTGAAACAAACTACTCGATTATCAAGAGCATCTAGAGAAACAATAATTGACAAACTCGAAAGTAAGATGAAAAACACCGAAGGTAAAGAAAAAATGAAGTTGAAGAAGCAAATGAAGGAATTAGAGGCAGTTGACGATCAGGAAATGAATAACGAAGGAGGGAGAACAATTCCTGAATACGACTGAAGATAACTTAAAGAAATAATGAAACTAAAGAAAAAATGGATCGCGAATTAGAAGAGCAGATCGATGAACTTATTCAAAAAGCTACCAAGGACCTGAAAACACGTATTTGCCGTGTTGTCATTAGACATCAGAACAAATTACTTAAGGACCAAGCACGCGAGCTTAAGTCCGGTATCGGAACTGCACACTCTCGTAGAGGACTCAAGGGTGTAAAGGAGTCTTCAGCCTCATATTCAAAGACGAAGAAGGCAGTTAAGAAGGACGATAAGTATCATAGCGATAGTGATTCTGATGGATACTACTCAGGATAAACAAGTATTATATGAGTTTTAAATAAAAATATTTAAAACATAATTTAAAACCCAAGAGCACTTCTGATCTTGGCTAATTTCGCCTTTGTGTCCTCGAAATCTTTCGTCATTGTAACAAGAGCGTCTTTCGTTGTAGAAAGCTCACTCTTTGTAACAGAAAGCTCACTCTTTGTAACAGAAAGCTCGTTGGATAACGTAGCAATTTCTGTAGATGCCTTACTCTGTACATCCCCAAGAATTCTGTCAATATTCTTATGTAGAAGAGAGACCTCAGAATCAAGATTTGTGAACATTATTCCAACTTGGAGATTAGTATCCCCCGCTAGATCAGGAACTTCGGTTTTCCTCGAAACTTTAACAGGAGTAGGCTCAGGAGTAGGCTCAGGAGTAGGCTCAGGAGTAGGCTCAGGAGTAGGCTCAGGAGTAGGCTCAGGAGTAGGCTCAGGCTCTTCGCTCACTTGTTCCTCTACTGCTGGGTCGGGTTCATCTTCACTCTCAGATTCACTCACTTGTTCGGGTTCAGGAGTTGTTTTCTTAACCGGTACAGGTTCTTCATCCACATCTCCCTCATCAGAATCGGTAACTTCCTCTTCATCGACGAGACTTGTATCGTACTTGAACTTCCACTGCACGCATAGTTCAAGTGCTTCGTCGTCGAGTGGAATGACTTCCCCATCTTGGAATCGCCCGATTACCAATTTTTCATTGGAAGACTTGAATACAAGTGTTGATTCTGGATGCCATATTTTATTGATGGTTTTATTCTTTTTTAGAACAATTTTGCCCCTTGATTTTGATGATTGACTGCTCATTGTATGTTTATATTCTTATTTTATATTCTTTATATTGTATAAATGGCTTTTAAAATTAGAAATGATATCATTACATCTCTTAGTATAGAAGGTCCTACAGATATAGCAGGAATTCCTGTTTTTAATCCCACCAACCATTACATCTGGTGATGCTCTTATATTTAATGGTCAATTTTGGTCTATTGGTCCTGTTGGTGGAATTCAATGTCCAACAGGTTATACAGGTTACACGGGACCTACTGGAGCAACTGGCCCAGGTTTTACAGGACCAGATCGGTTCGATGCTTTTGTTAGTCCTGCTACGACGGCATCATCATTTGCCGGTCATGGAACGCCCATATATGGAACAATGGATCTAGCTTTGGTCTGGGAATAGATTTCTCAATAATGTAACCGCTTCTACTGCGATAGCTAATTCGAATTGGTCCGGGAATAATTTTATAGCAGATTTCATTGTACAAAACGATTTTAATGATACTGGAAATCGAAGCCAAGGCGATGTACTATTTACAGAAGTAGTAACTAACAGACCGAGAAATTCAGTGTTTACTGGTAATAAATGGGTAAACATAACAGCTGATCCAAGTCATTTAGACAATAATAATGTATTAGTAGGAAATGTAGGAAATATAAAGCTACAACTAATCGACCACCATAAAGTTAAGACAGGTATAAAATTGAAATTACCTTTTTATATTCTTATTTTTGCAGAGATGACTTCCACCACCAAAAATAAGAATACGATTGAAAAATCGCTCCAGGATATGATCACCGCCTATCACAATCCAGATCTTGTCCAGCCGAACGCATCACCGAACGGGAACCGGATCTACCATATCTATTCCGATGGTGAGATTACTCATCAGAAGGGTGGTTTTGCTTATCTCATGCGTAGTGAATTCAGTGAAAAGAGTCCTGTTCGTGGATTCAAATGTGATGCGGTATTCCCTAAACAGGGTCCAACCCATTCGTATGCCATTGTCACAGAAGAGCATGCGAATTTGATTCGAGAAGAAATGATCAGAGAAACCATCAAACACTTGTTATAAGACAACACTCTCCCAAGAATAATCTTTATTATCTACTCTCTATGAGAGTAGATAATGTCTCTCTCCTTTATAATGAACTGTTTTAGTATTCATCTATATTCTTATACCTTTTCCAATTTGTCTAACTAAATCTTGAGCAGACTCTATTTCTGTCATTCCTTTACCAACATACGATTGTATCGCATAAATTGATCCCATTTATAATTGAAAATTATAAATAAAAATTTCTAAATCTGATAAACATGGCTCTACCTCCTGAACTTCAGTATATGGTTCTTTCTTTCGTCCCGCAATCAGAGTTTATTTCTGTTTGCAAGGTCTGGAAGAACGAAATCCAAAATATTCAAAAGAATGCTGCAGATAAGATAGGAAGTTGGTACAAGACGAGAAAGGTAAGTGAGAATTACGATACCGTTCCAGAAATGGTGCGATACTTTGTTGTTCATTATCCAGAAGATTTCTTTTTGATGCGCCCAGAATTTACAGTATTAAAGCTGGGGATGAACGAAGAACTTGTCACTGTTTTACCAAGCCTGGTTGGTCGGAGGAGGAGTGAAGTACGAGATTGGATGTTGAACATGCCGATCGAGCTGGAAGATTGGATTTATGTTGGGTGGTAATTACGATACTCTCAAGAATATCTTCCAAAGGATCTATGTCTATATTTTGGAAGAGATCTGTGACATTGAATATATCTTTTTTGAGTTTCTTACGAATTGTTCTACGCCGACGAGCATTCTTACGATTCTTAATACGATTACGAAGAAGTTTACGAGATTTTCTTTTGTTTACCATTTTATTTAAGACTAATATAGTCTTAAATTCTATTTAATTTAATTTATCCTTTGAAATTATCCAACACCCATTGTTTTACGATTTCTTGTTTTTCCTTTGTGTTAGCACATTCTAGAAATACTTTTATATCCTTTTTACACATAATCTTGTATATGGCTCACATAACAGATTCACAGATCGGCATCATATAACGATCTCCGATCACATCCATACCAAAATCATCAAGTTCTTTCTGTGTCTTTACTTCTTCTAGTAAATACGGAAATATTTCGTACCTCACACCTGCAACACCGGCTTCTAAAATCGTCAAATCGATAGGTATTTTGAGTTCTACGCTGTCACTCATTTATTGTTTGTATTTTGTTTTAAGATAATAATTGTATATAATAAATGCGTAAAAAATGGAAGAAGAAACGAATGCGACGTCTGAAAAGAAAACGTCGCAAGATGAGACAACGGGCAAAGTAAGTGTTATATGTATTTATTACGAATATCGTAATAAATTATGCGTCATCGTCTTCTATGATGATTTCCGCAGGATGTGAAGGTTCTACAATCGTCTGACCAATTGAGTATATCCTCTTCTCAATATATTCATGCTTGTTACATATATACAATACCATCTTAAATCCCATTGCCACAATTCTCTTACCTCTACGGAATTCACTTAGAGATATGTGAGCCTCTTCTTGGCAGTTGGAGCAAGTGTAAAATAGTTTTACTTTATATTCTTGTTTAGGAAGTATCTCCCCTCCTTCTTCAAAGACTTTGCGAGCAGTCTCGTAATTATTCATATTCCCTCTGCGTTGGTTCGAGCATTTAGCACAACCACCAAGATTCTTTGGATATATTTGTAGTGTATGATTCTGCTTCATTTCCACAAGAACAAATATATTTAACTTTACGTCCTTTCTCAAACGAAAGTAGTTGACAATTCTTTTCGGTAAATTTTTTGTTAATTCTTTCTTGAACTTTTAAGGATGTTACTGTTGGCATTTCTGATATTTTATACAATATTTTTGTATAAAATCATTTTTGTTTTTTAAATGAAAATTGTAATCCAATAGCACCACCAAAAATACATATAGTATATAGGCAAAATTTGATCAAAGCACAGGAAATCCAAGTGCGCCTCCCGAGATACGGATGATGTTGTTGTTAACCGCAGTCGTAACGAACTCCCAAGTCTGGGGGAAGTCACCACCAGTAGGAGCAACGAAACCAGGCTGGCCAGTGCTCGGGAAACCACCAGTCGCAGAAAGGATCGCATCAGCAGAAGCCTCAGGAACAATGCTGACGTTGGTGAGCTTACCGTAGTTGGTAGATCCCATAGGGTCAAGACAGACGAAGTCAAGAGAGTACGAGTACATGTGGTAACCAGTCTCGAGAGGGATGAAAGGGGCGTGGTACCACGGGTTGACGAGAGAGTAGTAGTCCGAACCCATTTGCGAAAGACGGTTGGTATTCTCATAGATAAGGGAGGTCTGGAGAATAGGATCAGTCATAGCCAAGGCACTGTAGTTCACGTTCGCAGTGAAAGGAACGGGAGTACCGGCAGTGTAATTAGACCATTGACAGCGTACAGTCGTGTTGCGAGCAGAGAAGAAGAACACCTTGATGGAATGCGAGAAACGGATGTCGTAACGAGGAGTGGCGTCAGTGTTAGGAGAGAAGGTTTGACGAGGAGCGGTCTGTACCTGCTCGATGAGGATATCACGAGGAGCACAGGCCATACGCTTACGCTCGTCGTTAGACACAATAGCGTAGTTAGCCCAGACCTGGACGTTAGTGAGAGTCATCTGACTGGCCGGTGCGACATCGTTATCAACGGCGCAACGAGAGAAGGCATCACCAGACGCGGTCTGATCGATGGTATCAACAATCAACAGATCTCTCCAGTCACGGAACGAAAAGTTAATTCTCATATCGTTATACGGGAGAGCAGCGGTAGGAAGAGCCACACCACTGTCGCGAGTGAAGAAGAACGGAAGAGGAAGGTTGAGAGTGAGGGAGGGGATGAAAGGACCAGCAGAAGGAGCGGGGCCGTGAGGATCAGTGAGATCCGAAAAGTTACCAATCATGTTGTTGTAACCAGCACGCTTACCGGCAGGCACAGTGAAGGCCGTCCAGAAATCGAGATGATAGTTATCAAATCGAGCAGCGACAAGGTCGTTAAAAGTAATGCAAGCCTCGCGGACGAGATTGTGCATAAAGTGACGAGTCCAGCGAATACGGAGATTGGGATTAGCATTGGGATTAGTTGCAGTGGGAGGTCCAAACACGGCAGGGTTAGGTATAACCTTGGGAGTGGTTAGACGAAGCCAAGCAGCAAGAAGATAATCACCAGCGCGGGAAATGCTAACAGACCATTCGGTATCGAAACCGGGGTTACCGCTCGCACGAGAGAGGACAACGGGGACCTGAGTGAACCAAGTCGACTTACGCGTCTCACGGACGAAGTAAGCGGTAGCATCGGGGCCACCATACATATATTTTTCCTGTTCACAGAAAGTCGCGAGATCAATAAATGCGGACGTTACGTTTGATGTACAAAGAGAAGCCATAGTTTTTTATATTACACAAGATAAATTTTTTTATTTTTTTATTTTATTGCTTTGGGTCTTAATTTAATGAATACTTAAAAGTTAAACCTCAATCGAAATAGAAAATCATCGATCAATAATGTCGCAACTAGATATTTTAAGTATAGATGCTAAGATCAAACGCAAGTTCGTAGAAGAAACCAATAAACTACCATATTATCAGGAAAAGCTCCTAGATCTACAAAGAACAGATAAAAAACAAACACTTTCTGCAAGGGCTTGTCGCAACCTAAAAACAAACATATCCGATCTTGAAGAAAAAATAGAAACTCTTACATCTGGGCAACAAATGAACTTTTACATTGTAGAAACAGCTCATCTTATAGAGATGTATAAAAAAATACTATCAACACCGGTAAAACTGTCTTTTACTGGTAAACCATCTAGTGATAACAAGGAGAAAAGAAAAGTTATTTCTTCTTATTTAGAGATTGCTCAAAAATACGCAGATATAGAAAATATAACTCCAAAAAAATACAAAAAAGTTGTTTGTAACAATTGTCCCAACAAAAAGTTATTCGATATTATCGATAACAGTATTTACATATGCATATCATGTGGAGCACAACAAGAAATTCTCCTTCATACATCTTCATACAAGGATATTGATCGAATCAACATTTCTGCAAAGTATACATACGATCGAAAAGTTCACTTCCGTGACTGTATTAATCAGTATCAAGGCAAGCAGAACAGTACTATCGATCCCAATGTATATACGAGTCTGTTGGAACAATTTAGAAAGCATTATCTCCTTGTTGGGAACAAGAAAACACCAAAAGAAGAAAGATGTAAAAACATTACCAAAGAACATATACATTTGTTTCTTAAAGAACTTGAATATACCAAACATTACGAGAATGTTAATCTTATTCATTATCAGATGACAGGAAAGAAACCTGATGACATTACTTATCTTGAAGATAGACTTTTGGATGATTTCGATACATTGACGGATCTCTACGATAAAAAGTTCAAAAATAAACCAGGATTTGATCGTAAAAACTTTATCAACACGCAATATGTGTTATATCAACTACTTCTTAGATATCGTCACCCTTGTAAGAAGGATGATTTTACTATTCTTAAAACTGTAGATAGAAAATCTTTCCACGACGATGTTGCAAAGATCTGCTTTGAGGAGCTAAACACTCTGGCTCCAACAGGTGGCTGCCTCTTTATTGAGGGTAAACAGTGTTACCACCTAGTCACAATTCAGTGGCGAGATGCCTTATAATGATCGGGGAACCCCTTATAGCTTTAACTACGACCTCGTTTTCGAAAGAAAATGTAGTACCCAGGGTAATGACCTCGGGCATCGTAATAACGTTAAAGATTGGGCAATCCGCGGGTAAAGTACCTAAATCCGTTTTGATAGGACATGGTACTCCCTCAACGACCGCACGGGCATCGGTTAACAATGATTGTTTAGTCAACATGAGTTAGCTTAAGATACAGTCTAATCCTTTGTGAAAACAAAGGTAATCCACAGAGGGTGGAATCACACGCCGTTATTCTAATTATAAAAAAAGTTGGAATCACACTCCTAATTATAAAAAGAAAAGAAGTTTAAAAATTGAGTTATATTTATAAAGAACAAATAAATATAACTATGGACAAAATTGAAGAACTGAAAGAATATGTTATTGATAAAAACTTAGGTGAATGTTTATCATCAGAATGGATAAATTGCAAAACTAAATACAAATGGGAATGTCAAAAAGGGCATGTGTTTGAAAAAATATGGGGTGCTATTAAATATAGAGGTGAATGGTGTAAACAATGTACTAAAGTTGGTATATCAACATGCCGAGATTTAGCATCAAAAAATAATGGAGAATTATTATCAGATATATACAATGATAATAGAACAAAGTTAAAATGGAAATGTAAAAACAATCATATTTTCCAAAGTGCGTGGAGACATATTAACAAAAGGCCTAATTTTTGTCCCAAATGTCCAAGAAAAAAGAAGAATATAGAAAAACCTGTCACTAAAAGAATCAAATTAAGTATAGAAAACTGTCAAGAAGAAGCGAAAAAATTTGGAGGTAAATGTTTAGATTTAGAGTACAAAAATAGAAGAACCTTAATGAAATGGCAATGCGGTAATAATCACACTTTTACATTAACTCTTGGCGCTGTTAGAAATAATGGTAGATGGTGTCGTGAATGTAATTATGATAAACAACGCCATGATATTTCTGTTGCTCAAGATATTGCTAAGAAATATGGAGGAGAATGTTTATCAACTGATTATGTGAACTTAGAAACTCCGATGAAATGGAGATGCAAAGAAGGACATGAATGGGAAGTTAATATGATAAACATTAAAGGTTCCGGTTCTTGGTGTCGTATGTGTCATTTGCGAACACGAAGAGATAAAGCTATTAAACGTATTTTTAAGTGGGTAAGTATATTAGGAGGTAAATTATTAACAAAAAATGAAGATGTACCATATGATATAGGAGCAGACCAATTTACGTTAAATATAAAATGCAATAAAGATCATACGTTTACAAGAACGTTTAAATCTCTGCGAACAGGTTCATGGTGTCCCAAATGTACTTACAAATCCGAATCAGCATGCCGAGATGTGTTAGAGAGTGTGTATCCATATACTTTTCCAAAGAGGCGTTTAAAATGTATGGAATATTTGGAATTGGATGGGTATTGTGAGGAGTTAGGGATAGCTTTTGAGTATGATGGAAAACAACATGCTGAATATATTCCACATTTTCATCGAAATGGAATGAATGATTTATTAGACCAGATGACTAGAGATGATCGAACAAATGATTTATGTAAGAAAAATGGTATTTCGTTAATACGGATACCCCATACGTATTCGTATATTAATCTAGATGAATTGTCATCTTTTATTTACAGTGTACTCGAAAATTTAGGTTTTTAAACAAATGCGTGTTTAAAAATATTTAATCAACTTCCTCCACTACCGGTTCCGACGGTGGTTGTTGTGGAGGGGGGCCTCCTGGTATACCTCCTGGCATACCTCCTGGTATACCTCCTGGCATACCTCCGCTTGGTGGTACCAATTTAGAAAATAACTCTGATAATTCCTTTTGTTTCTCTGAATATTGTTCGGAAGTATAAGCATCACTTTCATCTAACCATTTCTGTACTTCTGTAATCTTATCAGATACTTCTGTCAATTTTTCTTCTGGTACACTCTCCTTAACCTCCTTCTTTTCTAAAGTGTCTTTCAATGAATACAAAGTACCCTCGCATCTATTCTTTGCTTCCATCTTTGCTCGAAGTTTATCATCCTCTTCCTTAAATTCCTCCGATTCTTTAACCATTCTCTCAATTTCCTCCTTGCTTAACCTCCCAGACTCATTCTTAATTTCGATATCCTTTGATTTACCAGTCGATTTCTCAGTGGCAGAAACCTTTAGAATACCATTACTATCAAGATCAAGGCTTACTTCAATTTGTGGTTGTCCCCGAGGCATTGGAGGGATATCAGATAAAGTAAATTCACCAAGGAGATGATTATCTGCTGTTCTAGCCCTCTCTCCTTCGAAGATCTTAATTGTTACCGCTGGTTGGTTATCAGAATAGGTACTGAATATCTTAGTTTTTTGACAAGGAATAGTAGAGTTTCTGTCAATGATATTCGTCATCACTCCTCCTGATGTTTCAATTCCTAGACTTAGTGGTGTAACATCGATAAGAAGTATATCAGCACCAAGATCCTTGTCGTTACCGGATAAAATAGCGGCCTGTACAGCAGCACCATGGGCAACTGCTTCATCTGGGTTAACGGATTTGTTAAGTTCCTTTCCATTAAAGAAAGATGATAGCATTTCTTGAATCTTGGGAATTCTAGTAGATCCACCAACAAGTACAATTTCGTCTACCTGATTCTTAGACACACCAGAGTCTCTGAGAACCTTTTCAACAGGTTCCAATGCTCTCCTGAAAATAGATCCACATAAATCAGAAAATCTTGCTCTAGTTAAAGAAGAATTAAAATCAATTCCCTCAAATAAAGAGTCAATTTCAATGTTTGCCTTTGCGCTAGATGACAGTGTAATCTTTGCGCGTTCTGATGCATTTAGCAAACGTTTAAGAGCCCGAGGATTAGTTGAAATATCCTTTTTGTGCTTTCTTTTGAATTCTTGTACAAAATGTTGTGTTATACATTGATCAATATCACTTCCACCAAGATGAGTATCTCCGGCAGTTGCTTTTACCTCAAATACACCATCATCAATTGTTAGGAGCGATACATCGTGAGTTCCTCCTCCACAGTCGAATATTAGGACCATTTTTTCACCTTTCAGTTTTTTATCCAATCCATATGCAATAGCACTTGCGGTTGGTTCGTTAATAATGCGCAGAACGTTCAAACCAGCAATTGCCCCGGCATCCTTTGTTGACTGGCGCTGACTATCGTTAAAATAAGCAGGAACAGTAATAACAGCATCTGTTACCTTCTCTCCAAGGTAATCCTCGGCAATTGTCTTCATTTTTGTCAGAACCATCGAAGCAATTTCTTCCGGTTTGAATTTCTTTTCCTCATTTTTATATTGAACAGAAATAACAGGTTTATTTCCGTCTTGGACAACGGAATATGGAAATAATTTGATATCTGATTGAACAGTTGGATCGTTGAAATCACGCCCAATAAGTCTCTTTGCGTCAAAAATTGTATTTTTTGGATTCATAGCAGACTGATTTTTAGCTGATTCTCCAATTAAACGTTCCGATTCGGTAAACGCTACATAAGATGGTGTAGTACGGTTTCCTTGGTCGTTGGCGATAATTTCGACAGACGAACCTTTTAGAACAGCAACACACGAGTATGTGGTACCGAGATCAATTCCAATTGAGTGCGACATTTTAATTTAAACCATAACTCTTTAAATTGTACTCCTATATAAAGAAATTGATATTTATATATTATCTTTTGAGGATATAAGAAGATGTCGAACGATAACAACTCTGGAATAAGAGTGAATATCCACAATCATGAGGATAATGAATACGATTACGTTTCTCAGATGATTATTATGGTCGAAAGACCCTACAACCCGTTCCATCAACCTGTTTTTAATGGGAACGGGATGAATCCTGAAGATGAAATTCGAAACGCGCTCGATCAGGTAAGTATGTTAAATGTTATGGGAGCTTTTTTCGACAATTTCCTCGGAATGGATCCTGTGGGAATGTCGGATGAACGCATGATGGAAATCGCGCGACGTGAGAGTCTCGCTCACTACAAAACACAAGAAAAGAAGTCACATATCAAGCTTGGTATTGCGAGTAAAATAGCAGATGAAAGTATGAAAAACGAAAGTTGTACAATCTGTGTATCCAAGTTCGATGTGGGAGAGAATATTACTGAGCTAGAATGTAAACACACTTTACACACTGATTGTATCGCGGAGTGGGTCAAGTACAAATCAGAGTGTCCTGTCTGTAGAGCAGATATTCAGACTATTGATAAGACACCGGACCTGTCGAGTGATGAGGATGATTTGGTACCAGAGAATGAATTAGATGATCCGAACGAACTAAATTAAATTATTTTATACAAAAATTATGTATAAAATACTCATGGATTATTCTTTTTATATTCTTGGTAATAGAACATCATCAGATTTTTTATGTTCTGACCAATTAGAGGATATTTTTCCGTATCCAAATTGGCAATTGATACTCTGATACCCCAAAATGGTCCAGCAAAACCAACAGCGGGAAGTAAAACTGTTCCATATTTTTGTGCAAGAAGAATTAAAAATTCTAACGGATCTCTATGTTCCAATAAATATTTACCAAACTCTTTATCATTTGTTAAATACACTGAAACCTTAATTAGATCCATGACAATATAATAGTTACTATTCATAACGCTTTCAGTTAGTTTATACTTGACAGGTTCTAGAAGTAATGTCATACGTTTTTTAAGCAATTTCTTTATCATCCTATTGTATACTCTCTTTTCATCCATATAATCATGCATAGCGAAAAGAGTCATAAGAACTTGTTGAGGTGTTGATAAACCTGCTGTATGCCCTTCAGCAACTCCTCTACTATCTAAAAGTAACCTTTCAATGAACGGAATTGATTGAGGTTTATTAGTAACCATAGAATATCTCTTATTTACCGAACTCGAAACTCGTTTGAGTAATTTTTTATCAATAATGTTGTTATCATTCAGAGATATAGCTCCTAATCTCCATCCGGTAACTCCAAAATACTTTGAAAAAGAGTATACACCAATTGTGTTGTAAGGTAAATCATTAACTAGACTGTTAAACTGATCAACAAAAGGAGCATACACATTGTCTGCCAGAACAATCAGATTTGGATTCTTTCTTTTGACGATTTTAGCAATATTGGATGTAGTTCTTTTCGATAAAGATAACGCCGTTGGATTAGTTGGATTACATATAAACAGTGCTTTCATCTTTGTATCACCGATCTTGGCAAGCTCTGAGCTATCGATTTCCCATTCGTTATCTGGGTTAGCCTTAATACATACTTGTGTTAGGTTATAGTTTTCAAGTGCTGGTATTTCTAAATACGGGGAGAAAATTGGCGTTAAGATACCAATACGATCACCCTTAACAACCAGTTTATTATATTTGAGTGAGTTAAACACATATATAATGGCTGCTGATGCTCCCTCTGTTGGGAAAATCTTGATTTTATCTCGTAAAGAACTATTTCTATATATTATTTTACTTAGGAAAGCTGCAAGTACCGGTTCAACAAACCGTTGGACGCGTGGAGGACTAGGATAAAAACATCCTAGCGTTGAAATGATTATATCATGAGCAAGTTTATCATCTGAAAATCCTGTTATAGATTTCATCTTCTTAATAGCTGCACTAAGGAATTTACCTGTCATTGTACCAGAGTTTTTTGAGATTAAATTATTAAGTTTTTCCCCGATGCCCTTTTCAGAAGGAATAAATCCTAATCCATCCATAGATGAATCTTTACTAGCAATGTATGTTGCAAACATTTGAAGTAACGCGAATGCATATCTAGGTAACGTGGAGAAAAAGTTAGGATTACCTCTACCAGCATTTAGCATCTCTCCGTGTTTTTCTGCTAGTGTAATGAGAGTATTCTTGAATTCAAATGGTGATAAAGAACGATATTTATATCCTGTATCTTCCTTATCTACAAAAATCTTGTAATAAGCGTCGCATGGTTCTTTGAATGTTTCTTTCATTTATTCTTATACAATGTTTACTTTTAAGAAAACATATTTATGTAATATAAATTAATTATAGTATTTCTTGTACTTGTAGGTACCGGAATTATATTATATTTTACAGTTTTTTAAAGGTGGTGATGGTAACGGTAACAATATATGCACTCCCAATACAGCTAATAATATACAATTCTCGTTAAAAAACAGAACAACTGGACCTATTTCTATTAAGATGGGTCCGGTAAAAACCGCTGCTATTAAATCAACCATTCGTCAAATAAAGTCATCGAATATCATGAGAGAGATCAGATTTGCACCTTCTGTTCCTGGAACTATATCATTACCATTATCTAGGTTTCCACCAACAGGTGATTACATAATGGGATATCTTGTTACTTGTATAGTGAGTGACATACATAATAATAAAAATATCACCATGCATAGTATTTTAGACACCGGAAGTATGAATCTTCTCGTAATAGGGAGTGGGTGTAAAAATCAGTATTGTGATGATGAATATGGTATATGGTCTATTAATTCTCCTGGAAAAATGGACGATTCTTGTAAAAGCGAGTCATATGGTTCTGGTACAGCAATTACCGAGTTTTGGGATAGTTTGTTTAACCACAATATTCCTGCTAAGATCGAAGTTGTAGAAGATATTCAAAATTTACAGGGAATGTCTCATTTCCAGTCTATTATGGGATTAATACCAAATAATAAAAATATAGGAGTAAATAACAGTTTTGTTAGTTCTGTATTACCAACGTTAGGAGCAAATGGGTTTACTATCGATTTAAAATCTGATCAGAAAACCTTGACACTAGGAGAAATAAATAAAAGCGGGAATATGGTAGACTTATTACAAACATCTATTCAGGGTATGTCAACCTATATTTATTACAATGTGAATGTTAAGAGTTCGTTTACTCCAGACGACGGAGGGCAACCTATAGATATAGGATATACTGGACCGGCTATTCTAGATTGTGGGAGTACAGGTATAAGTATGACAAAGGCTCAACAAGCTATGAATAGTGGTTCAGGGACTTTTACATATTATTTAGATAATGGTGTTGTTCTCAGTGGTTCTACTATAAGACAATCTGTCGGTCCAGACCCTAGTCCTGTTCTGGGTTTAATCGGTTTATGTTGTATGGAAAATATAATATTTCGTTATAATAAATGACTGACGTTAAAAAACTTATAGTCCCGTTTTTAATCGGTGGTACTGTTATTGCCGGTGTAAAATACGCAAGTACACATATCAAGAATCCAGCCGTGGCTGCTATTATTGGAGGTGTCCCAACTGGATTGATTTCTATATATTTTGTAAGCGATGAAAAAACTCTCAAGTACGCACATAATTACTTCTTTGTTACGTTATCATTGTTATCAGCTATTGCAGTATTCTATACATTACATACATACACAAAACTATCGAAAAATGTTGCAGTGCTTATATCATTAATTTTTTGGGCTATATTCATTGCCATTCGGTATATAGCTGCTGGAAAAGATGTATCGTAATTTAATCTTGTGAATGAATAAATATGTTCGAATCAATCAAGAAAATGTGGAATACTCACGGCTTTGAGATAATGCTAGTTCTGTCTCTTATTTTTATAGCCATATTTGCACTGTGTAGAATAGGAAAGAAAGGTTCATGGGCTTCATCTTATTCTTATGATCCACGACACTCACAAGGCCCGATTGATAGAAAACGTGGTCCTCCCAAAGAAAGTAGTGGTGAACGAGAATGTCGAAGAGTGTTACAGAAAATCTTCAATAAACCATTCAAAAATTGTCGTCCAGACTTTTTACTCAATCATGTAACAGGAGGACGGTTTAATTTAGAGTTGGATTGCTACGAAGAGTCTCTCAAGTTGGCAGTAGAGTATAATGGACAGCAGCATTATAAGTATGTTCCGTATTTTCACAAGAATAAGGAAGCTTTCTATAATCAAATGTATAGAGACGAACTTAAGTCTCGTATGTGCAAGGATAATGGAGTAAACTTGATTGAAGTTCCTAATACTGTCAAAGTAGAAGATATAGAGGGATTTTTACGTAAAAAATTACGTTTGATAGGGTATATACAATAAGTAATTATTCTTATAGAAATAGAATAATTACAAAAACTGTTCCAGATATTCTGGAACAGGTAATCCAAGTACTGCTCCGGACATACCTCGTGTACATGACCCGCAACTCTGACTCATTGGATTACAATCATCCCCACAAAAACAACATTTCCCAATGCCCATATCATCTTGTGGTTCTTCTTCATCTGTTTCTGACCCAGCCTCAATAATCTCATCGATATCCTCTTGTGCCTGTGCAACAATAGCATCGATTTCGTCGTTTGTGTATAACCCACAAGCTTTGAGGATATCATTTACACATTTTTCTAATATATCTTTTGATTGTTTTTTTAAATCCATTTTCTTCTCCTTTTAGAAGCTTCGATTAAAATTCATTTTTTTCTTAATTGCTTAAAATAATAATACACGCTATGAGAGATAGAATAAATAGGGATACACCAATCATGATTGCGTATGGAGGAAGTTTACGGAAAAATCTCCCAATGTATCTTTTCTTCTCCGCTTTGTTCTTTGCTAATTTTAAACGTGTTAACAAAGTTATTGGCCCAAAATGATCATTTATGTGGAGAATATCTTCATCTGTCATAAGAAAACATTTTTCTATCGTGACTCCATTCACATCTGGAATACATCTATTATCGGACCCTCTGAATCGAAATATGGGTCTATTATTAATATCCATTTTCCATTCTGGTAACTTGTGTAGATTTGAATCCACCTTCGATGGATGAGTTAATGGATTAACCAATACATATATTGGTGATAACTTGTCTTGGGTCCATCCTGTTGGGTCACATGGAGGTTTTGGGTCAAAAGATGGATAACTTGTTTGGGTAGGAGTAATATGTAAATAAAGAGGTACAGTAGCTGGGACTTGTTGCGTCCATGTCATAAAAGATACTGCGTCATTCTGAATATCAAATGGATCGTATGCGTACTTTACATTTTCCGTACCCCATGGATCTTTTCCAAGTTTTTTAGCGTTAATAAGTTTTAATCCGGTAGGTATTGGCCGAATCATGGGAGAAAACGCATAGAATGATCCTGTTATTTTCCAATTACCATATTGAGGAGGAGATTCAGTACATTCTAACAGTTCTTTACCAGTATGTGTTTGTATTCGAGTAGGATAATTAATAAATCCAAAAAATGTACTTGTTGCTGGATCGTTATAGTGTAAAATACAAAAAGGAGAAATAATGATGGATCGTTTTTGTTCTACTTTGCTCATTTATATTATTGTTATATATATAATTTTGGATTGATTATATATAATAAGTTGGTTGATTTACTCCTTTCCCTTGCGTTGTCTCCTCTTAGCTCGGGCAAAACGAGGTAGATTACTCTTTTGCAACGCAACGGGAATGCCCTTCTTTCTATCTTTCTTGACAGTTTTCTCATCCTCTGAATCCTCCCCGGAATCATCAGATCCGTCTTCCTCTGATCCGTCATCATCGGAAGAGGTTTGGGGGGTATCAGTCAAATCCTCCTCATCAAGATCTTCTCCGTCAATATAATCTTCAATTTGACCATATCCAAGAACATCAAATACTTTTACCATTTTCTTTTCATTCTTATCTTTCTTACGAAGATTTAAGACAACCTTATCAAGAACACCATCAAACTTGCGATGGAATGAGTGATGATTCAACTCGAGCTTTGTCAGTTCTTTGGCTGTGGTCTCACTGATAAAATGCTCCAAATCTAGATCAAACGTGCTTAAATCATCGAGGATATACCAATCAACAGACTCGAGCTGTTCTTGTAGATGTTTTAGATTATTTTCATTACCTTCGTATCTGATACAGTAGTACCAACTTTCGCACTCTTCTCCGCTTGTCTCCATGAGGACAGCGTATTTATATTCTGTAGGGCGAGTTTTGGGTTCTTGGACAATACAGTCCTCGTGCACGGTAGTATCAACTTTAGGATCAGATTTCTGATCAGTTGTTGATTTTGATTTGTTTTGTTCTGACATTTTAAGTTAGGAACCATGTTCTTTTAAATAAATATATAATGTTCCCCCTAAAAATATTTTGTTTATTTTTATCATGTAATACACGATAAAAATAATTTGTTTATTCATCAACCAGCTCATCTTCATCAGACGGCTCATCTTCATCAGACGACTCCTCTTCATCTTCGACAACAGGCTCTTCATCCTCGGACTCTGACTCATTCTCTACAGTCTCTGCATTATCTGCATTATCTGCATTATCTACGGTTTTCTTTGTCTTTGTAATTTTCTTGACCGGCTTGTCAGAAAATCCATTGGTTGAAAGCCCTCGAATGGAAGAAATAAACTCGATATCTGTAAGCATTAACTTAACACGCCCAGCATGAATAGCAGCAGCGTTAGCATCCTTTAGAATACCGACAACATACTGCTCGATGAAATACTGTAAGATAATAAATACATCCTTTGAAATCTTCATACCAGTGTTATTCTTGTTCACAACCTGACGAACAAATCGCTCAAAAGGGAACTTGGCGAACGTAAGACAGTTGCTCATCTTCTGGAACTTCTTGATCTCACGGAGAGCGACAGTTCCTGGACGGAAGCGATGGGGTTTCTTCACACCAGCAGCATCAACAGTCTTAGTCTTCTTCTTACGTGGCTTCTTAGTAATAAGACACGAGTGGATGTAAGGAACAACACCCCCACCAAGAAAAGAAACATTAAGCTTATCGAACAAAGTTGATAGCTCCTGATCCTCTCCGACAGACAGTTGAAGATCTCTGATAGTAATACGCATTCGTTTATTGTTAGTGGCAGACTTTGACGCAAGAATTAGAATCTCAGCGACAAGATACTCTAGGACAGCTGCAAGGAACACGGGAGCAGTGCTTGTAACCATAACCTTGGAATATCCAAAGTTACGCAGGAACTTCTCTGCAATGGAAGGCGGAAAAATAATACCGGCCTTACCTTGACGGGAACTCCCCTTAGAAGCTTCTGCACTAAACTTCTCAACTGACTTAACACCTTCACGAATAGAATTTTCGGCAAGATCTCCAGAGAATAGAACTCGGACAGTGTTGGCTACCTCCTTATCGGACATGGTCTTCTTCTTGGCAATCTCGGTAAGACGAGTAACTACTAGAGAAATAGTACGAGCGACTATACAGAGAGCGCTATTAAGTTGTTGTTTGGAGTTGGAGGTAATACCGTTCTTATCAGCAACTTGCTTTAGAACTTTAGAGATGTAGGTTTCAAAGAAACGAGATTTCTTCCTTTTAGCAGCAGCGCCCTTATCGGAGGCGGTGGCCTTATCAGGAGTTGTCTCCTTGACACGAGGTGCAGTCTTGGTTTTGATTCCAGCTTTTGATGACATTTTGTTTATTGAGCATTATCCAATCTTTTAAATCGAGTAATTCGATAATGAAAATTTTAAACAAAGTTGTCAACTCATATTTAAAAACAAAGAAATCGTTCTTATAAATGGAAGATATTACTAAACCATCTATCACACGTTTGGCACGCCGTGCCGGTGTAAAGAGCGTCTCTGATGATTGCTTTAACGCTATTCGTCACCTCATTGCCAACCGTCTCGATGAGCTTATTCTTGCTGCACTTATTGTTAACTCTGAACATCAAACTAAAACGCTCATGTCCGACGATGTATACGACGCATTTAGTCTTATTGGACAGAATGTAACTCAATCTTCTGATTTGGGTACAAGTACTTGCTCTAAGTAAATAGGTAAATTTTATATGTGAAATCACATATAAAAAATTTTGTTTGTGCGGGAGAACTAAACTTTACAATTAATTATACCACAGACTTTCCATACAAGAGGCCAACCTTGATGTAGTCGGGCTCGTCAATCATTCGTATTGTATAGTTCTCTCGACACGGTGGCAATTGTCGCCTCCTGTATATTCTTGTAAATTATTTATATATTCTTAAATATGTTTAGACAAATGCATGTACTTGTACATCAGCCATACCAGCTCCTAGAGTGGTAGCAAACTCATTTGCCATATTAACACCACCAGATGTAGTCTGATAACCACCAGATGTGGCATATTGAAGTTCTCCAAGAGCGCGGGCAGTTCCGTTGTCAGGTCCTCCAAGAACATTCATCGCACCTTGATGAAGATCAATATTAGGGCTAACAGCAACATTGAACCAACCAGTTGAGCATGGAACAATCGCAAGATCACCACGGATGGGATCACCCTGTGAACGAAGTCTACTATGTCTGTTAGCATAGATGTAACGATCGTATACATGAGGCATATCAACCTGACCGGCAGCGTTAATTGTCGTCATATCACCAACAGCCAATAGACCATCCGATATAGCATGAGTTGTATGATCAGAATCATAGATCTTGTTCATCGCATCAGCGTAATCAGGATCATTCATAGATACCTGTCCACCGAGTGAGATACCTCCCTTACCACATGAAGGGACGCCACAACCGCCTCCACAACGTCCCTTACTGCAAAAATTTTCACGAGTATTTTCGTAACCCTCCTTGGCCATGTCAGCCATACCGAGAGCATCACAAGGAACTCCTTGATTCTTGTAACTTGGTAAATTGTATCTGATATTAGCACCATAGTCAACACCTCCACTCATACGAGGAGACAATAGACCCTGAAAGTTAGGCTGTGAATAGAATTTGTCGTTTCCTAGCATAGCCTGATAATTGTTTTGCAGGGCATAACCCCCGTATGTGGAACCCTGTGGGTGAACTTCTCTCATAACTTTAACAGTTCTACTAGGACCATTCCAAAACCCTTCGGAAACAGCAGGTGACATATTCGTATTACAAATTGCGAATACAGTGACAACTAATCCAACAAGTGTGAAAAAGAATTTAGAATCTAACATTTTATTTATACTCTAGAAAGATAAATAAAATAAAAATAAATTATGTTTTTTTTCATTACCGGTTTTTACTTTTGCTTTTCTTTTTCTTGGATGCTTTTTCTTCCTCCAAAGTTTTAAAGCATTTGTCTATATACGATTTGCGACCAGCTGCGTGGACTACACGTACTTTGCTACGTTTTTTCCAATCAAATCCAGTTGCCTTTTCAGACATGATGTACAACTAGATTTATATCCGGAAATGGGTGCGCCGAAGAGTTCGGTAGACGCCAATTGTATCTTAGGGTTGTACTTTTTCCATAGAAAGACCTATAACAATTTTTCTCTCACCATCCCCGTGATATCCAATACCGCTCCTTTCTTCATAATAATAATTCCCTTCAGCATTTAGATTCTTTGCCTTATCTCCAAGAATCTTTGGCAATCCTGCTCTAATACCACTCAGGTATGGTAGCTCGTCGAATGGTTCAACGCTAAAGAGTGTATCATTCTCATGATCTACAACAATGGTATTGGTTGTCTGTTAAAGTATCACTGAGCATATACAGTTCGGCTGTTACTCCTTTTTTCTTTAGTTTCTTTTGAATTTTCCGTAATTCTTCGTAATTCTTCGACCGAAAATCCTCGATCACTCATGTTACCCATCTCTTCTCCTCCTGTATGGAGAATAGCTACTTCTCCAAACGTGATAGCGTACCTCCGATCAAAATTGGGCTTTTTTTAGGTGCATCGTCATCAGATTCATCCTCCGATGAACTTGATTCAGATTCTGGTTCTTTCTCCTCAAAAAATTCCTCGACTTTTTTGTACATTGACATATATTCTTCGGCTGAATCACAGTTTCTTTTCTTCGATTTTTTCTTTGGTAACTTTCCCAAAAGAACTTCTCTGTCTACATTATATATTCCTTTTGCTACCTTTTGTAGAGTATGCACATTGGCTGTGTATGTTTTCGTGTTAACGCTGTTTGTAGAGAGTAAGTCTGCAAAATTCTCCATATAATATTCTCGATGTTCGTCAGACATCTTGAACATTCCTTGGTTAAGGAACACATGTTCAATAATATTCTTATATTCTGATAAATCTTCACCGACTTCTCCATACTTTGACAGAAGATTTAGAATTACATCTGGAAGGAGGAATGTTTCCTCGGTATACGGAGAGATCTCTAGTGACTTAAACGACTGAGCAAGATCGTATTCTACTTTCTCATCGGACTTTTCACTTAATTTAGCTCTATAAGAATGTCTGATCTTTTTCATCGCCTTTTTATACTTTTTACCAGAGTCCTCGAGTTTTTCCATATCGAGGTAATGTAACATCAACTTGTGTACAGATGTTACACTCTCTTCCAATGTCTGTGCTGCGTAATACGCAAAAAACAGATTCACCGGTTCTGGGAAATCACATTCGATTACCCTGTCGAATACATCGATGAAAGATTGTGTCTTCTCCTCTTGTGAAGATGCAAGGACATACTCAAATACCTGACGAGGATTTCCACGGTTGATCCGGAAAATAGGAAAGTCAATCTTTTCATACGTGAAATTGTATCCGAAAGTCTTGTTGATATACTTGATAAAATCTCTTGGTGTCTTCAATTCTAATTCATGCTTGTCACTCGAAATCATCTCTGTATACTTCTTTGCACGCGAGATGAAATACTGTACATCAGAAACTCCCTTTGCTCCTGTGGTCCTAAATTGCTTTCGTCGGTATCCTGTACCAGACATAAAGTTCGATAATTTAATAACATCTCCAACATCTTTCTTGGACAGATTCTTCTGAGTAACAATATTCAAAGATGTAAGGAGAATGCTGATGATATCCTGAATCGTGCTCATCTTGTACATATTGATGTAACCATGATGTTCGTTGTTATGGATGACATGAGACTTTCCATAGTCGATGATGACAGGAATAATACTTGTTGTCACACGGAAGACATTAGTTCCATCAAGCATATAGTCAAAACTGATCGGACGTGGCGTCTCTTGGATCATAATGTTCCATGGTGTCAAATCATAGTGTACAAATCCTCCCTGGTTCTGAGCAACCTCGAGTGCCATCGCAAGCTGAATCAGAATGAAAATATAGTCTTGTATGTTGAACTTGTCACTTTGAAGCCACTTATCGAAAGTCTGCCCGTGAATATTCTCCATGATAACAATATTCTTGGTTGGTCCGTCAAACTTCCCAAACACATAAGCAAAGTTTGGAATGTATTTGACGATTTCGTTGATAACTTTAGTACCAATATAAGCCTCGTGGATATTCTCTTGTTGCTTCATAGCATCTGTACTTGCCTTGATGATAAAGGAGAAACCTGCTAAACTATACTTTTGTACCATTACTGTCTTTGCTCGGTTGGTAAAAATGATATCACCCTTTGTAGCAACATCTGTAAAAGTAGATTCTTTGTTGACCATGTTGATGATCCACTCCATTCCCTTCAGAACTCCAATAGATCTCGCCTGTCTGGGGATCATACCAATATCAGAGATCGTTTTGTCAGTAGGAGGATATGTAAGATCGAGAGAAGTTTCTAATCGTATTTGACGCTGGAGAGGAGTTTCTGTGTTGTATAAATATACACCAGACTGTTTCTTCAAATCAATGACAATCTTCTGTAGATAATCCAACGTTCCATCTTTTTGTAGATATTGAAGATAGAATTTCCTTGCATTTTTGGCGATCTTCTTACATGTCTTATCGTTTGTACGACACCACTTTATCTTTTCAATCAAATCGGAAAGATCTGCCTTGATCGGTACATATTCAACCATAGGCTTCATCAGACTTCTGAACCACAACCTATATTTAGAGTCTGCAAGGAGAATGCAACACCCCATACTCATCTCTAACGACAAACGAAATGCAGATACATGTCCGTCTACGTGAACAAGGTATTTATATTCTGACTGTTGCAAAGGAGAAACAAAGGATGCTAGATGAATACCAAGCTTATTCATCTCAGGAATGTTGATAGTTTGAAGATATTTTTCGTTCTTCAACTTTCTCGGACGAGTCTGCCACTTAGATATCCCTGCATCGAGTAGAGGACCATCTTTGTCAGGAGGAGTATGCACTGAAAGATAAGCTAGCTTGAGACGAACATTTGTGTTCACAGTAACACCACACCCTGTACTCGCGCCTCTAAATATTGCAGTAGGTTTCTTATTCTTCCATTTTATCTTGAAATCTTCTGGTTTAGGATAAGTTTTGCATTCATTACCAAAGAACTTTCCCTCGTGACTCCCAATCCTTGCCCAATCATCCCCGGTAGGAATAGGAACGTCTGCGTGTTCATCTGTTGTAACCATAGATAGAATGGGAGAGTATTGATCGTAGTCATGGGAAAGAAGAGGATGATCGTCTCCAAACATGTGATCGTATGCTTCGGTACCGTTTCTCTTGATGACAGGGAAATCTCTCCTGTTGACGAAAAATTCAATGTCTGGAACCTTTCTGTTGGCACATAATTCAAGAAGCATATCACTCATATTTGCAATATTTGTATCACCCTCGTTGATAGGATATTCCGACCGGACCAAGCAATTGTTTGCGTACCAGTTGTCCGGAAAACGATTAACACTGACTTTGTAGCGTTTTCCCATCATTTTGTTGATATGAGTGAGAAAGTTATACATTGTCCCAAACTTGGGATCGATCTTAATTCTGTCTCCCCAATCATTAATGAATCCCTTTTTGCTGAAAGGTAGAAAAACCTTCAACTTGTTATCCTGGATCTTAACGAACACTCCTTTCTTGAACTTGTTAAACATATACTGGAAAGTGTTGTCAACACAAGTAGCATTAAGATTCTGGTACTTGGCCCATGACACATCTTCGGATAAGTCTACATCAGCAAACTTGTTTTCACTCAGTTTTATTCTTGAGATACAGACATCTCCATTGGATCGGTCTCGGTACTCCTGAAACTGATCCTCATCGCCTGCTGTAAAATGCGTTTGTTTAAATTCACTGTACCTGGGATTAGTAATAATCTTTTGCCTGTTTGCTTTAGAGCATTCAGCGGCTGAATGATAATAATCTGGTTTCTTTTGAAAATGAGCAGTAGTAGTCATATCGATATTTATATAAGGGTAGTTATTATAAATCAATTTTTCTTATAACAGATTAAATAAATGTTCAGATACTGGAAGGAAACATTACTAATTTTAGTTATAGGATCTATTATTGGTATCGTGATTTACTTTGCAACTCGATCGAATGGAGGAGGAGGCGATGGTAAAAAATGCCCAAACAACTGTTCGAATAACGGGTCATGCACCAACGGTATATGTAATTGTATCAAAAACTATTGTGGAAAAGATTGCTCGGTTAGTTGCTCATCTACAAACATTTTTATATTCAGCCCTAAGACGGTCAAAGTTCAACCAACTGATTGGAAAATAGACCCTAAAACTCTTGCAGGTAAAATAACAGACATGTCACCTGCTAATATTCAGAAAGAATTTCCAAATATATCAGATAGATATAGCAAAACATATAATCTACTAGGAAAGGAGGATTTTAGTAAACTTGGATCATTCGTTAAATCTGTCCTCAATTGGGATAGTCCATTCTCAGAGTATGGTAACAAATTCCCGTACATTAACTTTAACAATGACATGAGATCCGGAGGATATATAGCATTAACTCAGAGACATCTAGCATTCATATGTGCTAATACACTATTTGGGAATACCCTGAGTATGACCAACAATTCTCTTTCAAAGGTAGCAGCTGATTGTACAAATACGGATCAGTTATTTTCCTGGCTAAGTTTCCTTCTTGTTCTAAGCCAAGAATTGATATCAGGAGATTTCGGTACTCTTGTCATCATGTCCAGAGGTGTTTTGACTGATGATGCATTTACTGCTCTTCGAAACAAAGCAGGTCAACTAATCAATGTTAATGTTACACGGTATAGAGAATCGGATACATCTCCAGACTTTATGAGTATGGGAAAACCAGGACAGAGTTTAGTTGACATTAGTGGAGGAAATATAGGAGGGGGAGGAGAATTTTGTCATGTTAGTAATACACAAGATGAAACGTTGATGATGTTTTATCCAGAAGTGGTATTTGGTATTATTTTTAGCGAATATATATCTGGATCAGCACCTACAGAACCAAAGATAGCACAACCAGCATTATGGTTAGGAGTAAGGAGATATGTAGATCTATCCACTGGTGAATTACGTGATCATATTGCGACATGTGGTAGAATGACTAAACCCAATACTGGTAATATGGTTAAAACAACTACAATGGGGTTGAATAAACAACCTATATATAAATCATCTTTTGCTGGATTTCAATCAAGTGGGACAAGTTGTCATAATCTTGAACTAGCTATTATGAATTTATGCGCGGATCAGAGAAATATCGGAAACCTTCAGAATAAAGGATTTCTTTATAATATTAAACAATGCGCAACAATGTTCTCGCATAGTTCTTATCCAGATGAATTGGGAGAAGTATTAGGAAATGTTATACAGTCGGTTGGTACAGGTCCTTGGGGTTCTGGTGTTTGGTGGGGCAATTCACAAATGTCTTTTATAGCAATGTGGGTTGGTATTTCAATAGCTGGTAATCTAGATTTGGATTATTATTTATACGATGCATTTTGTGAGAATCCTGGTAATCAATGTTATCTACTAGGAAAGGATGATTGCTTAGAATGTTTAAAGTCTCATTATATTGGTGTAAAAAACTTGGATGATGCTAACAAGCAATGTGGAAATGGTCCATCCCTTTCTAATATTTTATCGATGTATAAAAATGATCAGGTTAACTCACTGTATCAAAAAGTTATGGACAATGTTAAACCATGTACTGAACCATGTACTGTTTCAGTATTTAGCCAAATAAAAAATAAATGAAAATAAAAAGGAAACTTAAAAATTAGATCAAACATGGCTTACCAACAGAACCAAAGTGTAAAGATCGTATTCATCGGGAACGGTGGGATGTGGAAAAACTACGTATCTCAATATGCTACGCACAGGAAACTTTGAGCGTAAGTATATACCAACAATGGGTGTTGAGGTATAGCTGTCCCATTCTCATAAGATTGGATTGTTTTCGGTGTAACATTAACCTTCTGTGCTAGATCCTTTTGTGAAAGCTTAGCAGCTGTACGAGCTATCTGCATCTTCAATGCAAAAGATACCTTCTCAGTTGTAAATGAGTCCAAATTCTCGATGAGAATTTTTTTTCTTCTGAGGGTATTGATTATTTGCAACTGATATTGTTTCTCCCTTCTTTTGTTTAATCTTATTTAACTCTTTCCTCGATTTTCGTAGAAATACTACTTTAAGATCTTGAGGTACTTGCATTTATATTTCTTAAATTAATACTCATCCTTTTTCTTCTTAATCTTTTTAAACTTGAGCTTTCTCTGTTCCGTAGGAGAACCTCTGCGAGCTTCCATTATCTCATCGAACAATTTCTCTGGGCTTTCTACACCTCTTCTTTCTAATACATAGATAGCGTCTGCTCTGGCATCAGCCTTCTTCTTTGTTCGTCTTTTAGTCGCAGTTTCTCTAATGATAGCAGTTCCCTTATATTTGAGACCCGGTTGATCCTTCGAATCGAGATATTCATCGATCTCAGCTTCTATTACTTTTGCGCATTTTCTTAACGCTGCCCCTCTCTGCTGGAGAGATTTTAGTTCGCTTTTTATAGAGTTTAGTTCATTTACTTTACCCTGTATAGACATTTATTGGCAAGCAATAACATCTTTAAATTTATGTTTATTATCTTCATTAATAATAAAAAATGAGCCAAACTTACAAAATACATAGATGGGACTCTGTTATTTTTGCGAATAAGGGTATGAATCCGATACCCACCCCAATTATCTATGTTAAACCAGATGATGAGCTGTTAAAGTTTGCTAAAGATAATTCTGATGCATTGCTCGTCAAATTACATGCTCCTGGTAGTATATACGATCAGAAGAGGGTGACAGGTGTATGGGCTAAAAGCTCTATGATTCCTAACTGTAGAGAGCATTACTTTGAGAAAACAAAACTATATGTAATCGTTCTTCAAGCACCTTGGCATGGTTATCCGGATTGTCTAGGAGAATGTGAGATTTTTGGATTAACAGGGGGTATACCAGTGAAAGAGATTAATCATGTACCGTTGACCAAACCAGATCCTGTTCACAACGTGAAAGAAAACTTTACTGGAGGAAAATGTTGTGCCGGTAGCATACCTGTAGCAGGAATCGCGGGTATTGTCATGGCAGTTCTAGTATTGATAGCTGCTGTATTATATATAAAAAACAATTAATCATTCATAATATAAATAACATAATCATGAAAATACAATCAATATTTTTACTCATAATTTCTATCGTTCTTGTAGTAGTTTCATCGTGGAATTTAAGCGTTTTTGTTCGGTTGAGCGACGCATCTCCTCAATACACAAACGACGATCAGTTTGATAGCGCGTGTCATGTATCTAAAAAATATGTTAAAACAGGTAAAATAGTATCAATCGTTATGTTGGTATTATCTGTTATTTTAATGATTGGTAGCAGTGTATGTATCTACAAAAACAATGTCTAATATTTTATTAATGTTTATTAATAAAAATTAAGCTACTTCTTTTTTCGTCGAACCAGCGTCCAGTTCGATTTTGGAAATTTTCTGTCCATGAGCTTATGGAATGCAATTTTGGCATAATGGTTCAGTACAATATTCCCATCGCTGATAGCATTCTCTAGACAATCCATTTTAATCCATGTAATTCCATTAGCATCGTTATCTTCCATTCCTTCTTGTACTTCAATATCACAAGTATCCATTTCTAGATAGTAGTAGATCGCACGATTCCTTATTTTTACAGCTTTAGTAAAATCATCAGAAGAAATGTCAAGACCTGTTTCTTCCTTTACTTCTCGAACGGCACAGTGGCGTTCTTGCTCTCCTATATTTAGGGTTCCTTTTGGAGGTCCCCAAAGATGTCCACGTGATTGTACTAACAATACGCGATCTTTTTGCGGATCATAGATGAACACACCTGCTTTCCTGTAATTTCTGTTGAAATATCTAGGTGTAGGCCTGTACGTCTTTATTTTAACCGGACAACATCCATCACGGCAATAATATGTTTTCATAGTTTTCTATTTATATGATTATTCTTCTTAAATACTAGATTCGAAGATGGTGTACATTAAGTGATTCAACTCGACCAATCCTGTTAGCTCTTCCTATAATTTGGTTAAGGGTAGAGTTGTCCATTCGGTGGTATACTATAATATCAGAAGACTCTTGTAAGTTTATACCAGCCCCGTTAAAACGAGAATTAAGGAATATTACTCTGATGTTACCATCTTTGAACGATCTGATATTCTTTTTTCTTTCGTTCACTCCACCATTCACTTCTATAAAGCCAATATCGTGTGTATTTAGACATTTTCTAATCACTGAAAATGTCTGATCCCATGCCGAGAATATAATGAAACGGCCTTTTGGATTACTTTTAATCAAACTAATTGTAGTGTTAATCTTTGTTTTTAATTGCTCTGGTTCTTTCATACGTTTTACTGTTAGTTTCGATTCGTCCATATTAATGTAAATGAGTTCTTTCGATGCGATTGACTCTCTGCATAGAGGACATGAATTTTTATTCTCTAACCATTTGAGTAAACATTTACCACAGAATACGTTTTGACAGTTAGGTTCCATAACAGGGTCTGATATAGGAGAAAAACATATTGAACAATCCCCTTTAAGGATCTCATCGTATCTAGAATTTAATTCGCTTAATTGCGCATCAATCCGTTCGATTTTCCCTGTTACTATATCAATCTGTTTCCTTTTGTTCTTTATTTCATACACTTTCAATCTAGACTCCAACTCATCTCTCTCGAATATCTTCTTTTGTCTAACAAGTTCAGCGATATTTTTTGTCTCGCCTCCACCAAGTGCTTTAATAGCACCTTGGATATTACCAGCAGATATCATCTGTGTAATGTTCGCAGTTACCAATCCAGAAACAGCTTTGTATATAGGATTATAACACTTATAGTGAATATGGTTGGTTGGAGGCATCTCAAACGAATACTTAATAAACTCATCACTGTTCTTAATGATCATAAAGGAGAATTGGGTTGTGAACGACGCCCAGCTCCCATTTCCGACAATATCGTACATAAAACTGTTTCTGCAGTTTCTATGCTTTGCTGTTATTGCATCTGGTGTTGCAGTGACTAACCAAATAAATCCCGCGACTATTCTATTCATCGCGGGGACCTTTAGATGCCCGGGTTCATCGAAAATGAATCTTTTCCATGCTATACCTGAATACTTAGACACTAGTTTATTATACATCGTAGGAGTGACGAGAATAATGTCGTAATTTTCAATCAACACAGTCTCTACAAGCTTTCTGGTTGTGATCATCTTCACAGACAGTGGTGTTTTCTGGCATTCTTCGTACCATTGATGGATGATGGACTGACTTGCAAGAACTAAAGTCACGTCTAGTTTTTCATATTGTTTTGTTGCTGTCATTTTGATTCGACCTCCTGTGTATGTTGTTATAACAGACTGTTCGAACCGCGTTTCCATATCCCATTTCATTTTATCTCGATACACGAGAGTGACCATAGCTAGAGTTTTTCCATATCCAGTTTTATCAGCATTGACGCTAATATTTGTATCTATAATAGTATCTCCGCGTATGACACGCTGTGTTTTTTCTCTTTCTTCCATCTCATATACACTGGCGCGTTGATGTTGATATAATTGAGTTTTTAAGTCTTTCGGTTGAGGTATTAACGGTATATGTTCAAAAGTCTCTTCACTTATCATTTATATTATAAATGATAAGTTTTAAATTGTCTAAATAACCACCTTTGTATCAAGCGATCCATCCTTAACAATGTGACTTCTTGTTGAATATCCAACAAGAAGTCGAACAACTTTACCATTAACAATTTTTTTGGGAGATATTATAGCAACAGGGAATGTTACTTTTATTGGTGTTTTACTCATCGTTGTTCTATCAAGGGGTGATACAGTCGCATAAACACCCCATATAGCACTCTTAGGCGAGCAATCATTTTGAACATCTTCTGTTGATACGTTATAAGACATTTGTTGCATACCAGATGTTGTACTTCTTACGATTAAACCATTCACCAAAGCCAAGCCTGTTATGTTAACCCTCATATCATTATATGGAAGAACTCCGGTAGGTAACGGTACATTATTGGTAACATAAATAAAGCCATTGTCATCAGAAAGTTGATTACCGGCAGTATAATCATTAAAAGTTATATTAACGAGTGTTCCAGGAACAAATCCTGCTAACCATAATAGTAAATCTCCTGCTCTGCTAATGGATACTGACCATTCCGACCCGGCCACTGGCACTCCTGATACTCCTGGTACTCTTGATAAAATCACAGATTCAATACTTATACCATTAAAATTATAATTAGAAAATGGCCATTTAGGGGGGATATTTTTTGGATCGCATGCATGAACAGTCTTATTATTTTTATCAGGTAATACTGATTGGGATTGCAGTGATCTTCCTATTGTTCCTTTAGTATTATTATTTTTCGTACATGAGTTATATTTGGTGTAATAAATACCGAAAAGTACAGCAAATACAAGTGATATAATTATAAATACGTAAATTAACATTTTATTATAAAACATTTTATTAAAATTTATCCAAACTATCAATTAATGTATTACACCATCGAAATGTTCTGTTAATGGATGTATGATGTTGATCATATACTTTATATTGAGAAGAAGAAAGAAAAGATGATAAAAATTTAGTATATACCTTTTCAGATTTAATCTCTTTGATTGTGTACATAAACTGTAGATACGGAAGTATTTCTGTAAAAAAGGAGATGTTCTGGAAATATCTTTCAATTAGTTTGAGGACTTGCTTCTTTTGTGTTTTTAACTTTTTGGAATTTATTTTAATATTCAGAATACGTTTAGAATCATCCTGGATCTTTATGATGTTCGGAAGTTCAAGTTTTTTATATTCCCATAACATTTTATAATCTGTGCTAATCATATTTGACCTGGATTTAGAGATAATATCCTTCATCTTTTTTATTTTATTTTTCAGTTCTTTGGACTTTAGTTGTTTGTTATACCCTCTCAACACATACAACGAATATTTTGACATAATATAACTAGAATTTGATGTGACACACTCGTCAACCATCTTAATAGCTTCCTCTCTTCCTTTTTTAGACTGTTTAAACATATCATCGTATGTCTGGATAGTTGTAGAAAAAGATAAAGGAACGTATATATCTCTATCTTTTTTCGTCATATACATCGGGACAATATCTTGATATTCTGGTTGAACCAGGATCCAGTTAAGAAATTCAAGAGGTGTATATGTTGTAACACGTGAATAGCTACCCTTCTTTGCATATTCTTTGTTTGCATTGTCCAATGATTTATCTCCACCAATTAAAAACTTATATGGATCGTCCTTACCGTAGAAAGACATCAGATTTAGTATCTGGCGTTGTACGTTTCCTTGAGCAAAGGTGCAACTGTAATACAAGAATTTAAACATATCTACTCCTGGTAACATATAGTGCATCATACCGTGTTCTGGGAATGTATAAGATCCAACTACGTTCCCATTGTGTTTTACAGTAGATAGACCAAAATCGATGATAACAGGCAGATATTCTTTTGCGGTTACCTCATAGACCATATTATCCAATGGTACACTATATTTACATTCATCTCTAATAGTTCTACACATTAGATTCCCAGTATGTAAATCAAAATGACAAAATCCAACTGTTCTTTGCGCTACCTCCAAAGCAAGCAATACTTGTATAAACATTCCCAGATATTGATGAAAATCCAATTTTTCATCTTCTAACATTTTTTGCATGTTTTCACCAGGTATGTTCTCAAAGACAACAAAAGGTATAGTTTTACTATCATCTTCTCCCTTGCAAAGAACACCTTTGTCCATTGGACATATAAATGCTCCAAAAGTATACACAAAATTAGGTAACGTGTATCTCAATTTATTAATTTCCGTAACACCTATAAAATATTCACGTATCATATCGTAGTAATCCGACTCACTGTCTTGAGGAAGTTTGATTATAACTTTGATATCGGAAAGAATATCAGAAAAGTAAATAAATCCAGCAGAACTATCAATGTCTATCTTTTCTAATTTTTTTACCCATTTGGTTACATGAACGGATAAGTGGAATAGACCGTGTTGTTTTGATTTAGCAGTTGACAGAAAAAGATTATCAAACATACATACAACAGCGTTCATATCAGCCCCATTTTTAAAATTATTGGTTAAAACATCCTTAACAATGGGGGTTGATATTTGATCAATATCTTTAGGCAATTTATCAAAAACTGTACATGATGAAATGTTTGTGAGATTTTTATTGATATATTCTACTTGTGCGTCTATTTTTGAATCACTCATTTACTTTGTTATCTGTTCATATAAATTTTCGAAAACATTTATATGAATTTATTCTATTTTCCAATTATTTTTATTTAATATATCTACTTTAGCATTCGGATTTCAATGTCTGCCTAACTGCATCTCCATTACTCTTCGATTCCTTGCATGTTGCATAGTTTCCCCAAGACGTATATCCGAATTCATCTGTGCGTGAGGCATTTGGCCTCTTCCTGTCATCCCACCAGCGTTAATGGTAGGCTTTAATTTATAATCGCGGCTATTCAAATCCGTTGAACTTTGACGCTGTATGGTTCCGTGATTAGTAGTAGCATGTGCAATTGGTCTGTTTCTTTTTTGTATTGCTTGATGTTCGTGCTGAGGACGTACATGGATATTACGGTGTTTATTTGTTGCCACTGTAGAAACAAGAACACGTCGTTGAAGTTCCAAATCCTTGTGGATACTCGCTTCCTTAGTGTGACCTGTCGGAAGTGGAGTGTAAGATATGTTCATAGCGTCCTTTGTATGAATATCGACGTCAAAAATATCCTCAATCGGAGTAATTTGGATAGATTGTGACATATTACTTTGCACAGAACTATGAAGAGTATCTTGAAGATAACGATCCGTATTCATATGCGAATTATCAACATATTTGACAGTTTCTCCAGAACGGTTAGCATACACATCTTCTACATAAACCGGTGTAGTGTTAATTTCTTTGGTTGGTTCACGTACATCTTGTGATGTAATATCCTGTGTTCTCGTACCTGTTACACCAGCACGGGAATCAAATTTAACTGGGTTCTTAATAACATATTTAACTTCAAAAGGTTCAATAAGTTGTGAATTCATTTTATATGTTGCCGTCGGACGAACACAAGCTTTTATAGTCGATTCCTTTACTTCTCTGTAGTTGCCACCAGGGCACATCAACTTCTTTGAGAAATCAGCGAAGCCCTTTTTACTGAAAGCTTCGGTATTTGTTCTTGGCATACGTGATAATGGTAATAGATTAAATGGTGTAACAATAGGAGGTCTAAATGCACCATCTCTGTTTACTCTGTATGGCAGATATGCTTGTCCTCCGTGCATTGCATTACCAGAGCTAGATCGATCGTTACCTACTGTTCCTCCAAAACCAGATCGTTGTCCTCCATTATTACCAGCATTACCATAATCAACACTAACAAATGGATTAATTCCTCTGGCATACATTGAAATAACTTCAGATGAGCGGTTCCCACTTTCATCGCACATTTCAGTCATTGAACTTGTATCTCCTACCTTATCGATACGTCTGGTCGTAATAGATTTAGGCGGATCTCTAAGTATGTTCATGTTGGTACCCCAACTTTCAACTGATGGTAACGTACATTTTCCACTTCCATATCCCACGATTCCTGAATATGATATTGACATTTTTATCTATATACAAGAAACTATAAATAAATATGTATGCTTATAAAAAAAATGAAATAGATAGTGTACACTATCTATTTTCAAAACATTCGTATGACAGATATCACGGAAAAATATATTAACATGGTTATTAGACGTCCACAGTATGGAAAAACGTCAATTTGTATGGAATCAATCAAACGACAACAAGATCAGTTACATATCATCATGACCATGAATACTCTCAAATCAAACAACCAGTTCTTCGACAGGTGTAAAAAAGTATTTAGTAATGATTTGGTCGTTTTTAATAGTAAACCTCCCAGTATAAAAGAATATAGTGATATACAAGAATATAAAAATATGAGAGATTCACATGCATCCAATGTTTTAGAATTGAAAAAAAGTATCATTAAAAAAGGTAAAAATATTATTATCATGTGTTGTCACCCCAAAAGATTCAAAGACTCTATCAATGAGTTGTTAGACTTACTATCGGATTCTAAATCGTTTAAACAAAAAATATGCATTCATATTGACGAAATACATGAATATATTAAAAAAAATAGAATGTATATTGAAGGATGGAATGAAAACGATTTAGTAAAAGATATCACCGGATATTCAGCAACACCCTTTAAAGTATGGGGTGAAGGTATATGGAAAAATGTTTATATAGTAGAAATTATCGAAAATAATAGTATATCCACATCACAATATTTCGGAGTAAAAGATGCTGAGATTATTGTATTTTCAGATTATGATAAAACTTGTATAGACATAGATATTCCAGATAAAATAAAACGGGTTGTTACAGGAAGTGCTTTAACAGAGTGGTATACCAAAAATCACACTTTTTTTGATTGTGGTGATGAACAAGACTTTTTATCTTTTGTAAAAACTGTTCTTTCTTATATAGAACTTGATGGAAACATTAGAAACGATCGTTTTTCATATAACTTTATACCAGCATATAAAAGGAAATCAACACATTTCGGTGTAGCATATATTATAGAAGAAATATTTCCCAACTCAGTTGTATTCATTTTTAACAGTGAAGTAAACTATGGTAATCGTTATATGCACAACAAGAAATTCCATAAATGTTCTAACGACAGCGAAACTTCTATACAAATCGCAAAAGTGCGAAAACTATACCCCAATAGTCCTTTTTTTGTAACTGGTTTTATTAACGTAAATATGAGTGTTACACTCATCAATGAGGAATTGGGAAATTTTGACAATGTATTCTTTTCACACAGCCAATATATCTCTAAACAACCAGAAATTTTATATCAAATGTGTAGATTTGTATTTAGATACTCCAGATGGAGTGAATATAATAAACAACTTATAAAGTGTACAAATTTGTGGTGTAGTAACCAAGAAGTCATTGATTGCTGTTTAAACTATGAAAATGACGTAATTAACGCTGAAAAAATAGGTGGGTCGTTGAGAACAATAGAAGAACTTACAAACAACTTTGCTAATATGGGAAAGAGAATCCCCGCTATCAGAAAACATGATGACATCTCCAAATACGTCGAAAAATATGAAATACAAGAATATCCAGTATATAACAAACACTTGGAGGATGTTATGTGGAATACAGTTCGTGAACAATATAAAATATTCAAAGGTAAATATCCATCAAAAAAATCAATTCCTTCTAAAAATGATGACGGATGGTATACCCATGTGTTCTCAACGACAATAAAAGGTATATTTACATCAGATAATATTAAGTCAAAACTTGATAATATGTCATGGCATTCCAATTTTCAACTCGTGAAAAACACCTTCAAATATGCACGTATTTATGTTGGGTATAAAAATATGGAAGATCAATCTTCTTATACTATTTTTTTAAGAATGACAACGTTGGTTGAGAACGATGAAGTGCGTTCTCATCTATTATTGTAAAAAAATCAGCATATACTCCTTGATTTATCTTTGGAATACAATAGTAAAATATCGCTTTATATCACATTTTTGCTATTCCAAAGGAGGAGATAACATTATAATAAAGAAATCTATAGAATTTTTTAAGAAATAAATTATATGTATAAAAATTTATTTCTAACAAAGTAGGAAATGTTTTTTGTATTTTCCCAAAAAATAAAATTTCTAACCCCTAATTAAAATCTCAACACACATTTTTTGTGTTGAGTCCAAAAGTAAAAAAATCAAGGCATAACAGTCTAAACACGTCATGAAAATTCCTGAACGTTTCTGAAAATTCCTGAGCGTTCCTGATTTTTCAGAAACATGTTTAAAGGAGAGTGTTTTATGTATAAATGCAATGCTCTTTTTGTACAAATACTTTTAACAGTAAAAGTTCATTAAAACACCATCAAAAAACAGCTAGATATTGTTTAAAATTACAGGGAGTAAAAAGCAAATGTTATGTATGTTCAACATGTGAGAAAACCTTCTCTAATAATTACAATTTATCTGTTCATATTGTTTCATGTAACCAAACCAAAGTAGCAGTTAAGCTAAAGAAAAATTTGGATACGATCGAAAGTAAATTAGAAAACGCACTCACTTTGGTCGAACAAAAGGAATGTATAATCAAAGAGCAAAAACAACAGATAAAAGAGCTACAAGACAAGCTTGAGAATGTGGCTATAAAGGCTGTTCAGCGTCCAACGACATCTAATAAAACACAGATAAATAATTATATACAGAATATGAAGCCGGTGACAGATGAGTCATTGTTGGATAACGTACAGCATCTAACGATTGATCATATAAAGAAGGGACCAGAGGGGTATGCGGAGTATGCGTTGGAGTATCCACTAAAGGATAGGATGTTGTGTTCAGATTATTCTAGGAGAAAGGTAAAGTTTAAGGATAATGAGGGGAATCTTATTACGGATCCAGAGATGACAGTATTGGCGAAGAGGTTTTTTGAGTCAATAAAGGAAAAGAATAAGGAATTGATATGTAAATCAGCCAATGAGTTGAAGGAAAAGTTGGGTGATGATAATGTGATGGATACGGTAGTAAAGTTATTCGATTACAAATCTGATATAGAGAAAGGCTCGTATGGAGAGAAGACAGAGTTTCACCATGATTTTGTAAAACAGGTGTGTAGTCAAAGTATAAAGGAGTAAAAAATTTATATATTTCTCATATATAAATGGCAGACAATTTAACTCAAATGAGGATATGCGTTGAGAAACCGTTGCGACATGAAGAACATATTATGAAACATCTTAGTAACAGTGCCAATTCTCAGCATCATTTTAAAAAATTAAGTGCCGCGTTTATAACACAAAAAATGTGGCCTACGAATGCAAAAATCACTGTATCTTTTGTGGCATCACCGAATACCATTAAAAGTATTGATTGGACTCCAATTGCTGCTCTCAAAGGATTAAAGAATCGTGATGGTAGTAGCGTTAAGCTTGATCCAATCGAGGAAGAGATTCGTAAATTATCTCCGGTAGAAGCTGTTAAAAAAGTAGTTAGGGAACGGATACAACCATTAGTGGGATTGAAATTTGTCTTTATACCATATGGAGGTGTCGTGCGAGTAGGATTCAATCCACATGGAGGTTCTTATTCTCTCGTTGGTACTGATTGTATCAAAAGTGATGAAAGTACAACAATGAATTTTGGGTGGCTTGATGCAGCTACTATTATGCATGAATTTGGACATGTACTTGGAATGATACATGAACATCAAAATACAAAAGGAAAACCTATTCCATGGGATGATTCAAAAATATATCAATGGGCAATGCAAACACAAGGATGGGATCAAACTAAAACATATCATAATATTATTGAGAGATATAATGTAGATCAATTGAACGCGTCCAAGTTCGATTCACATTCTGTAATGCTTTACTTTATCCCTCCTCAATTCACAACTGATAAAAAAGGAACAAGTTCAAATCATATGCTTTCTAGAGAAGATGTAAGATATATAAGTAAGATATATCCAAATGGACCCATGACACCAGAAGAATTTTATAAAAATGTATATGGAGAATCGTTACATGATCCTGGAGGTGGTGGAAAGTTTGACTGGAAAATCCTTTTATATATACTAGGAGGTTTAGTGGTACTAGGACTTCTCATATTACTGTTTGTTAAGATGAGAGGTAAAAGAGGTGAAGGAAGTAGCGGGGGGAAAAAGATAGGATACTCTGAATGGAGAGCCAAACACGGGGCATCCCCTCGTAGCTTTACACCAAATAGATATTCGATGGTTTAGCTCTGAGTATATCCAAAACTATTATCCCACTCCGGAAGTCTCTTATATTTAGAATGTTTAAAGGACACGAATATCTTAACAAGATATTCGTCTTGGCTGTGTTTAGTACCATCTGAGCCTAAAAAATCACTCACTGAACCAAAACTTTGCTTTTCCGGTAGTTTATATAACAACGAATTGGGGATACCAGTGTTATATTCAGTGTATAAAATATAAACCATGTAATAGTCTTGGTTTTCTAGTGCCCATTTCATTAGAATTGTTTGAACTGTACACATTTATTCATATCATAATAACTTATTTTCTTTCCCTTAGGTTTTGTTTGATAGTTAACAGTTTTTGAGAAAAATTGCTTAATGAAAGATCCTGCAAGTACATGATATGTATGCAAAGAAAACTCCCTACTTTTTGCATTCTCGGCTAATCCAAGGTAAGCACTTACAGTTTTTTGGAATTTTTTTGATATAGTAGGAAATAATGCATGATTTCCTTTTTGTGTAGTTCTTTTACCCCCAACAAAAGTACGTAACGTATCTTGAACATCGTTGTAGAACTCAAACGGTGGTATAATATACGGGTGTTCAAAATAATCCCATGTTTTGGGATTAGTAGATACTCCTTTCCTAAATAAATAAGATTTCTGTATCGGTGTCAATACTGTATGAGATATAATCACTTGACCAGTTTTACGATCAATCTTATATGAAGCACCACGAGATGTTTGCTGTAGATCTCCGTTTGTAATAGTTGTCCATTTAACAGGTTTTGTTTTTCTTAATTCATTTCCTATAACTTCAGTGCCAGCTTCGACAGGAGAAAATGTCTCGTCAATATTAATGGCAAAACGGGATCCGAGGTTAAACGTTTTCCTCTGCTTGCTCGGATATAGCTGAAAATTGGGATCATAAAGCGTAGAAACACCAAAATCGTTCAATACGAACATTTTTCCATAGTTTGGTACATAAAAATTCTGACTGCCTATTTTATAATGCCAGTAACCACCAGGTTTCACATTGTAATAGAGAATGTTTTTAGCCTTAATATCATTATTTAGGATTTGTCCTGTCATTTGAATGGCATGAAGTCCAGCCATTATTTGGAATAGAGCAGAATACAATTCCTTGTCAGAAAAAGAACCGAACTTTAGGTAGTCTCTCATGTCACCAGAAGCTAATTCCATTGCGGTGATAATACAAGGATGGGTTTTATCACCTTTTCGAAAGATGAAATCACATTTGCTACATAAAAAGGTATCAATAAATAATGGAAGATTAGGACATATATTTTTCTTCACCAATGGTTTGATAATATCTTTTAGCATCCAAATCTCGTACCATGCAGAACTCGTTTCCGTATAAGGATCTTTATATTCTTCATCTGTGATACGGGACATTTTAATCGCAAATTTCCGGTTACATTTTTTTTCAGTTGTTAAACATGCACTGTACACATTTCCCCAGTCTCCTGTACCAATGAGCTTACCAAGTTTGATATATTTTGAAAGCTCGTTGATACCATTTGTCATAAAACATTGATCACCCTCTGGGATACCTCTTATACCAGACAAACCATTTCTAAATTTTTGTGCTAATGCAACACGCATTTTATTATTTAAGTATACACTGGTCAAATCAGCCGGTAATTTTTTCCTAATTGTATCCTGTCTTCCAGATATTTTTGGGTTTATACAGTTATCGACTTTATCACGATAAGAGTGATAAAAAGATAAGGTATAAAAGGGGATAGAATCATCGGTTGATGATAATTCTGTTTCCCAATATTTTTCAACATTCTCTCTCTCAACTAATAGTGATCCACTTTGTATTTTTACTTCTCTAGTAATACCGGCGCGTTTAGATATGAATTTTAATTTCCTTTTAGCACCAAACGATATAGAGGGAATGATAAAATCAAACCCTAGCCATTTTTTCTCTGATTTATACCATTTTTTATTGTTCTGATATTTATTTATCAAGCAGCTGTTAAAGAATCTACCTGTTATTTTCTCGACATCTTCTCTTATTTTCTCGATAAAGTAAGGAAATGGCACAGCAGATATACGACTGTTATACGTTATATCTGGATGATCTGATAACCAAATCCAATCGTTTATACCAAATGCCATGGAATCTAAAATATTAACCATTTTTTCGATAGCAGGTTTGTCGAATATCTCAGGGTAGAAAACAATATCTGGGACATTCTCTGGATCTTCCACGTGAGGAACCTTTTCTAACGGTTTAAAGTTATTTTCCGATAGGATGATCATTTATTATAAGGATAAACTTTCTCTATAATAAATAAATGGAAAAGAAAACGATTATAATAATATCACTTGTTTCAGCTGTTTTCTCTCTAATATACGTTTTACTGGCGTATTTTGGATTAACTAGATATATGGGGTTATACATGTTTTCAACAGAAGGATACTCTAAAAACTATAAAAATTTAGATAAAATAGGGAAACATAGAACTGTTATTAGCCTTACATCAACACCCAAACAAATGAAGAAATTGACACATACAATCAAGTCACTTTTGGATCAAACAGTCAGAGTTGATCTTATATCTGTTGTGGTCCCATATGGAAATCAATATAAATTACCAAAAGAGTTAAAAGATTCGGTTGCTGTATTTAGATGTGGTCAAGATCGAGATCTACTGAACTGTATAATACCAGCAATTACAAGAGAGTCAGAGTCGACGACAAGGATCATTACGTTAGGAGCAGGAAGAGCGTATGGTAAGGATTTTATCGAAACGTTAATGGAAGAGTCGGAAAAGAATCCGGAAAAGATTATTTACATGAATAATAAAAATTATATGGATCTTACAAAAGGAATTGTATTTTATACTAAGTTTTTCAAAGAAGATTTTTTAAACATTCCAAAAGGGGTTAATGGAAATAAATGGATTAATGATTATTTTAGGAATTTCCCAAAGAAGAGAATAAATTACGGAGAAAATTATAAGAGTTGGTAGACGATTTATAATTAATGTTATATAACATTAATTATTCATATCACTAGATTATCCTATTCAGATCTTAATGACTTTGGACTTGACAATACACTTTGGAATGTCTCCGTAGAACGACCGGAAGATTTCTGGAGCTTCTGGAGATCTCGTGTACACGTAACTATCACCGACAACATTCCTAACCAAATCTCTTTGATTGACCTTGTCAATATGCTTGGCATATTCTTCCTCAATGACCGAAAAGTCAACCATCGGCAGGAGCACAATTCCTTCCCATGCTCGTCGCTTACCACTTAAGTCTACATCGAATTTGGATGGACAGAACTTCTTGATTCCAGACTTTGAATCCGTAAGTAACTGTGACAACGGAACCGGGATGAGTGCTGAGCTCTTTGGTGGGAGTACTGAAAGCAATTGCTGGAATGGTGTCGTCGGTTCAGTCTTTCGTCTTTCCAGAAACTCGAAATCTGTAATATGCTCTGCTAGTTCGTGAGCAAAAGGAGCGTAGTGATGCTGGAAACACCACTTCCAGTCCGGAACACCTCTGGTATAGTAGGAAAGGACCCATTGCATTCCTTCAAAATACTGATGACACAGATCCTTGATGTCTGAGCCTTCCTTGAAAGACTCTGCATAGTAATCCTTGCGAAGTCCATCAATATCAACAGTGTATACACCCTTGTTAATTGTAGCGTTCTTCTCAAGCATCAGATCGGGGAAGAACTGATCCTTGTGTAGGAGCTTGTCCTCAAGAATACCCTTGTCGTACTGGGCAATCGTTCCAAGAAACACTTCGAGGGAGATCTTTCGGAAGATCACCTTATCATCAACGGTATGAGTCAGATGACCATAGTTCTCACCGACGTTCTTGTATACGTCAAGCATCTGGTCGATACCTCCCTCGATGATCTCGAGACTTGGGATGTGAGGAAGGAAATCATTTCCAACCATGAAACAGATGAAAATGAAATCATTAACAGCCGATTCTGCGATGAAAGGAGGAGCATCTTTGTCTGGGTTCTTTCCTTCCAGCTGGTCAGTCCAGTCCATCATCCTAGCGAGTTCCGTTCGTGTCGTCCCGATGTCGATGACGAAAAATTCGTTTCGCGGATCGTACAAATCCTCTCGGAGGATCCAAAAGTTTGGTAGATGAGTCCCTAGAGCAAGCATAATCAAGTCCGCATCTAGACCATGGATACAATAACTGTCCATCGGATCTCCATAGAAACGAATGTAGTTAATAATCTTGTGTTCACCCTCTCCGGGAGACTTTTCGTTGGAAAATACAACCTCTAGATGTTCCCACACGGGGTTCTCGGAGATGTTACTCCGAACATACCAGTCAATATACTTTGAAAGATAATCCATAAACTTGGTTCCTGGGGTGATACAGTTCGAATCGAATCTCTTGAACTCCTCCTCGTCCTTTTCTGCTGCGGATCTGAAACGTCTCTGACGCTGCTGATTCTGCTTACTGAGAGGAGCAGGACCATCGACACAGAGAATAAGTCGCTTCTTCGGTTTAACCAAACCGAGCAAATCCTCGATATTCTTACAGACGTCCTCGAATACCTTTGTCTGTTGCTTCAGACTTCCAAGGCGCTTACGTCTTTTGGACTTACCCATCAAAAGAGCTTGAGGCTTGTGACTACCATATTCATATATCTTCTGTGTGGATGAATGAAAGAGGCCATTGCAATCGATCATCAAGTTATCCACGGAAACTCCTGCAGTATGAAAGTTCTGATGTTTTTTCAGATTCTTAATATTTTTCCCGAAATTCTTCTTAAACCATCCAAAAAAGTGTTTGATTCCCATGTTTGTTTATTTTGTGTTGGTTATAGTTTAAATATCAATTTTTTTATTTTCTTAATATTCTTTATTAAGAAATTTATATTCTTTACTAGCGCATCAATCTTCGTCGAGGAACAGGTTCGTCTTCAGATTCCGACTCCGACTCTGTCGCAGAATCCTCGGAATCGCTAAGAGCTTTTTTCTTTCTCTTGACAACCTTCTTGACAACACTCTTCTTTTTCGGCTCCTCAATCAACACCTTGAGTTCTTCCTTTTGCTCATCAGTGAGGATAAGAGAAATGGCATGATTAATCTTTTTCACCTCTACAGACATTTGTTTGACTAAAGACATCATTGCCGCGTATTCTGTGAGAGTTGGAGCGACATGTGAACCAAATGTTGGCTCCACTGAAGGAGATCGATTACGTGAGCTTTGATGTTTCTTTTCATGTGACTCTTTTTGGGATTCCCATTCCTTTGCACGTTGTTTTGATTGCTCTTCACCAGCTTTTGCCTCCTCTGCTGTGACTAGACGCTTACCTTCTTTGATAAAGGTACGTAAATCGTCTTCGGAAGATTTGGAAAAGATCCATCCAGGTCCGTTCTTCAGACGACCATTATACTTACCTCCCAGTTTCTTGAGGTCCTCCTTGTATTTCCGAGTATCTCCCTGTACAACAACAGAGCGATCAGTGTATTCTTCGATTTTGAGATCAGTAAAAGACATTTCTGATAATTTATGAATCTTAATTCCTAATTTCATTTTTTTATATCGAAATATTTTCCATTTCTTCTATCAAATCTCTTACATCAGTAGGCATTTTTTCTTCACAGAATTGATTAGGAATACCAGACCAATTGTAAATAGCATGCCCAATAGCGATACTACACGCATGAGCGACATCAGCAATCGATTTCTCTGTTTCATTATAAGTTAAGCATGTTCCTATCCCTAGCTTCTCTCCTATCATTTGAGCATTTTGATTAGCAGCTATATAAACAAAAACCCATCCTCTTCTCTGCATATACATAATTTGCTGAGCGATTGTTTCCAATGTATAATTTTTACTATGATTATCCTCGCCATCTGTGAGAATGATAATCACAGAGTTTGTAACACGGTTTGTATGTTTGAGTTTAATAGCGTGCCCGATCGCATCGTACAAAGCAGTTATACCATTTGGTTTGTAAAATTCGGATGTAAACTCTGGTAGTGTATGCATTTTAGTATCTACACACAGTGTTTTGATTTCGGAACTAAACTTGATCATAGTAAATTTGGAATTCGGGTTGGCTTGTTTTTGAGTAGTTAGCAACGTGTTCACACCATTTATATAAGATTTGACATGTGGGGTCATAGACGCGGACTCATCCAGAAGAAATATAATGTCAGGCATTTATATTTCTTAATCTTTATTCTTAAACTAAATCTCTACTCAGATCTTCCTCTATTTTTCTTCCTCGACATAAACAATGCGATTAGACCTCCGAGCACGAGCAGAGAACCAACAACAATACCGATTATTGCTCCTGTTGATAAACCTTTACCTTTACCATTACCATTACCAGTGCAAGCAGCAGCACAACTCTGGGCGTCGGTTGTGCATTTCATGAGACAGCCATATTTGGTTCCACAAGCAGCAGCACAACTCTGGGCGGTACTTGCGCACTTGTTGGTACAGTCAATTGTTGTTCCATTACCACCTGTTGTTCCATTACCACCTGTTGTTCCATTACTAAGAGATTTCACGCATGTGTTTAGTATATTAACTACTTGTTTTGCAACAGCTGGAGCTGGATCGTTGTCACCCTCAATTTGTGTATACGAAAATTTGTTGGATATTTTACCCAATGCGCAATCAACAACTTGATCGGTGTTAACTTTGTGTAGATCCATATGTGACAATTTTGCTATGTCTGGAAATGTTTTTTTAAGGTGAACACGTACTGTATCCTTCATTTGTTCAGACCAGTTACCAGGATCACCGGGCTGACTTCCACCTCCACCTCCACCTCCACCTCCACCTCCACCTCCACCTCCACCTCCACCTCCACCTCCACCTCCACCTCCACTTCCA